>ENA-OUQC01000745-OUQC01000745.1-human-gut-metagenome-genome-assembly--contig:-NODE-745-length-20924-cov-40.865782_pt1 | contig 20924 bp, 21 predicted proteins | sample MGYA00237942_ERZ548815 | MGnify/ENA primary metagenome ERZ548815 (study PRJEB26490, sample SAMN05194722) | human gut metagenome | biome: terrestrial biome; feature: human-associated habitat; material... | reverse complement strand
ACAAGGAGGCCGAGGAGAAGTTCAAGGAGGTCAACGAGGCCAACGAGGTGCTGTCAGATCCGGAGAAGAAGGCGCGGTACGACCAGTTCGGCTTTGCGGGCGTGGATCCCAACTACGGGGCGGGCGCCGGCGGAGCGGGCGGCTTCGGCGGCGGCTTTGACTTCGGCGATCTGGGGGACATATTCGGCAGCTTTTTCGGCGGCGGCTTCGGCGGCGGCCGGCAGCGCAATCCCAACGCGCCCCAGCGGGGCGAGAGTATCCGCGCCAGCGTGTCCGTGAGCTTTACGGAGGCGGCCTTCGGCTGCGAGAAGTCCGTGACGCTGGAGCGCAGCGAAACCTGCGGCACATGCAAAGGTAACGGCTGCGCCCCCGGCACTACGCCGGAAATTTGCCCCGACTGCCACGGCACGGGCTCGGTGCAGGTGCGGCGGCAGACGCCTATGGGCGTGTTTGCGTCCAACGGCCCCTGCCGCAAGTGCGGCGGCACAGGGCGGCTCATTCACCAGCCCTGTCCCGATTGCCGCGGCAGCGGCGCCGTGCGCAAACGCAAGACCATTAAAGTGACTATTCCCGCGGGCATCGACCACGGCCAGACCATTTCCCTGCGCGGCCAGGGCAACGCCGGCAAGAACGGCGGCCCCGCCGGCGACCTGCTCATCACCGTGATGGTGCAGCCCCACGAGCTGTTCCGCCGCGACGGCGTGGACGTGTTCTGCGAGGCACCTATTACGTTTTCTCAGGCGGTGCTGGGCGCGGAGCTGGAGATCCCCACCATTGACGGCAAGGTGAAATATTCTATCCCCGAGGGGACGCAGACCGGCACCGTGTTCCGGCTGAAGGGCAAGGGCATTCCCGTGCTCAACGGGCGGGGACGGGGCGACCAGTACGTCACCGTGACCATAGAAACGCCCCGCAACCTCAACAAGGAGCAAAAGGAGGCGCTGCGGAAATTCAGCGAGACCGTGGGCGAAAACAACTACGAAAAGCGCAAGAGCTTTTTCAAGAAAAAGTGAGGCAGACCTATGTACGCAGCGGATTACCATGTGCACAGCACCTGCTCGCCGGACGGGAAAATGACCATGGCGCAGGCGGCGGAGGCGGCCGTGCGAGCCGGACTGGACGAAATTTGCATCACCGACCATGTGGACACCATCTACTGGGGCAGCAATGCGCCCCGCGACAGCTTTGACTGGGCGGCCTCCATGGCACAATATCGGGAGGCGGTGGGAAAATTTGGCGACAGACTGGTCATCAAGCTGGGCGCGGAGCTGGGAGAGGCGAATCTGGCCTTTGACCGTGCAGATTTTTTGATAAATTCTGCGGAAAAGCTGGACTTTTCCATCGGTTCGGTGCATACTTGTAGTGAAAAGTTTGATTGCATGGATCTGTACTTTCTGGAAGGGGGCAAAAGTCCCGCCTTCTATGCCGCCGTTATTGAGGATTATCTGGACAGCGTCCTGGCCATTGCCAAGTGGGGGCGGTTCAGCGTGCTGGGGCATCTGACCCTGCCGCTGCGATACCTGAAGGAGCATTTGAGGCTTGACATGAGCTTCGCGCCATGGATGGATCGGGTGGAGGAGATCTTCTCCATTATTATCCCCAAGGGCATCGGCATTGAGTGCAACACCAATCGGGGCAACGACCCGCTGCCGGACGCGGACATTCTCCGCTTTTACCGCCAAATGGGCGGCGAGATCATCACCCTCGGCTCCGACGCCCACGAGGTGAAGGACGTGGGCTGCGTGATCAGGGAGCGGCAGGAGCTGCTGAAGGACTGCGGATTCCGGTATTTTACCACCTTTACCGGCGGCGAGCCGGCATTTCAAAAACTATAAAACACAGGAGAGATCACCATGAAAATTGCCATCGGCTGCGACCACGGCGGATACCTGCTCAAGCAGGACATTCTTATCTGGCTGGAGGAGCACGACATCGACTTTGAGGACGTGGGCTGCTACAACACGGACAGCGTGGACTACCCCGTGTACGGCGAAAAAGTGGCGCGGCTGGTGGCCGGCGGCGAGTGCGACAAGGGCATCGTTATCTGCACCACCGGTATCGGCATCTCCATTGCCGCCAACAAGGTGAAGGGCGTCCGCTGCGCCCTGTGCTCGGACAGCCTCAGCGCCGAGATGACCCGCCGGCACAACGACGCCAACGTCATCGCCATGGGCGCGGGCATCGTGGGGCCGAAGCTGGCGGAGCGCATGGTGGAGGTTTTCCTGAACACGGAGTTTGAGGGCGGCCGCCACGCACGGCGCGTGGGGCTGCTGGACAGCATTCAGCCGTAAAAAAACACAGGGGAGGTGCCGCATGGCCACTAAGGGGTATAACAGCTATCATGGCCGGTCGCCGGTATGGGAAAAAATACTGATCGTGATCCTTGTGCTGCTTCTGCTGGGCGGCGGCGCGTTCCTGTACTGCCAGAACCATCTGGTGTATGACGACGACGGCAAGGTGCATCTGGAGCTGCCGTTTTTCGGAAAGAAAGAGGAGCAGAAGCAGCCGGAGCAGAACCAAGATCCGGACGACGTGGACTTCCGGCGGGAGGAGCCGCAGGGGCCTGTCATTGAGCGCATTGAGGCCACGGAGCTGGCCGGCAGCGCGCTGGAGCAGGACGTGAGCGCCCTGCTCGCCGGCGGCGAGAAGACCATCGTGGTGAATGCCAAGCTGGCGGACGGCAGCTTTACCTATCAGCCGGCGTTCCCCGTGGAGGGGGCGTCCACCGGCTCGGTGATAAGCCGCGAGAACCTGAAGAAGCTGGCGGATTCGGACAAATATGTCATCGCGCGCATCTGCGCGCTGGGCGACTCCGCCTACGCCAAGGCGCACGTCAACGAGGCGGGACTGCTGCGCAGATCGGACAAGTGGCTGTGGTACGACTACGGCTCCAGATGCTGGCTGGATCTGACCAAGCCCTTGACACAGAGCTATGTGAAGCAGGTGTGCAAGGATCTGACGGATCTGGGCGTGGACGAGATCGTGCTGGAGCGGTTCGGCTGGCCGGCCGTGGGCAACATGGGCGCCATGGTGGTGCCGGAGGGGACGGACAAACCCGCCGTCATCTCGGCCTTTTTGAAGGAGCTGCGGGAGACGCTGCCCAAGACCACGGCGGTGTCGGTGCTCATCGGAACCAATGCGCCGGAAAACAGCGGGCTGACGCCTGCGGTGCTGGCGGAGTTTGACCGCGTGTATGCAGACCCCGAGAACGTGGACGTGGAGGCACTGGCGGCCACCATGCCGGCGGACTTCAAGCGGGAGGCGCAGCTGGTGCAGCTGGTCACGGCGGCGCAGCTGGCGCAGATGAATCTGACGGAGCTGTATACCGGCAGCTATGTGCTGGTGAACGGGTAATGCATTAAATTTAACCCCCATTCCTACGGGAGTGGGGGTTTGCTTGCAGAAAAGCCTGCTTTCGTTTGATTTGCACAAAAAGTGCTTTTTTACATTCGGGAAACGGATTGCCACGCCAGTCTGCGGACCGGCTCGCAATGACAGACTTCTTCGACAGGCTCAAGAGCCACTCCTATGGGGGTGGCTTTTTTACGCGCGGAAAAAGTCTGTCCGGCACGATGGTTTTCCTTTTCAAGAGGGGCGGAGTGTGGTAAAATGGAATCTGACAAACAGGAGAGGGGCGTGGCCGTGCGAAACCGCATTTACATGGAGATCACCAACCGCTGCAACCTCGCCTGTGATTTTTGCCACGGGACAAAACGGCCTTTGGGGGCTATGACGCCGGAGAATTTTCGCCGCATCGCGGAAAAACTGCGGGGGCAGACGAACTATTTATATTTCCATGTGCTGGGGGAGCCGCTGCTGCACCCACAGCTGGGGGAGCTGCTGGACATTGCCGGCCGGCTGGGGTTTCGGGTGTGTCTGGTGACCAACGGGACGCTGCTTCAGAAGCGGCGGGAGGAGCTGCTGGCGGCGGAAAGCCTGCACAAGATCAGCGTATCCCTCCACAGCTTCGAGGGAAACGGCGGTGCGGGCGATTTGCAGGCGTATTTGCAGCAGGTGTGGGACAGCTGCGTGCCGCTGGCGGAAAGGGGCGTTCTGTGCGCCCTGCGGCTGTGGAACGAGGGGACGGAGCAGCGGCACAACGGCGAGGTGGAGGCATTTCTCTCCCGAATGACCGGACAGGATGTGGAAAAGCTGCCGCGGGACGCGCGGGGGAACCGGACGCTGCGGCCGAATCTGTTTTTGGAGCGGGCGGAGCGGTTTGACTGGCCAGATCTGCAGGCGCCGGAGAGCGGCGCGGACTTCTGCCACGGACTGACGCGGCAGCTGGCGGTGCTCTGGGACGGCACGGTGACGCCCTGCTGCCTGGACAGCGAGGGAAACATTGCGCTGGGGAATCTATTTGAGCAGACGATGGAGGAAATTTTGCAGGGGGAGCGGGCGGCCGCCATGGCGGCGGGATTTGCAGCCCGAAAACCTACGGAGGAGCTATGCCGTCGGTGCGGCTACGCACGGCGATTCAGGAAATAAATGATGGAATTTGAGGAAAAACTAAAGACTGTGGCGGCACCGCTTTTGGCGTGGTACGACGCAAACCGGCGGCGGCTCCCGTGGCGGGAGGAGGTCTCGCCCTATCGGACGTGGGTGTCGGAGATCATGCTGCAGCAGACCCGCGTGGCGGCGGTGCTGCCGTATTTCCGGCGGTTCATGGAGCGCTACCCGACGGTGGAGGCGCTGGCCGCGGGGGAGGAGCAGGAGCTGCTGAAGCTGTGGGAGGGCCTGGGCTATTACAGCCGCGCCCGCAATTTGCAGAAAACCGCGCGGATCATTGCGGAGGAGTACGGCGGGCGGTTTCCGGCGGAGTACGAGGCGCTGACGGCGCTGCCCGGCATTGGGGACTACACGGCGGGGGCGATAGCGTCTATCGCCTTCGGCGAGCCTGTGCCGGCGGTGGACGGAAACGTGCTGCGCATTCTCAGCCGCGTTACCGGCTCGGAGCTGGACGTGCTGGACGCAAAAAACAGGAAAACATTTCGCGCGTGGGCGCAGGCTGCGATCTCGGCAGAGCGACCCGATGCGTTCAACCAGGCGCTGATGGATCTGGGAGCAGGGATCTGCCTGCCGGGCGGGGCGCCACGATGCACAGAGTGCCCCCTTGCGGAGCTGTGCGCCGCCCGAGAGGAGGGAAAGCAGGCGCTGCTGCCTGTGCGTGCGCCTAAAAAAGAGAAACGGGTGGAGGAGCTGACGGTGTTTCTGCTGCGGCGGGAGGACGGCTCCGCAGCGCTGCGGCAGCGAGAGAAAACCGGACTGCTGGCGGGGCTGTGGGAGTATCCCAACGCCCGAGGGCTGCTGACGGAGGAGCAGGCGGCGCAGCAGCTTGCGGAATGGGGCGTTTCGCCGCTGCGATGGGAGAAATCGTGGCAAGGAAAGCACATTTTCACCCATGTGAAGTGGGAGATGCAGGGCTACGCCGTGACGGTGGCCGGCAAGGGCGAACTGGCGTGGTATTCGGAGGAGCAGCGGCGGAAAATGGCCGTGCCCTCCGCGTTTGAAAAAGCAAACAGCATTCTGCGGGAATGGGAAGGAGAATAAAGGAAATGGCACAGCTTTACTTCAAATACGGAGCTATGGGCTCCAGCAAGTCCGCCAACGCGCTGATGGCACGGTTCAACTACGAGGAGCGGGGGCAGGAGACGCTGCTGGTGAAGCCCCAGCTGGACACGCGGGACGGCGACCACATGGTGCGCTCCCGCATCGGGCTGCAGCATCCGTGCATCTATTTCCACGAGATGCAGCAGATGCCGGATCGGGAGCTGCAGAAATACGCCTGCATCATCGTGGACGAGGCGCAGTTTCTCACCAAGGAGGAGGTCTACTATCTGGTGCATCTGGTGGACGACTGCAACATCCCCGTTATCTGCTACGGGCTGAAGGCGGACTTCAAGGGCGAGCTGTTCCCCGGCAGCTACCAGCTGCTGGTGCTGGCGGACAAGCTGGAGGAAGTGAAGACCATCTGCTGGTGCGGCAAGAAGGCGGCCTTTAACGCCCGCTTTGACGAGCACGGGCGGGTGGTGAAAGAGGGCGCGCAGGTGGTGCTGGGCGCCAACGACAAATACATCGGCCTGTGCCGCCGCCACTGGGTGGCAGGCGATCTGGGGCCGGACTTCAAGCCCCTGAAGGGATGAGGTGCAGCATTTGCCCCCGCCACTGCGGGGCGGAGCGCACGGAAACGGAGGGGCACGGCTTCTGCCGCATGCCGGCGGCGCCGGTGGTGGCGCGGGCGGCACTGCACCCATGGGAGGAGCCGGTGCTGTGCGGCAGCGGCGGAGCGGGGACGGTGTTTTTCTCCGGATGCAATCTGGGGTGCGTATACTGCCAGAACCACACCATTTCCGCGGAAAATTACGGAAAAGCTATTACAGTGGAGCGGCTGCGGGAGATATTTGAGGAGCTTGTCCGCCAGGGGGCGCAGACGGTGGAGCTGGTGACGGCCACGCACTTCGTGCCGTTTATCCTGCCGGCGCTTGAGAAGCCGCTGCCGGTGCCGCTGGTGTATAACTGCGGGGGCTACGAGAGCGTGGAGACCCTGCGCACGCTGGAGGGGAAGGTGCAGGTGTATCTGCCTGACCTGAAATATGCAGACGGCGCTCTGGCGGCGAAGCTGTCGCGGGCGGCGGACTACTTCCCTGTGGCCACGGCGGCCATTGAGGAGATGTACCGGCAAACGGGGCCGTGCGTGATAGAGGACGGCATTCTGAAGCGGGGCGTGCTCATTCGGCACCTGGTGCTGCCGGCGCAGCCGGAGAACACGCGGCGGTGTCTGGACTGGATCGCAGAGCGATTTCCCAACGGCGAGGTGCTGGTGTCCCTCATGAGCCAGTATACGCCCCAGGCGGGGGCGGAGGGAGCGCTCGGGCGCCATGTGACGGCGGCGGAATACCGCGCGGCAGCGGCGTACATGGAAAACTGCGGCATTGTGAACGGCTTCGTGCAGGAGCGCACCTCGGCACGGGAGGAATACACGCCGGCATTCGATTTGACGGGGGTGTGACAGGGAAAAGTCATTTGAATTGTTTGGAACATTTAGAACCACAAAAATGACTTTTTTCGGGGAAAATTCAAATTTTCCTTATAAATCGAATGTACTGTAAACAAGTTTTTGTTGCAATCCGCGGGAGAATGTGGTACGGTAAAGGCAGAAGGAATCCCGCCGCCGAAAGCGGCAAAAATACGGACGTATCATTTTGAGGAGGTACCTGTATGAGCTATCCTAAGACCGGCCAGGAGGTCTATGTGAGCCTGAACCTGTCCAACACCATGCTCACCGGCATCGGCAAGGGCACCATTACCCGCGAGGAAGTGTCGGTGGACTATCTGAAGAAGCTGTTCGGCAAGTACGGCGTCATCGTGTCGGCCAAGCCCGAGCAGCACCGCCTGCTGGAGATCGTGAACGAGACCTTCGACCTGGGGCTGGAGGTGCCGGAGGAGCTGAAGCTGTTCCAGCTGTCCGAGCAGCACCGCCGTCTGGTGGTCATCAACGTGCAGGGTCTGCGCCGCAAGGGCGGCTCCCTTCTGCCGGAGTACAGCGACGAGGAGTTCAACGAGGCCACCTTCACCTTTGTGAAGTACTATGTGCAGTCCCGCCACTATGACGAGCTGGTGGAGGAGAACAAGAAGCTGAAGTACGACTTGGATCAGGAGCTGGAGTGGCGGCATCGCACGGACAGCTGAGAGAATACATATTGCGTAAAAAATGGGATCGCCCCGCCGGATTGGCGGGGCGGTTTTTGTGTTGGGGGAGGACGGATTGCCACGTCGCTGTGCTCCTCGCAATGACAGGGTTGGAGGTGCGGCGTGTGGATATTACGGATTGCCACACCGGTGTGCGCACCGGTTCGCAATGACAAGGTTGGAGGTGCGGCGTATGCGGGGCGTCGGGGAAATCGGCGAAGCGCCGCCGGTGGCGGGAGAAGCGAGTCGGTTTCGAGGAAGTGCCCCGATTGGCGGCCACGACAGTGGGCGGGAATCGGCTGGCACGACGGTGGGCAATCGCCGCCTCCTACGGAAACATAATGACCTGACGCGGCGCGAAGGGAATACGGATTGCCACGTCGCACCGCTCCTCGCAATGACAGTGTTTTTGCGAGGAGCGGTGCATACGGGGCGATGGGGGCATCGTTCCCTACGGATGAGTTGGAGGGCGCGGCTGGTAATGGGGGGGTATTATGCATATGAAAAAACGGCTCTCGTTTGAGAGCCGGTTTTTTATTCTTCTTTGGGGGGCTTTTCCTTGGAAATCAGGGTGAGCAGGCCGATGAGGCCGATGGCGGCGGCGATGATGCTGAGGAAGAAGACTACGTCTGCGTTTTTGCAAACGAGATAGCCCATGAATCCTCGGAACATGACGTTTCCGCTGGCGCTGATGACCTCACACTGCCCTGCCGAGAGGGAGAGGATCCAGATGACTGCGGCGGTCAGTCCGCCGATGCACAGGAGGATGATGAACAGCGCCAGACGGGCGGCGGGCTTTTTGGCGAATGGGTCTTGGGCGGCGGAGGCGGCCTCGGCGGGGGCGTCCTTTATCAGATAGTCCGTGGTGATGCCGAAGATGTCGCTGATCTGTGCCAGCAGAGCCAGCTCCGGTGTGGACTGATCCAGCTCCCATTTGCTGATGGTCTGGCGGGTGACGGAGAGCCGGCCGGCCAGCTCCTCCTGGGATAGCCCCTGCGCCTTGCGCAGCTTTTGCAATTTTTCTCCAAAGGTCATGTTTCGTCGCTCCTTTCCGGTTTTTCAACTTCAGCATACAGGAGTGGGGCGGAGCCGTCTACCAGCGGCAGCGGGCATAGGCGCAACGATTCGTTGCGGGGGCAATTTTTTCTTTACACCACACGGAAGTCGCCGCGGGCAGCGGCCTGCAGGCGGCGGTCTTTCTCCTGCGCCAGCTCATCCTGCAAAAGAGCGATGATGCGGTTGCTCACCAGAAAACCTTTGGGCGTGAGATGCCAGCCCTGCTCGTCCTCCTCCGCCAGACCCTGCTCGGCGCATCGGCGCAGCAGGGCGGCCAGCGGCTCGAAGCGCTGGCGGAAGCGGTACTCAAACTCTCGGGGCGAAACGCCCTGAACGGTGCGCAGGCGGAGCATGAGGTACTCCCGCTCCCGCTCGTCGGCGTCCACGGTCTCCGACTCCTGCAGACGCAGCTCGCCGCGGAGGTAGGCGTCCAGATCCCGAGCATAGCCGTAGCGGACATTGCCGAAGTCGGAGTAGGCGCAGGGGCCGAAGCCGGCGTACTCCTGCAGGAGCCAATATTTCAGGTTGTGGCGGGAGGCAAAGCCGGACTTGGCGAAATTGGAGATCTCGTACTGCTCGTAGCCGTATTGCTTCAAAAACTCCACGGCGTATAGGTACATATCCGCCTGCTGCTCCTCGTCGGGGAAGGTCAGTTCATTTCGGCGGGCGTACAGGGGCGTGCCCTCCTCCAGTTTCAGCCCGTAGCAGGACAGATGCTCCGGATGAAGATCCACGGCGTCGGACAAGGTTTTTTCCCACTGGTGCATGGTCTGTTCCGGCAGGCCGTAGATGAGATCCAGACTGATGTTTTTGAAGCCGGCCTTGCGAGCGGCGGCCACGGCGTCCTGCGTCTGCTGCCAGGTGTGGATGCGGCCGATGGAGCGGAGCATTTCGTCGTCGGTGGACTGCACGCCCAGGGAAAGGCGGTTGAACCCCGCCCGACGCAGGCGTTTGAGGATTTTTTTATCTCCGGCGGAATCGGGGTTGGCCTCCAGGGTGATCTCGGCGTGCTTATCCACCTTATAGAGCTTTTTCACGCAGGCCAGCAGACGGCAGAGCCGGTCGGCGCCCAGATAGCTGGGGGTGCCGCCGCCGAAATAGACCGTGTCCACCAGGTGGCAGGCGGCCTGGGGAGCGACCTCCGCCAGATGGCGCTCCAGCGCGCGGCAGTAGGCGTCCATGCGATCCTCGGCGCCGGAGAGGGAGTAGAAATCGCAGTAGGCGCACTTGGCGCGGCAGAAGGGAATGTGGAGGTACAGACCCAGGGGCAGATCTTTTTGCACGGAAACTTTTTTCACGGCTCACACCTCCCGCTTGGGCGGCAGCAGGATGACGGCCTCGCTGGGGCAATTCACCTTGCAGGAGCGGCAGCCGATGCAGTCCTCCGCCCGCACCTTATAGATCCCGTCGGGCTGCTGGTCGATGCAGTGCATGAGGCACCACATGGCGCAGATGCCGCAGCCCGTGCAGTTGACGGGGATGATCTCCGCCAGCGGATGGGGCTTGGGGCCGAAGGGATGGATCATTACAGCCATAGAATAAACCACCTTTTCATTAAAAGGATATGGGAATTGAGAAGTTTGCGTTGCGTGCCGTCGGATATGGGGCGGGGGGCGGATCACCACACCGGTGACGTCGGTCACTGGCTCGCAATGACAGAGCTTATGGAAATGCAGTGCGGGCGGGGCAGAACCCTGCCCCTACGGCGTGACAAGGAGTGCGGCGCATGGCTTGGCGGAGCGATGCGGGCGTCGTCCCACACGCAAAAATTCTTATGTTAGTATATCCTTTTTTGCGGCGTTTGGCAAGGAAAACGCATATTTTTCCCGCCTTGGGAAAGACTACCGGCGAAAGGATGTGTGGATTATGGAAACGACTCCGGAAAAGTATCAGCAGTATGTGCGGCAGAAGCAGAAAAAATCGCCGCTGGCCAAGGATCTGGCGCTGGCGTTCCTCATCGGGGGACTTATCTGCGTGGTGGGGCAGCTCATACAGGACGGCTATGCGGCGGCGGGGCTGGAACAGGAGGACGCTGCCACGGCCACGTCCATCAGCCTCGTGTTCCTGTCGGCGCTGCTGACGGGGCTGAACCTCTACCACCGCATCGCCCGCTTCGGCGGCGCGGGAACGCTGGTACCCATTACGGGCTTTGCCAACGCCGTGGTGTCGCCGGCCATCGACTTCAAGGCCGAGGGGTTTGTCACCGGCATGGCGGCGAAAATGTTTCTGGTGGCGGGGCCGGTGATCGTGTTCGGCACCGTGGCCAGCGCCCTCTACGGGCTGATTTTGTGGCTGGTGGGGTGAAAAAGAGCGGTCTGCGGCGGTGTTTGGGTCGAATTCACCGAAAATGGGGGCTTAAACTGGCACTTTTCACAAAAAACGGGCAAAAAATTGTATTTGTCAACCCTTGAAAAATATTATATAATTCCCTTATTGAGTGACTATGTGCCCCGAGCACATTTTCCAAAAATGAAGGGAGAAAACTGAACTATGACTGCCAATGAAATTCGCAATATTTGCCTGTTGGGTCACGGCGGCTCCGGTAAGACCACCCTGGCTGAGCAGATGCTCTTTATGACCAAGGGAACCGACCGCTTCGGCAAGACTGTGGACGGCAACACCACCTGCGACTACGACGCCGAGGAGATCAAGCGCCAGATCTCCATTTCTCTGGCCTTCGCTCCCGTGAAGTATAACAATGTGAAGATCAACGTCATGGATGCCCCCGGCAACTTCGACTTCTCCGGCGAGGCGCTGTGCGCCATCCGCGCCGCCGAGTGCGCCGTCATCGTCGGCAATGCCAAGGACGGCCTCAGCGTGGGCATGGAGCGCACTTGGAAGATGCTGGGCAAGAAGCCCCGCATGATGTTCATCAACCGTGTGGAGGAAGCCAACGCCGACTACGCCGCCTGCGTGGACGCCGTGAAGGCCAAGTTCGGCACCGCCATCGCCCCCATCGTGGCCACCAAGGCCGACGCCAACAAGGCCGTTACCGTCATCGTTGACCTGCTGCACAACAAGGCTTACGACGCCAAGGGCGAGTGCGCCATTCCCGACGACATGGCCGACGAGGTGGAGGCGCTGCGCGCGGAGCTGATGGAAGCCGCCGCCGGCGCCGACGAGGAGCTGATGGAGAAGTTCTTCGAGTCCATGGAGCTGTCCGCTGCCGACATGGCCAAGGGTCTGAAGATCGGCGTGCGGGACGGCAGCGTGTGCCCCGTGCTGTGCGGCTCCGCCGTCACTGGTATGGGCGTGGATATGCTGATGAAGACCATCGTGGAGCTGGTGCCCGTGGCCACCGATATGCCCGCCGAGAAGGCCAAGGACGAGAGCGGCAACGAGGTGGAGGTGGCTTTCGATCCCAACGGCCCCACCGCCGCCATTGTGTTTAAGACTATTTCCGACCAGTACGGCAAGTTCTCCATGATCAAGGTCGTGCGCGGCAAGGTCACCGGCGATATGTCCCTGTATAACCCCGCCACCGGCAACACCGAGAAGCTGGGTCGCCTGTACAGCATGAAGGGCAAGAAGGGCGAGGAGATCAAGGAGATCTGCTGCGGCGACATCGGCGCCATCGGCAAGATGGATCGCGTGAAGACCGGCAACACCCTGTGCGACGCCAAGAACGTGGTGGTGCTGGAGGACATCAAGTATCCCGCTCCCTGCTATGAGAGAGCCATCTCCCCCAAGGTCAAGCAGGAAGTGGAGAAGATGGGCACCGGCCTCAACAAGCTCAACGAGGAGGATCCCACCTTCCACGTGGCCAACAACGCCGAGACCCACCAGACCGTTATTTCCGGCACCGGCGACATCCAGATCGACGTGCTGTGCGCCAAACTCAAGAGCCGCTTCGGCGTGGAGACCGAGCTGACGGCTCCCCGCGTCGCTTACCGCGAGAAGATCCGCTCCAAGGTGGAAAAGCGCGGCCGCTACAAGAAGCAGACCGGCGGCAGCGGCCAGTTCGGCGACGTTGTCATCACCTTTGAGCCCCAGAATGAGCAGGAGGATATGATCTTCGAGGAGGCCGTGTTCGGCGGCTCCGTGCCCAAGAACTACTTCCCTGCCGTGGAAAAGGGTCTGCGCAAGTGCTGCCTCACCGGCGTGCTGGCGGGCTATCCCGTGGTGTTCCTGAAGGCCACGCTGACGGACGGTTCTTACCACCCCGTGGACTCCTCCGATATTGCCTTCCAGCTGGCAGCCGGCCTGGCCTTCAAGGAGGCGCTGCCTGAGGCTAAGCCCGTGCTGATGGAGCCCATCGGCGAGCTGAAGGTCACCGTGCCCGACAACTATGTGGGCGACGTGATGGGCGACCTGAACAAGCGCCGCGGCCGCGTGATGGGCATGAACCCCACCGGTGACGGCGAGACCGTGCTGGAGGCCGAGGTGCCCATGGCCGAGATGATGTCCTACGCCATCGACCTGCGCTCCATGACCCAGTCCAGAGGCACGTTCGTGTTCTCCTTCGTGCGCTACGAGGATTGCCCCGCCGCCGCTCAGGAGAAGGCCATTGCCGAGGCCAAGGCCATGGCAGAGGCAGAGTAACATTCATTAAAGATTCGACCCGTCGAAAGCTCGGCGGGTCGAGTTTTTTATATTGTCGGGCGGGGAATGCGTTAAGTTGAAAACGAAAAGTTGAAAGTGGAAAGTTTTGGGAGTTCGACGGGAAATTTTCCAAATCTGCGTAGGAGCGGCGGCTCTGCCCCGCCCGTTTTCCCTTATGACAGGGAGTGAGGCATAAGGGTATTGCGGATTGCCACACCAGTGACATCGGTCACTGGCTCGCAATGACAATTTTGGCAAGTGCGGTGCGTTATCGGCGGCGGGGTGAGGGCACCCCGCCCTACGGGGGACAAGAGGATTTTCGTGAAACTGTAATTCCGAGGAGCGAAGCGACGTGGGAATTCGCTTTCCCCATACGACAAGGGTGCGGCGGATGGCGGCGGTGCAGTGGAAATTTTTGAAATTTACAAAAAATTTTCCAAAAAGTTGCAAAAGCAACTTTTTAGAACGGAAAAGCTGTGGTATACTACAAGCACAGCAAGAGAAAAACGAGCTTCGGCTCAAATCATTATAAGGAGGATATTACAATGAAGAAATGGGTATGTTCTGTTTGCGGTTATGTTCACGAGGGTGACACCCCTCCCGCTGAGTGCCCCGTGTGCCATGTGGGTGCGGATAAGTTTGTGGAGCAGAAGGAGGATAAGTCCTGGGCTGCCGAGCATGTGGTTGGCGTAGGCAAGTCCTTCGGCAAGGACGTTCCCGAGGAAGTGCAGAAGGAGATCATCGACGGTCTGCGCGCCAACTTTGAGGGCGAGTGCAGCGAGGTGGGTATGTACCTGGCTATGGCCCGTGTGGCTCACCGGGAGGGCTATCCCGAGATCGGCCTGTACTGGGAGAAGGCCGGCCTGGAGGAGGCCGAGCACGCCGCCAAGTTCGCCGAGCTGCTGGGCGAAGTGGTGACCAACTCCACGGAGAAGAATCTGGCCATGCGCGTGGATGCCGAGAACGGCGCCACCATGGGCAAGTTTGAGCTGGCCAAGCTGGCTAAGAAGTACAACTTGGACGCCATCCACGACACCGTGCATGAGATGGCACGCGACGAGGCGAGACATGGTAAGGCCTTCGAGGGTCTGCTGAAGCGGTACTTCGGGAAGTAAAATAAAAAATTTAAGGGAGAGGAGTGATCCTCTCCCTTATTTTGGCTGAGGAAGGCCGATTCTCGCTTTGTGTCCTGTTCTTTTCTTGGGAAAACAATACAATGGCAATGAAAGGAGGCGGCTGCATGGATCAAATCAAGGTGGGGAAATTCATTGCCGAGCTGCGGAAGGAAAAGAATTTGACGCAGGAGGAACTGGCGGAACTGCTGGGTGTCAGCAGCAAGTCCGTGTCCCGCTGGGAAAACGGGAAGAACCTGCCGGATGCGGCGCTGTATCAACCGCTGTGCCAGGCGCTGGGGGTGAACCTGACGGAGCTGCTGAGCGGGGAGCGGATCGGGGCAGAGGAACTGACGGAAAAGGCGGAGGAGAAAGTCCTCTCCGTGCTGGAATTTGCAAAACAGAAGATCCGGAGCGTGAACAAGCGGTTTCTTATCACGCTGGCGGTGTGCGTCCTGCTGGTGGCGGGGCTGTTTGTGACGCTGGACAAAACGGTTTTTGCACCGGCGCCGTGGCACGAGGGGGATGTGAGTCGGTGGCAGGATCGCCTGCCGCCTAAAACGGCCTACAAGCTGGCGCTGAACGACGAGGAAATGCCAGTGTTCGTCGATCCGGCCAAGGCCATCCGAGAGGCGAGAAAGGATTTTGCCGAGGCTATTCGGGCGGTCAGGAGGGAAAACGGCCTGCTGCCGCTGCCTCTGTGCAGGCTCTACTACCATCCATACGGAATGTACGGCTGGCAGACGTTCACCGGCGATGAGCTGCTGGATATGCAGTGCGTCCGGCTGTCGCAATTCGTCGATATTTATGAAAACAGCTTTTGACGCGAGAGAAACTGCATGACGCCGCATAAAGCGAACGGCGGAAAATTGAGAAACCGAGAGGGGATGACCCTCTCGGTTCTTTTTATAAAATTTGGTCGCTATCAGAGGGGATATACTCCATTACATCTTGGACGCGGCAGTTTAGTATGCGACACAGGTCATTGATAGTTGTGGTGTTAAGGGGCCTGTTTTTGCGGAGCTTATCAAGGGTGGAACTGGAGATGTGGTGGTTTTTAATAAGGGTATAAGTGGATTCCTGCGATTCTTTCAATGTGGCCCAAAATGCGGCATAGCTTATCATCGGCAAATCCCCCTAAAATGATACTATCATCTTAGGGTGTGATTTTGATATTGACTATAGTCGGTAAAGAGACTATAATTGTATATACCATATTGTAAAGGGTTGAAAAAGAGCTTATGGAGCGAAGGAGGAAGAATTGTGAAGAAAAAATATATTTGCGCAGGGCTATTTGTCGCCACGGCAATATTACTTATGTCGTCTGTTGAAAAGCTGTATGCACTATCTTACTTGCCTACAAAATTTTCAGTTGTCGTTCATGCAATCACTTACGGTGTAGCTGCGGCGGCACTCCTGTTAAACAACAGAAAGATTGATTATGCGGTATGTGCTTTGGCGGTGATAGCGGCCTTGACTGTCCTTGGAGGAACCTGGTATTTTACAGCAAAACACCTGGTAAGAGCAATACTTAATATAGGGATGTTGCTGCTGTTTGCGGCATCAAGCTATAGCAAAAAAGCAAAATTAAGCTATATGGCGGGTGGCCTGGAACTTTTGGGATTTGTTGTGGAGCGGATTTGGGATTTAGTGACTGTGCATTACACAACAGCCGTTGGCAATGAACTTGTTGTGGTAGTGCCGCTTGTTGCGGCGCTGATCCTGCGCGGAAAATTGTATGCAAATAAGGAGAAAGAAACTGCGCATACGAAAGAAGTAAAAGAATAAAAAAGCTGGCAGTCCCTACGGACTGCCAGCTTTTTTATTAGGCTGCGGAATTACTGATTCTGGTCATCGTGGTTGCCGGAGACGGCGTCCTTGGCTTTATTGACCACATCTTCGACCATGTCGGGCTGGGTATTGGCCCGGGTGCCATCGCGGTATTGGGCGCTGCCGAAGCCCAGGATCATCTGGAAGATGAAGGGCAGCAGCAACAGGCCGATGCCGAAGCCTGCGCCCTGGTTGAAGGCCTTGGCCAGGTCGATCTGCAGCTTGATGGCAAAATAAATGTTATAGAGGGGGATCAACAGCAGCAGGAATTTCCAGCCGCTTCCGTACAGCTCCTGGCAGAGGACATAGAGGTTATAGATGGGGACGATGCCCTCCCAACCCTGACGGCCCATTTTCTTATAAACCATCCAGGACGCCACCAGCGTCAAAATGGTGCAGATAAGGCTGACAAATGACATAGTTTTTCTCTCCTTTTTCGAATTGACTGCCGCAGACAGTATATGCGGTAAGGGCAGTATATCATTCTTTTTTAAGATTTACAACATGGGGCGAAAAATATTTTGAGCAAATATATCCGATTTCGACAGGGATGCGGAAAGAGGGTCGGCATCCGGGAAGATGCCGACCCTTTTATTATATAATGGTATGTTATCCGATGATCTTCTCCGCCACGCCGTCCAGCCAGTGGCCTTGGAAGGCTTCAATCTCGCCGGCGTCTACCAGCTCGGCCAGGGTGGGATCCAGAGGCATTTTCGCCAGCAGGGGCAGGCCGTAGCGGGCGGCGGCCTCCTCGGTCTTGCCCTCGCCGAAGAGATAAATTTTCTTGCCGCAGTCGGGGCAGGGGAGGTAGCTCATGTTCTCCACCAGACCGAGAACGGGAATGGACATCATCTGCGCCATTTTCACGGCCTTTTCCACCACCATGCTCACCAGCTCCTGGGGGCTGGTGACGATGATGACGCCGTCCACGGGCAGGGACTGGAACACGTTCAGCGCTACGTCACCGGTGCCGGGAGGCATGTCCACGAACATATAGTCCACGTCCTGCCACAGCACGTCAGACCAGAACTGCTGCACCACGCCGCCGATGACGGGGCCGCGCCAGATGACGGGGTCGGTCTCGTTGTCCAGCAGGAGGTTCACGCTCATGAGCTGGATGCCCGTGCGGGTCTGCACGGGGACGATGGCGTCCTCGGTGCCCACGGCGCGGCCATGGACGCCGAAGGCCTTGGGGATGGAGGGACCGGTGATGTCGGCGTCCAGCACGGCGGTGCGGTAGCCCTTGCGCTGCATGGTGACGGCCAGCTGGCTGGTGACCATGGACTTGCCCACGCCGCCCTTGCCGGACACGACGCCGTAGACCTTGCCCACACGACAGCCCTCGTGGAGGGGCTTCTTTTCAAAAACATTGGCTTCCTTGCGCTCCCCGCAGCTTTCGCCGCAGGTGCTGCAATCATGGGTACATTCGCTCATAACGATAACTCCTTTGCTGCATTTTCAAACTCTGTTTTATACATTATTATATGGTAATATATCACTTTTTTTCGCGGCGGGCTTTGGCCTCGGCCTTGATGCGATCCAGCCGGCGGCGGAGCTGGTTCAGCTGCTCGTCGTGGCTGGAGCGGAGGTTCGGGTGGCTGCGGAGCAGACGGCGCTCGAACATATCCTGCCCGCTGCGCAGAAGCTGAAGCTGGCGGCGGCGCTCGTCCAGATAGGCGTCATAGTGCGCCTGCAGCTGCTGGGTGCTCTGCCCCTCCATGAAGTCGCGGGTCATATTGTCCACGGACTGGAGGTAGCGCTCCCGACCCTCGGCCACCTTGTCCCCCAGATTCTCGGCAGCGGCAGCCAGATGCTGGCGCACCTCCTGTTGGAGCTGGTGAAGCTTCTCGGTACGGTTGGAGAGCTGGATGGCGCTGCGGACGGAGAGGATATTGTCCATGAGGTAGATGCCGAAGAGGAAGGAGGCGGCGGGCACGGTGTAGGTGTCGCCGATGCGGAAGAGCCACGCCATGACCGGCGGGTTCACCACATGGCACAGCAGCACGCAGGCCAGCCCGAACAGGACGCTGTTGAGCAGGCAGACGCGGCCATTGATCTGGATTTTTTTCTTGCTGTAGTCCCACCAGCGCATGTGAAAGAGCTTTTCCATGAACCAGCTGGTGAAATACTCCAGCGCGCTGGTGAGCACCATGCCGCACAGGAAGGTGAGAATGGGATTTTTGAAGCCTCCATGTAATACATATAGCACCAAAAGGGCGCCGTGTCCATAGATGGGGCAAATAAATCCGTTCAAAAAGCCGCGCTTTTCGCAGATGTGCCCCTTGCCCACGGAGCAGTAGACCATCTCGCCCACCCAGCCGGCGGCGCTGTAAATCATGAGCAAAAGAAAGAATACGCAGAGATTATTAAAAGTATTCAGCGGAAACATAGGGTACCTCTCGTTGCAAAAATTACTGTAAATTCAAAATATGGACGCCGCTGCGGCCGGTGAGATAGTCCGCCTCGCGGCTCTGGCAGGAGAAAAGCAGGATCTGCCGCCGGCTGCCCAGCTGCACCAGATAGTCCAGTGTTTTGTGCAGGCGTTCGTCGTCAAAGGTGAGGAGGGCGTCGTCCAGGATCAGCGGGGCGTTCTGCTCCGCGGGCAGCACCATTTCGCAGATGGCCAGCCGCACCGCAAGATAGAGCTGGTCGGCGGTGCCGCTGGACAGGAGCTGCACGCTGCGGCGGGTGGGGTCGCTGCCGGCCTCGGCGGACAGGCGGAACTCACGATCCAGCAGGATGTGGCTCCACGGGCTGCCGGTCATGTCGGCAAAAATCTCGGCTGCCCGACGACCCAGCTCCGGAGAAAAGCGATTTTGCAGGGTGGTGTTGGCGCTGCGCAGGACGTCCAGAGCCAGCGCGAGGGAATCATACTCCCCCTGCAGCCGGTGCAGCTGCTCCTGCTTGCGGGCGATCCGCTGGGGGGCATCCTCCGCGCCGCCCAAGGCCGCCAACTGCCCCTGTACCTGAGCGATCTGCTGCTGCAGACGGGCGGCGGAGCCGTCTGCGTCCGGCGTCTGCGCGTGCAAAGCGTCGGCCTGCGCCTGTCGGATCTCCTCGGTCAGCTCTTCGCGCCGCTGAGCCGTCTGCTGCACAAAGCGGCGCACATCCGTGGGGGTGTGCACGCCGGTGTCCCATTTCTGCACCACGGTCAGCAGGTCGGCAAGGGTGGCGCGCAGGCGCTGCTCGCTGTCGGCCACGGCCTGCTGGCGCTGCTGCAGAAGGCTGCGCTGCTCCTCCAGCTTTTCCAACATGGGCAGGTAGCTGTCGGCCAGCTTTCGCAGCTCCTCCTGCCGCTGCAGCTCCCGACGGCGCACCTGCTGGCGGCGGATGCGCTGTATCAGGAGCCGGAGGAAGTTTCCGGCGGCCAGAGCCGTCACCGCGCAGGCGGCGCACAGCCACAGGATTTGCGGCCGGCCGATCTCATACCACAAAAATCCGCCGCCGCAAAGCCCCAGCGCCAGCGAGATGAGAAGCTGCGCCACTTGGGGCGGGGCGGGGGGCTGAATTTGAAGCTGCGCCTCCAGCTCCGGCTTCGTCATGGGGTGCAGGGGGTTGCGGCTCAGCTCCTGCAGCTGCACCTGTATGGTCTGCTCCTGCGCGGCGGCCGCGTCTCTGGCCTGCTGCACCTGCTCGCCCATGGAGCGCACGGCGCCCAGCTGCTCGTTGATGCTTTGCAGGGCGGCGCTGTCCGGCAGGGACTGCAAAAGCCGCTGCTTTTCCGCAATGCGCTGCTGCGCCTCCTGCTGCTGCGCCGCGCGGAGAGTGACCTGCTCCTCCTGCACCTGCCGCAGCTGCTGACGGAGGGACGTCTCCCGCTCCGCCAGATCCTGCACTTCGGCCTGCGCAGAGGACAGGGAGGCTATTTCCGACTCCAACAGCGGGATGGCGCCGGAGCGGTTATACTTGCGCTGGTGGAGCTGCCGCTTCAGGCGGGTCTCCGCTTGGGAAAAGGAGATTTTTTCTTCACCGGTGGAAATGAGGGCGTTGATGCGCCGCTCCAGATCGGCGTCAGCGTCGATGGCCATGCTGCCGGAGGAGATGAAGGCGCAGCGCTGGTACACGCTCTGGGGCACACCCAGGAGCGTTTCGCCGCAGCGCAGAGCGTCCAGACCACGGGCGGGGGTGTCCGTTCCGGCGTAGGTGCAGGAAAACACGCCCATGGGGCTGTCGGCGCGCTGGGTGCGGCGGCTCAGGGTCAGCACATCCTCCCCGACGGCCAGCTCCAGCCGACCCTGCATGGGGCTGCCGCTCCAAGGCTGGAAGCGGTTTTTGTCCGCCAGCTCGCCCCGCTGACGGGTGTTCAGCCCATAGAACATGGTCAGCAGAAAGCGGGACCAGGTGGACTTGCCGCCCTCATTGGGGGCGCAGATCACGTTCAGCCCCGACTGCAGGGACAGCTGCGCCTGATTCAGTTTTCCATAGGTGGCATTCGCCTGAAGGATCCGCAAGATCATCCCGCCTTTTCATATTTATAATAAGGTGTGACCATTATAGCACAGCCGCCTGAAAAAGTCATCTTGTGCAAAAAGAAAAAACAGTAAAAAACTTCAAAAAAAGGATTGACAAAGGCTTTTGCGGGCAGTATAATACTAACTGTTCCGCAAGCGGGGCGTGTACCTTGTAAATTAAACAACGAAGAAACGAAAAGCACCAGACGGGAGCACTGAAAAGTGCGACTAAAACTTGGGGAAG
>ENA-OUQC01000743-OUQC01000743.1-human-gut-metagenome-genome-assembly--contig:-NODE-743-length-20937-cov-11.614453_pt1 | contig 20937 bp, 9 predicted proteins | sample MGYA00237942_ERZ548815 | MGnify/ENA primary metagenome ERZ548815 (study PRJEB26490, sample SAMN05194722) | human gut metagenome | biome: terrestrial biome; feature: human-associated habitat; material... | reverse complement strand
CCGCCGATCACCAATTCCATACTCGTCACCTCACCAAAGTCAATACCGCAAGGCCCCACAGCTCGCCCAACGTCAGGGCGAAGCCCGACACGTCGCCGGACATGCCGCCCAGCTGCCGGTCAGCGTACCACACCGCCAGCCAATAGCCCACGGCCGCCGCCAAGGGGGCGAAGCTGCCCCACAGCGCCAGCGGCACGATGATTGCCGCCGCCATCACAAGGGCAGCAAAGACCACATAGGGGGTCTTTCGGTCGGTCATGGCGGCGTACTGGCTGGTGGTCATGGGCCGCAGCGTCAGCACCGCCAGTGCCGCGCAGGCACGACTGGCCGCCGGGATCACCAGCAGGGGCAGCAAAGGCAGCTCCTCCCGCGCCATGGCGAAGCTCCACTGGCTCAGCGCCAGCAGCACCATGGAGATCACGGCGAAGGCGCCGCAGTGGGAGTCCTTCAAAATTTCCTGCCGCCGGGGCAGGTCGCGGCGGCTCAGCACCGCATCGCACACGTCCATGAAGCCGTCCAGATGGAGAAAGCCCGTGGCCAGCCACGGGGCAGCGGCGATCAGCAAGCCTGCCGCGCTCTGGGGCAAAAACCGCCCCACATACGCCGCCAGCAGCCACACACCGCCCACCACCAGCCCCACAAGGGGCAGGCAGCAGATCATTTTGCTGCGGGCCTTCTCGTTCCATAGCTTCAGCGGACAGGGGATGGCCAGAAACATGCCCCACGCCATGAAAAAGCCGTAGATCCAATCCTTCACAGGGGCCACGCTCCCTTCCACACATGGGGCAGGCCCGCCGCCATGTCGCACACCACGTCAAATTCCGCCGCCAGAGCGCGGCACACTTGGGCAAGGCCACGGACGTAGACCTCCGTCCAGTCTTGATAGTCCTCGCCGCCCCGCCACAGGTCGTCGCAGACGCAGACGAAGTGGGCGCTGTGACGGCTGACGGCCAGCAGCTCCGCCGTCACGGTCTCCGCGGCGTTGGCGTCAAATTCCGGGCCGAACATGGTCTCGGACAAGGCTGCCGTCACGCTGTCCAGCAGCACCGCGCCGCGTTTGTCGATGTCCGGCAGAGCGGCGGTCAGGCCGGTGCTGCGCTCGATAGTCCGGAAGCCCCAGCCCTCCCGGTCGGCAATGTGCCGCAGGACACGCTGGTGATCCTCGCTGTCACGGGGCGTCATGGTGGCCCAGTAGTAGAGGGGAGCGCCCGCCGCCAGATGGCGGCACAGGCGCTGGGCGGCGGTGCTTTTGCCGCTCTTGCTGCCGCCGATCAGTAAAATTCTCATGATTTTTCCACCGTAAAGCTGTCGCCGGAGCGGATGGGCTCCAGATAGTCGTCCTGAATGGCGGCCTCGGCGAAGGTGGCCATGTTCTTCATTACGCCGCAGGCACCCTCCAGCACCCGGAACAGCAGGGGACAGCCGCTGCCCTCCCCCAGACGCATGTCCAGCGCAAGGCAGGGCGTCAGGCCCAGCGCCTGGGCCGCCCTGGCGTAGCCCAGCTCGTAGGACTGGTGGGACAGGAACAGGTAATCCGCCGCGGCGGGGCACAGATGCACGGCGCACAGAGCGGCGACGACGGAGATGTAGCCGTCCACGGCGGCGGCGATCCCCTCGTGGGCGCAGCCCAGAAACGCGCCGGTCATGGCGGCGATGTCCAGTCCGCCCACCTTGTGGAGCACGTCCAGCACGTCGTTTTTGTCGGGACGGTGCAGCGCCAAAGCGCGGCGCAGCACCTGCTTCTTCCGGTCAAAGCCCTCGTCGGTGAGGCCGCCGCCCCGGCCGGTGACAGTCTCCACCGCCGCGTCCAGCAGCACCGAGAGCACGGCGGCGCTGGTGGTGGTGTTGCCGATGCCCATTTCGCCGATGCCCAGCACCGAAATACCGTCGGCCTTCGCCTGCGCGGCGGCCTCCATACCCACCGCCAGCGCCTGAAGCGCTTCGGCACGGGTCATGGCGGGCTCCGCCGCCATGTTGGCGGTGCCATAGCGCACCTTGCGGTTCACCACGGCGGGGCAGGGCACGTCCACGGCGATGCCCACATCGTACACCGTCACGTCATCGCCGAAGGTCTGGGCCAGCGCCGACATGCCGGTTTTGCGGCGGGTCATGTTCACCGCCTGCTGCACCGTGACGGACTGGGGCGCGCAGGACACGCCCTCCGCCACCACGCCGTTGTCGGCGGCGAACACCGCCACACGGCACTTTTTCACCTCCGGGCAGACCTGGCCGGTGACGCCCGCCATGCGGACAGCCATGTCCTCCAGCTTGCCCAGACTTCCCGGCGGCTTGGCCAACTCCGCCTGACGGCGGCGAGCGGCGGTCATGGCGGCTTCATCCGCCGGGCGGATGGCCGCGATATAGGCTTGCAGTTCCTGTTCTGTCATCGTGTGATCTCCCCCAGATAGCCCTGCGCCGCCAGCCAGTCAAGAGACGGGGCGCAGTTCATGTTTTCGATGGTAAAGGTGGCGGTGGGGCACTGGGTCAGCAGCGCGTCCAGCACCTGCTCCATGGGGATATTGCCCTCGCCCAGCGGGTTGTGCAGATCCCATTCGCCGAAGTTGTTGTGGATATGGACATGCCGCAGCCACGGGGACAGAGGGGCAATCCAGTCTATGGGCGGCGTCTTGCTGACGGTGGTGTTGGCGTGGCCCACATCAAGGCACACCCCCAGACGGGGATCGTCCACACCTTTCATGATCTGTGCCAGCATATCCGGCCCGTCGTCCATGACGTTTTCCAGCGCGATGGTCATGTCTTGCGGAACCTCCGGCAGAAACGCCCGCCAGAAGTTCACCGACTGCTCCACGAACCACTCCGGGAAGTAGACGAAGGGGACGTACCCGTCGTGTATGACGATGCGGTTGATCCCCAGCCGCCGGGCCATGGCGATGGTCTGGCGGTAGCGCTTCACCGCGATGTCCCGCACCAGCGGGTCGATGGCGCAGGGATGCAGCTCGGCAAAGGGGGCGTGGAGCCACAGGCGGGTAATATCCGCCGTTTCCGCTTCCGCGGCGGCCACGGCGGCGCTGTCCTCCAGCGCTGCCGCCATGCAGAAGGCCGTGACCTCGAAGCCCAGAGCATGGCAGCGGGCCAGCTGGGCGGCGGCGCTGTCGATGCCGGACAGATGGAGTTTTTCGCGCAGATGGGCGCGGTTCATGGGCAACACCTCTTTTCTGACAGTATAGCATGGTCGGGGGAAAAAGGAAAGCGGTACGTTTTGGCGTACCGCTTTCCTGTGGTTATTCCCCGCCGGCGGCGTAGCCGCCGCCTACGTCCTCGCCCAGATCGCAGGTATAGACCCAGCAGATCACATCGCCGTCCTGCAAGGTGTAGCCAGAGCAGCCGTAGTTGGGGAATTCCCCGTTGACGCTGTACATCCAGCCGGACAGCTTGCCGCAGTCGAACTCGTAGAAGTTGGCGATGCCCTCGATATAGGCGGTTTTATACAGGGGCGACCAGCTGGACTCCATGGAGATGCCGTTGTCCCGGCAGACACGCTGGAGCAGGTCGAAGGCCGTCTCCCCCTCGGTGAAGGAGAGCTCCGTCTCCGGCAGGATCACGCCGTCGGCGGGCACGAAGTCGGCCTTCGCCGCCTTGAGCTGGTCAAGATTGTCCAGAATGGTGGCGCAGGAGATGGAAACGGTGCAGCTGCCTGCCGTCTCCGCTTGGGCAGAGGATCCGCCGCAGGCGGTCAGCAGCGTAAGGCACAGCAGCAGCCCGCACAAAAGAGCCTCTTTCCATGGGGTACGGTGTTTCATAGGTCGCCTCCGATGGGTGGGAGCGGCAAGGCCGCTCCCACCGGTTTGGGTTTTACGGGTGTTTGGGAGAAATTACGCGTCCTGACGGCGCTTTCTGGCCAGCAGAGCCAGCGCGGCGGCGGACACGACCACGCCGCCCATCCACAGGGTCAGGTGGCTGTTGTCGCCGGTGTTGCCGGACTTTACGTCCTTGCCGTCCGTCTTGCCGTCGGTCTTACCGTCGGTGGCGCTGTCGGCGTCAGAGCTACTGGAGTTGGCCTTGTCCTTCAGCTGCTTGTAGCGCCGCTCGGCCTTTGTCAGCGTCTCGTAGTTGGTGACAAGCTCCTTCAGTTCATCGGGCAGCGCGTCATAGGCGGCGCGGGCGGCGTCGATCTTGGCCTTGCTGTCCTTGTCCAGCCTCACCTTGCCGATGGCGTCGATCTTCTCGATCACATCGTCCACGGCAGCCTTGTCGGCGGCTTCCTTCTTCAGCTGAGCCAGCTTGGCCTTTGCCTCGGCCAGCTTGTCAGCGTTTGTCACCTTGGCCTGCAATTCGGGAGACAGGGCATTGAACGCATCCTCGGCGGCCTTGATGTCGGCTTCGCTGTCCAGCGTTACATCGCCGATGGCGTCGATCAGGCCGATCACGTCATCCACAGACTTCTTATCGGCAGCGGCCTTGTCGGCCAGTTCCTGATACGCGGTCTCGGCGGCGGTCAGGGTATCCAGCTTGCTGACCAGAGCCTTCTGCTCGTCGGTCAGCGCATTGTAAGCCTTGCGGGCCGCGTCGATCTTCGCCTTGCAATCGTCGGTCAGGGTCACTTCGCCGATAGCGTCGATCAGATCGTCAACGGACTTGGCGGCGGCCTTGTCGGCAGTATCCTTGTCCAGCAGTCTCTGATATTCCTTCTCGGCGGCGGTCAGGGTGGCGTAGTTGCTGACCTTGGCCTGCTGCTCCTTGGTCAGAGCGTTGTAAGCCTTGCGGGCCGCATCGATCTTGGCCTTGCAGGCGGTGGTCAGCTCCACAGTACCGATGGCGTCGATCTTGCTCTCGGTGTCGGTAATGGCGGCCTTCAGCTCAACCAGCTGTTTCTCGGCCTTTTCCAGCTTGGCGATATTCGTGACCAGCGCCTTCTGGGCATCGGTCAGGCTATCGTAGCGCTTGCGGATATTCTGCACGCCTTTCTCCTCCGCCAGCGTGATGGGATCGTTCAGGCCGTTGATCCAGCCGATCACCACGTCAGCCCGCTCCTTGTCCGCTTTCAGCTGCTTCAGCGTCGCTTCGGCGGCTTCCAGCGTGGCAAGCGCACCGTCGTTCTTCACCAGATTCTTCTGGACGGTGGACAGGGCGTCATAGGCGGCGCGGGCCTCCTTGATGGCAGTCTCCTTCTCCAGCGTCACCTCGCCGATGGCGTTGATCTTGGCGATGACAGCGTCGGCGGCAGCCTTATCGGCAGCGGCCTGCTCGGCTTCCAGACGATCCAGCTCGGCGCGGGCGTCCAGCAGCTTCTGGACGTTGTCCACGCGGGACTGCTGGGCGGTGGTCAGAGCGTTATACAGCTTCTCAGCCGCGACGATCTTCGTCTTGCTGCTCAGAGTAACGGGCTGGGGGATAGCGTTGATGGCGTCGATGGCGGCCTTCACGGCTTCGTCATCGGCAGAGGAGACCTGACCCACCCACTTGTTGAAGAGGGCGGTCTGCAGGTTGTCGCCAGCGGCGGCGTCCAGCAGGGTCAGCAGCTCAGCCTCGGTCTTGGCAGTGCCCTTGCCGTAGCTGGTGGCCTTGACGCAGGTATTCAGATAGTACAGGTTCGCGCCGAAGCAGCTGGCCTTGTTGATGCTGGCGATGCCGCCAACGAAGGAAGTGCCGCTCACGGAGCCGATGTTGTAGCAGTTATCCAGCGTGGGGCCATTGATAAAGCCCATCGCGGCGCAGGAGACGATGCCGCCCACCCGCGCGCCGGTGGTCGTTACATCACCGGCGTTGTAGCAATAGCTGATGGTGGTGTTGGCATGGCCGCCGCCCACGATGCCGCCGGCGTTCTGAGCGGCGGAGATGGTCACAGCGCTGTAGCAGTTCTCGACCTTACCGCTGGACAGATAGCCCACGATACCGCCGACGAACTTACCGGTGGTGGTAATGGAACCGGTAACGCCCAGGTTCCGGATCGTACCGCCAACATAGCTGAACAGACCCTGCTTGTTGTCGGTGTTGTTGATATACAGGTTCTTGACCACGTGGCCCTGACCGTCGAACACGCCCTTATACATGACGTCTCCGGTGGTGGTGTCCGCGGTGTTGTTGCCGATGGGCGTCCAGGGGTTGTTCTCCAGATCGATGTCGGCGGTCAGAACGGCGTTCAGCGCGTACTGGCCATCGCTGACGGCCTTGGCGAACCATGCCAGCTCGGCGGCAGTGCCGATCTGGTAAGTGCCGTTGGCGTCCTTCTTCGGCTCGGTGGTGGTCGTGCCGTCCCATTCCTTCACGGGGCCGAGGTCGGCCAGCATCTGAGCGTTGAAGGGGTGCTCGTTGGCCTTGATGGCGGCTTTCATCTCGGCAGCGGTCTTGGCAGTGCCCTTACCGGTGACGCCGTACTTGGAGCTTTCCTTGGTAACGGTGTTCTCCAGATAGAAGCAGTTGCCCACGTAGTTCGCGGTGTTCGTGCTGGGGGTCAGGCCGCCCACATAGGAGGAGGTAGCGCCAGAACCAGTGACGGTGGCGATGCTGTAGCAGTTGGTCAGCGTCGCGCCATTCGTCTCCTTGAAGTAAGTGCCGCAGATACCGCCCACATAGCACTCGTTTTTGGAAGTGGTGGTGATCTTACCGCTGGCATAGCAGTTGGTGATGGTCGAGCCAGAAGCAGTATAGCCCGCGATGCCGCCGCTATACTTCTTGGAGTTGACATTGACGGAGCTGTAGCAGTTCTCGATGCTGGCGTCCGCTTCCAGATAGCCCGCGATACCGCCTGCCTGCGCGTTGCTGCTGGCGGTGCAGGTCACATTGCCGGACACGCCCAGATTCGTCACCTTAGCGCCAGTCTTTACATAGCCGAAGATACCCACGGGATAGCTGCTGCTGTTGATGTACAGATTCTTCACCATGTGGCCAGCGCCATCGAAAGTGCCATAGAAGTTCTTCATGGGCGTCCAGTCGAAACCGGCCAGATCAATATCGGCAGTCAGCTTGGCGCTGGCGCTGCCGCCGTTGGCGGCGAACCATGCCAGCTCAGCGGCCGTGCCGATCTGGTACACGCCGTTGTCATCCTTGGCAGGCTCGGTCTTGGTCTTGCCGTCCCAGGCGTTTTCACCGGCCTTGGGCAGAACAGCGGTCTTGATGGTCAGGATGCCGTCCTTCACATTGGCGGCGTCAGCGCTGCCCAGCGTGAAGCTGCCCATGGTGCGGACATAGCCGTCCTTCACCAGCGTGTAGGTATAGGGGCCATAGCCCAGAACATACATACCGTCCGCGTTGGCAGAGATCGGCGTCTTGCCATCGCGGCCCAGCAGGGTGACGGTCACGCCGTCCACGGCCTTGCCGTTTTCATCGGTGATGTTCAGCTTGACGGTATAGGTCTCTTTCTGGTGAACCGTGACCACAGCGTCAGCGTAGTGGCTCAGGTAGTACGTGACGGTAACGGCGTTGAAGTTGGTGCCCACGCCGGTATCGGTCATGGTGTACAGGAACGCGAAGGGGTTGGCGGCGGAGTACATGCTGCCGAAGGTGTAACCGTTGGTAAAGGTGTACTCCGTGGTAGCCGCGCCGTCAGCGAAGGTCACATCCTCAGGAACGGTGACAGTGACGGCAGAGGTATCCATTCGCTGATACTGGCCGGTCGAACCCTCAAACTTGGTGTCACCGGCGTAATAGGTGGGCTTGAAGGTGGTGGGGTTGAAGATGCCGGAGATCTTGTTGACAGAGCGGTACATACCCTTGAAAGTCAGCTTCACCTGATCGCCGGGCATGATATTCTCGCCGGGGTTGGAGACATTCTCGCTGGTGATCGTGACCTTGGCCACGCGCACCAGACGGTAGCTGATACCGGTATCATCGGTCATCCGGATGATAACCGTACCGCCCATGCCGTTGCCGGACTTATTGAAGGCGGCCAGAGGTACAGCGTAGTTGCCGTTTCCATCGGGGGAAACGCTGGTAAAGTCGGTGGAGATCTTGGTGGTCATGCTGTTGTCAGTGGTGACAAAAGCGTAGTCCACATCGACATCGCCGGTAGCCGTGACGGTGAAGTCCAGCGTGGGGTTCGTCTCTTTCGCTTCATAGAACCAGGTGTCGTAGTTATAATCCCAGTCCAGAGAGCGGGTGGTGGTGGCGCCGGAAGCCATGTTGAACTTCACTTTGGCGTCGGCAGTGCCGTGGGTCACGCCAGTGCCGCCCACCACCATGACGCCCACGCGCTCAGGGTTGGTGGCGGGGAACACGCCGCCATGGGAGCCAACGCTGTAGGCGTTAGTGCTGATGTCCAACGAAGTGACATCAACGCTGTCATAGTAAACGGAGATGATGGAGTCATAAGCGCCGGGGGTGATGTCCGCCCAGTTAGCGGTGGTGTTGCCGCCGTTGACCGGCTCGTAATCCGCATCGCCCCGCAGGACATTCCAGTGGAAGTCAGGCTCCACCATGATGTTGCCAGCGTCGGAGTTGATGAGCTGCCAGTGACGATAGGCACGGACACGGGTCGTATCGGTGATGGCCTCGAAGCCGGTGGGATCCAGGTTGACCTGCAGGTCGGCCTCGTCACGGCTTGCGACCGTACTGCCCAGCTTGCTGAAATCGTGAGAGAGACGGTCAGTGGCCGCGCCGTCAAAGTCCAGCGTGATACTGCCGTTGTCAACATTGGTCAGCCAGCCGGAACGGGTCACATGGTCGTCGTCGCTGAGACGCCAGGTGTAGTTGCCGTTGCCCTTGGAGATAGTGTAGGTGGCTTTCTTGGTCTTGCCGTCCCTGCTGATCGTCCAGCGGTCGGCATAGGGGACATCCTCTTCGCCGTCGGGCGCGACTTCCGTGGTGTTGAAGTTGTTCCACTGGAAGTACAGGCCGAAGGTGGCGTCAGCAGGAACCGTGACCGTCAGGTCTGTCGCGACGTTGAGGGTCATCAACTTGGTACTCGCATAGGCGCTGGCGCGGAAGGTCTGGTTGATGTACTGGTTGAAGATGTAGCCATCAATATCGGGATAGGCGTAGGTATTGTACAGGCAGGCGTTGCCAGCCGCGTACAGCATGGTGGGATAATAGGTATAATTGCCGCTGATATAGGGGTCGCCCATGGTGGTGCTGCAGCCCATGATGGGGCAGTCCACACGGACATGGAACTCGTCAGCGGTGAAATAGGTATTGTCTGTCTTTTTGGTGGTGACATAGAAAGAGTTGCACTGCAGATAGACCGCACCGCCGCCGCCTGCGCCGCCGTCCACGTTCTTGTCGGTGGGCAGGTTCAGGGTCATGCCGCCCAGCGCTACGTCATACTCTTCCGTATCGGTGTTCCAGCCAAAAGCGCGGTAGGCATAGCGTCCGGCCTCCAGCTTGGCGTAGAACATCTGGTAGTTGCTGACCAGCTTGCCCTGCGCAACATCATACTCCTCCTCGCCCTCGGCGGGAGTGTCGGTGAAGTTGCTGTACAGGAACACGTCCTTGATCTCGTCGCCCAGCACTTCGTTGCCGTCGCCGTCCTTGTCCACATTGTACAGCTTGATGATGGGATTGCGCTTGGTGGTGTTATAGTTGTAGTCTCTGCCCACATAGAAGCTGAACTCCAGCGTGGGGGCGTCCTCCACGGTCAGGGTCAGCGTCCAGGTGTCCTTGGAGAAGTTCACACCGTCGTGGGAGGCATAGAAGCGGTACACATACGTACCGGCCGTCAGCTCCGTGACCTGAATGGTGGTCATGCCGAAGAGGGCATCGGAGAAATCGGTCATGGGTCCCCAGGTGTTGCCGCCGTCGGTGGAGCGCTGATAGTAGTAGTTCTTGTAGGTCAGTCGAGACTGGCCCTCAGCAGCCTCGAAGATCTTGCCAGCCTGCAGATCGTCCAGCAGATAGGCCGTGCCGGTCTGCACGGTGTCGCTGGTCGTGGCGGGATAGCCGGACTTGAGGGTGGGAACGGGCACGTCGTTGGCAGGGGCCTCGTCGCCGTTGTTCTCGTCGCCCTCCTGCGGCTGAGACTCGTCCTTGTTCTCGTTGCCGCCGTTGTTGGCGTCGTCGCCGTTATTGGCGTCGTCGCCCTTGTTGGCATCGTCGCCGTTATCGGCGGGGGTGGAGTCCTTGTCGGGGTCAGCGGGATCGTTTTCTCCGTTGTTGGAGACGATCTCCGTGGACTGCGGTTCGTCATCGGCGAACGCCGCCACGGACAGGTTGCCCATCAGGGACAGCACCATGGTCAGCGCCAACAGAAGCGAAAGCAATCGTTTTCCTGTTTTCATGTGTTACTTCCTTTCGTGTGATTTTTTCTCTATATAAAGCCTTTCGGCAGAAAGCACTCCGAAGAAAGCTCCTGCCGAAATCGTCATCGCCGACTTGACAGCTTCCCGGTACAGGCAGGAGCTTTTCCGGACGGCCCTGGGCGTATCTGACTGATCCCAAATCGGGCTTCACAGTGACCTGTTCGCGGGGATTTGCACCCCATTCCGCCTCCGGCGCAACGCGCCGGGCGGGCCGTCCGGTATTCAGTTGTTGGGGGCCGTCAGCCCACGTGGACGCGGGCAGTGGCCGGTGCGTAGCAGGCATCGCTGGTGCCCGCGTTGGGATCGACCGCCAGCAGATAGTAGTCGCCCGGCGTGTTGATCTGATATTGGTATTCGTTGCCGTCCTCCGGCGAAAGTATCTCTATCCGGTTCCAGTCCTTGTCGCAGAGGTACACGTCCAGACCCTCGATGGGCTGGGTGCTCTCGCCGCCGCCCTCGGCCACGGACTTGGTGTCGTACTTCTGGGTGTAGAAGGTCAGGGTCTCTCCGGCGTTGACGGTGTACTCGTCCGCGTCAAAGCAGGCAAACGCGCCGTACCGCCAGAAGCTCCAGTTGCTGAACATGGCCAGATCGATGGTGTCGCCGTCTTTCAGCAGGATGTAGTCCGCCGTACTGCCCCAGCCCGGCCCCATCAGGGGATACACATGGTTGCGGTAGTACATCAGGTTTTCATCATGGCCCCAGAAGTTCTGCATGTACAGGCTGGTCGGGCCGCCGGTGATGTTCAGCGTCAGGTAGTCGCTGCCGATGCCTCTCCACGGCTCGTATCCCAGAAGATCATGGTAGTATTCCTCTGTGTAGTTGCTTGGGCTGCCGGGGATCCTCTGGCTGCCGGCGGTAACTTCCTCCGGACTGTAGCCCTGGCAGTACACGCCCAGCAGGTACAGGTACAGGTGCAGCAGGGTGGGCCGCTCCACCACCACATCGTCCACATAGCCGCCCCGGCCGTTTCCGGTGTGGTAACGGTAGAACTCCTCAAGCCCCTGATTCTCCAGATCGAAGTAGGGCACCGTCACCTCCAGGTGGGCGAGGGGCGTGCCGTCGATGCCGTAGATGGGCGCGCCGTCGTTGGACACTGTGACGTAGACGGTCACGCTTTCGGCAGGCGTTTCGTCATAGCCGTACTGGCGGTCGTCTCCGGCCTCGCCCTCCGTGACGGTAACGGTCAGGTCATAGACCGCCCGCACCGCCGCGTCCTCACCGCACACGGCGGTGATGGTCAGGGGATAATCGCCCATCTCGCTGTTGGTGAAGGACAGGTAATCGCCCTTTTCGTCCGCGGCCATCTTGCTGTGGTCGCCCAGTCCCTGACCGGACAGCGTATAGGTGACGTTGTGGGAGCAGACGTCAAACACATCGCTCATGTGCAGGGCATATTGCTGGCCCTGCTCCACCTCGGCTTTCGCGGGAGCGTCCGCTTTCACGGTGATGGTGTGGCGGGGGACATCCCAATCGCCCTCGGCCAGATAGCCGTATACCGCCGCCACATCCGCGATGTTGTTCAGGCCGTCGCCGTTGACATCCAGCCGGGCGAGGATGGCGGGATCGGTGATGATGGCGTTGTCGCAGCAATACTCATACAGGTACTGCACATCGTACACGTCCACCGTGCCGTCGCCGTTGATGTCGCCCCGCAGGGCCGCTTTCGCGGCGGTGTCCGCCGGGGCGGAGGACAGGGAGCCGCTGACCGGCTTCAAGGCGGCGCGGTCGATGGCGGTACTGGACGTGCTGCCCAGCAGCTTCACCGTTCCGCCGCCGGAAGCGGCCGTTTCACGGACGCTGGCGGAGGAAGCGTTGCTCTCTGGCCAGCTGCCCTGGGTCAGGTAGTCGTACAGCGCCGCCACATCCGAGATGTTCCGCAGGCCGTCGCCATTGACGTCCACGCGGGCAAGGACGGCGGGGTTGGTGATGGTGAAATTGCCGCAGCAGTACTCATACAGGTATTGCAGGTCGTACACATCCACCACGCCGTCGCCGTTGATATCGCCCTGTTTGGGGGCCTCTCCGCCGGTGACGGTGATGGGCACGCTGGTCTTGGCCGTCATGGCCACAGGCTCGCCGTCCGCGCCGCTCTGGTACATGACGGGAAGGTAGGTCAGCTCAAAGTAGCCGTTGTCATCCGCGGTAACGGTGGCGCTGTAGGTGAAATACGTCACCTTGACGCCGTTGATGGTGCGGCTGACCGGCAGGGTACGGCTCTCGCCGTTTTTGTAATAGACGGTCAGCTGCATGCCGTCGGGGTCGAAGGCCTCTCCGGCGGCGTAGGTCATCTTGTCCGGCTGCTGCGTTACCTCGATCTTCTCGACGGTGCTGGTCAGCGCCATCAGGTGCGCGGAGTCGTTCTTGAAAAACAGGGTGCCCTTGCTGTCGGCAATGGGGGAACAGATGGCGTACTCCGCCTGTTCGTTGGCGGGGGTGAAGAGGGCGTAGGCCGCCTCCACCGTGCGGGTGCTGGCGCCATCCTGATAGGTTTCGGTGGTGGTCTTTGCGGGGCCGTTGGGGGTGTCCTCCAGAAGCCGCAGGATGCCGGGGGTAAAGTTATCGAAGAAATAGACGCAGGGCTCCTCATAGGCGGTGGTCAGCAGGCCGGAGGTCTGGGGATAGCCCTTGGTGGGCACGCTGTAGGCCACGGCCATGGAATCCAGATCCACCACGGTGATATTGTGGCCGGAATACGCGCCGAACTGGGACGTACCGGACACGCCGATATAGGCCCGGCCGTTATACAGCACCGGCGTACAGGTGCTCATAGCCGGCGTATCCGGGTTATTGCTGCCGTTGCTGAGAAGGCAGGAGCGCGGATTCGTGATCTTCCAGCCGTCCGCCGTCCGGGTCACGGCGGCGGAGTAGAGATATCCGCCCTTGGAGGTAAAGTAGAACCGTCCGTCCTCGCCCTTGGCGATGGAGCTGCGCACGTCGCCCTGCAGGCCGTCCCAGCGATCCAGCTCTTCGCCGGTGGAGGGATCAAGGCACAGCAGCGCGCCGGTGGCGCTGAAATAGAGATCCTTGCCGTCGTCAGCGCCTACCAGCAGATAGTCGCCGCAGACATACGCGCCCGCCCAGTAGAAGCCGCCCTGACGAGTATACGTCCAGCGGGCCAGCTTTGCCTCGCTGCCGCTGGCAGGATCCTCGTCCGTGGCGGACAGGCAGACGAAATTGGCGTCCTCCTTCTCCTGATTCCAGAAGCCGGTATACACATAGCCGTCATAGTAGGTCAGCGGGCAGTTGGGCTGGCCGCCCAGCGCGTCCCGGTAGATCCACAGAGATTCCAGCGTGGCCGCGTCAAAGGCCTGCACCACGCCGCCGCTGAGAGCCACAAACAGCATGCCGCAGTCCGCGCCGTAGGTGGCGGAGGTGATGGCAAAGCTGGAGCCGTCGCACATGTCGCCGGTGGCCACCACCGTACCGGTGACGGACTCCACCTTATACAGCTTTCTGCCGCTGTAGACGATCAGGAACTCCACGCCGCCCTCCTCGATGAGGATGGGGCAGCCCAGTGCGGAGGAACCGAAGCCGTCGCCCAGCTTGTTGGCCCAGCTGAGCACGGCGGTATCGCTGGAAACGGGGGTCTTTGCGCTGACCACGCCGTTGGCGTCGTCATTGCCCCGGAAGGAGGGCCAGCGGGAGGTGACGCCCGCGCCGTGGCTGACGGCGGGAGCCGCCGTCAGCGAAATGACGATCTCCTCCGACTTGCCGGCGGCGATGTCCTGTGTCGCGCCCACATAGCCGGAACAGGTGGCCACGCAGGTGTAGGTCAGGCCCTCCACCAGCGAGAACGTGCCGTCGTCCTCCGGCCAGATGCGGGCGCCGCTGCGCTTGTCATAGACCGCGGCCAGCGCGCCGTCGATGGTCTTTTTGGTATCCTTGTCCTGAACGGTGATGGTGGTGGCGACAGGCGCGCCCTTCTTCAGCGTCAGGGTATAGGTGTGAGCCTCCTGCTCGCCGTCGGTGTAGGCTTTCAGGATGACGGTCTCCTGCTGCTTTGTCTCATCCAGCGGCAGGGTGATGACGATGTTCTCCGCCGTCTCACCGGTCTCCGGATCCACCTCCGGCGCGTAGATCTTGCCGCCGATCACCCGCACACGGTAGCTCGCGAAGGACGGCTCTACCGTCAGCACCGCCTCCTGGGCGGAGCCGAGGACGGTGGCCTGATAGGCGTACACCTCGTCGTCGAAGCCGTCCGTTTCGGTAACTTCGTCATCCTCCACCTGATAGAACGCCGTCTCCGTGCCGTCCACCGACAGCGCCATGTCGTACAGCGTCAGCACCTTGGTGAAGTTCACCAGATAGTCCTGCTCAAAGGTGACGTTCCGCTCCGTATCCTGCCGGGAAACGAGCAGGGTAAAGCAGCTGGGTTCAGGACCTGCTTTCACGCAGTTGAAAACCATGACACCAAACTGGCTTTGGGGGATCGTCTTTTCTTCGCCGCTGGTAAGCCGCACCCGGATGGTACAGCCCTGATCGGCGGTGGCCCAAACAAACATCTGGTTGTACACGTCATCCAGCAGGGGATCATAGCTGTGCTTGTCCGCGCTGAACTGGTCGGCAGACAGGTATACGTCGCTGGCGGCTGTTGTACCGGCGGCCAGCTTCAGGCTGGTCAGCCGATCCGCCGTCTCCGGCGTGACCGCCGTGATGGTCAGGGACTCGTCGCCCTCCTCAGGAGCTTTGAAAGTACCCTTGGTGTGGTAATACTCGTTCTTTGTGGCGACGTAGGTATAGTCGCTGCCGCCGGGCGTCAGGGGATAGGTGCCGTCATCGTCCACGCCGATCTCCACACCGGCGGCGTTGAAGATCCGCACCGTCACATCTTTATCGTGATTCACCGTCAGGGGGACGGCGGCCTTTCTGGTAACGGTGAGGGTATAGGTGGTGGTTCGTCCGCTCTCCGGCATGGTGACGGCGATGACAGCCGTGGTGTCGCCGCCCTCCTCCAGCGGGAGGGTATAGGTTCCGTCGGCGGCAAGGGCGCTGCCGTTCACCGTGACGGTATAGCTGCCGTCACAGGCAGGCCGCAGCACCACCGACTCGGTGGTGACAACGCAGGCGTATTCCGTGGTGGTGCTGGAGAAGTCCAGCTTCTGGTCAACGCCGCCCGCCATCACGCCGAGGCCGCAGAGGGTGGGGGTGCGCTCCAGCGTCAGCTCCCACGCCTGATACAGGGTATAGCCGTCTTTTTCGGCGCGGGCCTCCAGACGCAGGTCGTTGCCCTGTATTCCAGCAGTCAGTGCGTTCGCCAGCGCCTGATGGGTGGATTCCCAGCTGCGGCTCTTGTCGACCTTCTTGCCGTTGACGTCGGTATACATGGCGCAGAGGGTAACCTTGCTGCCGTTCCACTGGTAGGTCTTGCTCTCCAGATCAGCGCCGGGCACGCCGTACAGGTACAGTCCGCCGGTGGGGCCTACCGTGTCGGGCACCAGCGCCACCGTTCCATCCTTCTCCATGGGATAGCGGTTCTCCGCCGCGTCGCCATCGCCGACAGACCGCAGCACCGGCTGGGCGATCCATTCCACGCCCTGAGGAATGCTCAGGGTGGTCAGCGCCTGGCCCGCCACGGCCACGCTGCCGTCCTCCGCCACCGTCATGTCGCCGGAAGCGCCGTTCAGACCGGAGGTCAGGGTAAAGGTATAGCTGCCCGCCGCCAGCGCGGGGTGTTCGTTGGTAAAGGTCTTTTCGTTGCCGTAGGGATCCGCCGCCGTAAAGGTGTACTCCGTCAGCGGCTGGCCGTCAAGACCCAGAAAGCGCACGTTCAGCAGCTTGGTCTCCGCGTTTTCGTACCGGAGGTAGGCCTCCATCCGCTCCGTCAGCGCCGTGGCCAGCGCCGTCAGCTCGTCGGCGGTCTTTTTCACCGTCAGCGCCTTGGCGGCGGCGTCATACTCCTGCTGGGCGAATTTCTGCATCTGGGGCTTTTTCGCCTCCTGCCACGCCAGCATGGCGCGGCCCAGCGTACACAGCGCCGAGGCGGTCTCCTCGTTCAGCGTGTCATAGGCGGTCACGAACAGGAACGCGCCCACGCTGTCAGCGCTCTGATCCACCTTATAGCCGCCCTTGTCGTCGCTGCGGGAATAGCCGGCCGACACGCCGTCGATGGCGGTGACAAAGCCGTCGGCCGTTTCCAGTCCGTCGAAGGTGTGGGGCGTTTCCTCGCGGTCTTGCAGCGCCAGCAGCGCCTCTCGCACCGTCTGGCCCGGCTGATAGGGCACACGCTCCGGCGCGATGACCACCTTCACGTTGGTGGCGGCAAACAGCAGGAAGCTGTTGGCATCCGTCAGCTCCGCATCGGTACTCTCCGCCGCGGGCAGGGCTTCCGCCGGGGCGGGTTCCTCCGCCGCCTGCGGTTCCTCCACGGCAGACGGTTCTTCCGTCTGCTCCGTTTGGGTCTGCTGGGCGGCGTCTGCGTCCTCTGACGGCTCCGTTGCCCACGCGGCGGCGGGCAGCAGCGTCAGCGTCATGACCAGCGCCATGAAAAGCGATACGATCCGTTTTTTCACTCCGCTTTTCCTCCTTAATACATGCATAGGATCCATTTCTGATACAACTTCTGCCAGGGCTTCAGCTTCCGACGGAAGCATTGCAGCGTGTCGTCGGCAAAGTACCGCATCTGGCTGCGCTGCGTTTCGGTGATAGGGTGGGCGCTGTAGCGGGCCTCGGCGTTCAGCCAGGCCAGCGCCGGGAAGTCCACCGGCTTTCCCGCCCAGTCCGACACCGCGCCGCCGCTTTCCAGCAGCGAGCGGTTTTCACGGGGCAGGCCGGCGTGCCACATCAGCTCCATGGCGTAGGCGAACAGGGCCGCTGTGGCGGCGGCAGGGTCAGCGCCGTTAAAGGCGGCGGCCCGGCGCTTACACGCCCGATGGCGGCGCAGCGCCACAAGGGCGACAGCCGCCAGCAGCGCCAGCAGCAGCAACAGCAGCGCCCACCGCCCCGCGTGCAGCGTGGAAAGGCTGCTGCGGAGGGTGGAGGAAAACTCCTGCCAAATGGTGATGACCTCCGGTTGATCGTCGGTCTGATCGGGTATTTCCACGGTGCTGTGGCGCACCGTATCGTTCTGGCTTCCGCCGCCGTCCTGCGCCTGAGCGCCGGTCAGGTCGGACTTGTCGTCCGGCTGGAACCAGCGCCAGTCGGACTCCGCCATCACGTTCAGGTAGGGGGCGGCCGTTTCAAAGGGGATCCAGCCCACGCCGTCCTCGTAGTACTCCGCCCAAGCGTGGGCGTCGTCAGCGGTCAGGGTCAGGGTCGTCTCGCCGGTCTTGCCGGACACCATGTCAGGCGTGACGAGATAGCCCTCCACGTACCGGGCGGGGATGCCGTAGTACCGCAGCATCATCACCGCCGTCGTGGCGTACTGCACGGCGCTGCCCCGGCCGGTCTCCTGCAGGAAGCTGCTGACGGGGTCGGCGTCCTCCGGCAGCGCAACGGGGGACTCGTCATACTCCACCATTTCCGCGAGACAGGAGCGGATGCGGCTCTTGGCCTCGTAGGAGGTGATGGAGGCGGGCGCTTTGCCCAGAAAACCCGTCAGCGTTTTTTGGGTGTCCTCCGGAATGGTCAGGTAGTTGTCATAGACCAGCTGGCGATAGACGGTCTCCTGTGCCAGATAGTTCTTCAATTGGGGATCCTCCAGATGTTGGCTCAGCACGTCCAGCAGCTCATAGGCCCGGGCGGTCAGGTTACCGGAGGTGGTGTAGGCGTAGTGCTTTTCCCCTTCCGGCAGGGTATCTCGCAGCTGATAGGGGTCGCACACGCCGCTGTCCGACAGCTCGTAGGGCAGCAGAGCGAAGCGGCGGCAGGCACCGGAGACGTCGATCTGCACGTCAATCTGCGGCGTGTCCAGCTTCAGCAGCGCCGCCAGCTGGCTCAGCTGGGTCTGGGAGAAGAAATCGGCGCTTTGCAGCCAATATACGTCGTTGGCCTGGTGGGACAGCTCACCCGCGTCCAGCGCCGTCCAGCCATCGCGGGTATAGCGCTGGCCGATGAAGCCCCGCAGATACAGGGATTCTGGCTGGGACAGGGTCACATCCAGCATGGGGGTATCGGAGAAATCCACACCGGCGGAAAAATCGCCCTCCGGCATGGCCTGAGTTTCGCTTTCATAGCGCAGGGCGTGAACCGCCTTGCGGACGGTCTCGTCGGCGGATGTCGTATTCCACGACGCGCCCAGCCCCGTGATGACCGTGACGCCCACGGTCAGCGCCGCCAGCAGTACCGCCAGCGCCGCCGTCCACAAGGACACGGCGGGGGAGCGGCGGCAGCTTCTCCGGCTGCCCAGACACAGCAGCGCCGCGCCCAGGCACAGCAGCGCCAGCCACCACGCGCCTTCGGCGCTGCCGCTGACAGCGGCCAGCGCCACGCCTGCCGCCGCCAGCACGATATTGGCCACAGGCGCGTACACCGCCAGACTGCCCAGCAGCGCGCCCAGCACGATACAGGCGGGGAGCGCCGCCCACAGGGCGGAGGTATCCTCGCAGGCCAGCGGCAGATGGATGCGGCCCGTCAGCGACTGGACATAGGCCAGCACGCCGTTGAAAAGGCCTGCGGCGCTGTCCCGCGCCTGGGGAAGCAGCAGGCACCACGCGGCGGCAGCCAGCGCCAGCAGCGCAGGAAGCCACTGCCGCCAGCCACGGCTCATGGCGCACCATACGGCCAATGCCAGCGCCGCCGCGCCTGCCGCCATGGCGGGCCACAGGGCGCTCCAGCCGACGGCGGCGCACAGCGTGCCCAGCAGACCGCCGTAGACCGGCAGCGCCGCGAGACTTCGCTCCGCAACAGCCAGCGGCACAGATGCAGTTGTCTCCCGAACCGGCGTCAGCCGCAGGGCGGGGGTAGTTTCGTTCTTCAAAGGGGGGTACCTCTTGATAAATGGGATTCTTTAATACAATGAATGTAGGGGGCGGCGTCCTCGACGCCCCGCACGGCGAACGATGGTATTGCCGGTAAACGGACGGGCCGTCGGGGACGCCGGCCCCTACGAAACGTCTTACGGCATCGCAGCATTTTTCTTCAATACAAATCAATTTCGTACAAAGCCGCTTCCGCGTCGGGGGAGAAGCAGTAGCCCCGGCCGGGGAAATCCTGCGGCAATTCTGCCGCGCAGAACAGCCCCACCAGCTCCGCCGGGTCGCAGACCCGCTCCAGCGCGGGACAGCCTCCGGCCGAGACGAACACCGTCTTGCCGTTGGCCCGGCCATACTGGCGGAGATACAGCTCCGCCACGCTCTCCAGCGCGGGAGACGCCGGGGCGCTCAGCAGCTTGGGCAGCATGTCGTACAGGGCGTTTTCGTCCTCCAGTTCATACAGGGCGCAGTCCTGCCCCGCGGCGTCGTTCCACGCCACGCTGCACCTTACGCCCTGCCGCAGCAGCTCACGGGCCAGCGAGATCACCATTTCCGCCATGGCGCTGGCCTGTTGGGGCGCTTCGCTTTCGGCGCGGCGCTCCCACAGCAGCAGAACACTGCGCTCCAGCGGCAGGCCGGGGTCGCGAACCACCAGCCGATCCAGCTTGCTGCTGAGCTTCCAGTGGATCTGCTTGGCGCTGTCGCCGGGCACATAGTCCCGCAGCTGGAAGGTATCGGCAAAGTCGTAGCCGGAGCGCTCCTGCGAATAGCTGTCGCTGTCGTCGCTGACGCCGGTGCGCAGGGGCAGGTTCAGCCGCAGCTCCATCAGATCAGGCTCCACCGGGAACTCCCAGCGCTCCGCCGGGGGAGCGGGGAAGCCCGCCAGACCTAGCAGGTCGCAGACGCGGGTCTTTTCCACGCTGAGGCGGTACACACCGCACAGGGGATCGTCCAGCGTGACGGCGCTCTCGCCGCTGCGCTTTGGCGGGGCGGACAGAGCCAGCGCCGCTGTGGCGGTCTGTCCGGTCAGCAGATTTTCCGTCCGCAGCCACACCCGGACACAGGGCAGCGGCAGCGCCGAAGCGTTCTCCACCCGCACCGTCAGGGGACAGGCGTGATGAGCCACGCCGGTTTGCGGCGCGTCCAGCGTCACGGTGACACGGCGGCGGGCCAGCAGCGCCAGCACGATACCGCACAGGGCGATCACCGCCAGCGCCGCACCCACGGCCAATGCCGCGGCGGCCCCGGTCAGCACGTACCACAGCGCGGCGCAGGCCAGACACGCCAGCCACACAAGCAAAGCCGTCATGGTCACTTCTCCTGCACCTGGGGCATTTTCACGGTTTTCACGATCTCCGCCGTCACGTCGGCGGCGGACAGGCGGTGCAGACGGGCCTTGGCGCTGAGCACCAGACGGTGGCAGCACACGTCGTCAAACACGGCGGCCACATCCTCCGGGATCACGTAGTCCCGACCACGGACAAAGGCGCAGGATTTCGCCATCCGGCACAACGCCAGCGCGCCGCGGGGACTGACGCCCAGCTCGATAAACTCATTTTCACGGGTGGCCGTTACCAGCTCCACCACGTAGGCATACACGGGGTCGGAGATATGCACCTGCCGGGCGTCGTTCATCAGGGAGAGCAGCTGCTCACGGCTCACCGCCGCCGTCAGCTTGTCCAGCGGGTTCTCGTGGTGGCGCTCCTTCAGAATGTCGATCTGGCTTTTGGCGTCAGGATAGCCCATGGAGGTACGGATGAGGAATCGATCCAACTGGGCGGCGGGGAGAAGCTGCGTACCGGCAGAGCCTACCGGGTTCTGGGTGGCCAGTACCACGAACGGCTCCGGCAGGGGATAGGTCTGGCCGTCCACGGTGACGTGGTACTCCTCCATGG
>ENA-OUQC01000742-OUQC01000742.1-human-gut-metagenome-genome-assembly--contig:-NODE-742-length-20967-cov-7.259420_pt1 | contig 20967 bp, 19 predicted proteins | sample MGYA00237942_ERZ548815 | MGnify/ENA primary metagenome ERZ548815 (study PRJEB26490, sample SAMN05194722) | human gut metagenome | biome: terrestrial biome; feature: human-associated habitat; material... | reverse complement strand
ATACCTGCGTAACGCCGGTGCTGGATTTTGCCGAGGCGGTGGCTGCGGAGCAGACCAAGGCCAACGAGATGGTGCTGAACGTAGAGGACGCAGAGCTTGGTAGCTACCGGCAGCTTGGCTTTGCCATGAAGCTGAGCGAAACGCCGGCTGCGCTGCGAAAGCGTGCGCCACGCTTGGGCGAGGATACGCAGCAGGTGCTGTCGCAGGCTATTGCTGATGAAAAGCTGCTGGCGGAAGCATTGCAGAGCAAATAAAAAATGACCTCCTGAATTTTCAGGAGGTCTAATTTTTTGTAAGCTTTAAAGTTTTTGTGAGCTTATTTTTCTACACGGCCGGGATATGCTTTGAGTGCTTCGCCCAGAATGTAGATTGCGCGCTCCAAATCCTCGCTCTTTAATACATAAGCAAGGCGTGCTTCGTTGATGCCGCTGCCGGGGGTGTTGTAGAAGCCGTTGCCGGGAGCAAACATAACGGTTTCGCCGTCGATAGCGAAGTTTTCCAAAGTCCAGATAGCAAATTTTTCTGCATCGTCAACAGGCATGTTAACCATGATGTAGAAAGCGCCCTTCGGGTCGGAAGCCTTTACGCCGGGGAGTTTTTTCAAAGCTGCCACGATGGTGTCGCGGCGTTTTTTGTATTCCTTGTTAACTTCTTCCAGATAGCTTGCCGGAGTGGTGTACAGAGCTGCTGCGCCGACCTGCTCCAGAATCGGGCTGCACAGACGAGCCTGGCAGCATTTGATAACCTGCTTGCTGAGCTCTTTGTTTTTGCTGATGATGCAGCCGATGCGCGCACCGCAGGCGCTGTAGCGTTTGGAAACGGAATCGATGATGATCAGGTTGTCATCCAGCTCGGGCATGGTGCCGAAGCTGCGATATGCACCGTCATAAACGAATTCACGGTATACTTCGTCAGCGATTAAAGCCAGGTTATGCTTGCGCACGATGCGGGAGATCATGTCCTGCTCTGCTTTGGTATAAACTACGCCGGTAGGATTGCCGGGGTTGGTGAGCAGAATAGCTTTAGTTTTCGGAGTGATGTGTTTTTCGATTTCCTCTTCGCTGGGCAGGTGGTAACCGTTTTCTACGCTGGTAGGAACAGCGTTGATTTTAGCGCCGAACTCCTTGCAGAAGGTGGTGTAGTTAGCGTAGAAGGGTTCGAAAACCATGATTTCGTCGCCGGGGTCGCACAGAGCCATAACTGCGAAAATCAGGGCCTCGCTGCCGCCGTTGGTAACGAAAATATCTTCAATAGCATAATCCATGCCTTTTTCTGCATAATATTTCTGTACAGCTTTCAAGAGGAACATTTCGCCCTTGGAATTGCTGTAGGCGATTACCGGTGCCTGGAATTCACGCACACTGTCCATGAATTGTGCCGGAGTGGCAATATCAGGCTGGCCGATGTTCAGATGATAAACCTTTTTGCCTGCAGCCTTGGCTGCGTCAGCATACGGGGACAGCTTTCTGATAGGAGATGCTGTCAGGCTTTGAATACGTTGAGAAAGTATCATGAAAAAAACTCCTTGCTATTATTTATTGTTTGGGGCAGATGTAACTGCTTTGTTTATTATAGCACAGATTTTGCCGAGATTGTATATAGTAAAATGTTAATACTGTATACATTTGACTTTTTGACGTAAGCACTTTTACTGCCAGAAGTATGTGAAGAGCGCCGGTATCGGTACGCTGAGCTCCCTGATGCTGCCGTACACTATTACGCTGTTGGTTACTCTGACTATTATGCTGTATGCTTTCTGGTTTATGGATATTCCGTTGGGCTTACAGGCTGACTATGTATATCCCAGACGTATAATGTAATATTATTTCGGAGATGATATAATGAAGATAGCCTCTCCTCGGGGAGAGGTGCCGAGCTTGTCGAGGCGGAGAGGGGTGACATCGATGCAAACCCCTCTCAGTCGCCTTACGGCGACAGCTCCCCCCAAGGGGAGCCATCTCTTGTCTTACGGGCAATTCACCTTGTCCCCCCAAGGGGAGCCTTCAAGTGTCCTATGGGTAATTCACCTTGTCCCCCTAAGGGGAGCCTTAGCTAATTCACCTTGCCTCCCCTCTAAGGGGAGGTGGCTGCGAGCATAGCGAGTGAAGTGGTAAACTTATTTTAGACACAGAGGGGGTATTTTTTGTACAGATAATATATAATGGAATACACCAATATATATATCACTGAACAAGGAATACTTCAGTCTAAACAGGAGGGTTACCATGAAATACACTAAACAAGAAAAATTAGACATTGGTCGACGAATATATGACAGTGAGATTACTCGCTATCAAGCTGCAGAGTTATATAAAATTTGCGAAGGTACAGCACGCACTTATATGCGTATGTACAGAGATGCAAATAACCTGCCTGCAAAAAATTGTAAACAACAAAAATGTAATATAATACGTCCCGATTCCCCAGCACTTTCTGCAAATACGGATGACTTTCAATCCATGACCAAGGAAGAATTAATTCGTGAATTGCTTAAAGCAAGAATTGCAGAAGCCAGATTAAAAAAAGGCTATGCGGTGAAAGGGGATGGTACAGTAATTCTATACGGCAAGAAGAATACCAAGTAGTATTAGAGCTTTCCGGAGAATTTCCAGTAAAACTTATATGCGAAACCATGAATATCCAGCGCAGTAGTTTCTATGCTTGGAAAAAGAAGCTTGCGCATCCTTCTACAAGAATGAAGAGCCTGCTTAGCAATATTTTACTTTTTAAAGAGTACCATGCTAAGTTTCCTTCTCATGGGTATCGTTGGCTTAACGCTAAGATTCGTTTGGATACTGGTCTTGTACTTTCAGATGCATATGCACATAAGTGCTGTAAAATCACTGGCATTAAGAGTCAAGCCAAGCATTATAAATACAAAAAGCCAGGAGATTCATACCGTGTTTTTCCTAATCTGCTTATGACAGAAATACAGATTGACGGACCACTGCAATGTATTGTAAGCGATATGACTGCTTTTTATGTAAAAGGGATCTATTATGAGCTAACATTGTACATGGATCTTTGGAATAATGAAATTGTAAGCCATTCTCTATCTTCCAAACGTGGTGACCGTATGACATATATTAGCGGTCTGGAGGATTTAATTGCTTTAAAGAAGCAGTATCCGGAATATGAAATGATCTTGCATTCAGACCAAGGATCTGTTTACACATCTAAGGCATTTAACGACTTGTTGCCAATGTATAGCATTACTCATTCCATGTCTCGTGCCGGAACACCTACCGACAATGCAGCAATGGAAGCGATTAATGGTTGGATAAAGGTAGAAATGTTTACCGATTTTCATGTAACAGGCGAAAGGCCTGTTGTAGATGAAGTAAAAGAATATATTCACTTCTTTAATGAACAGCGTCCAGCTTATTCGTTAAACTATCTGACGCCAACTCAATATCGCAAGTTGCATTACGAACGGATATCTGACTAACAGATAATTTTTTGTTGTATATTTTTTTATGATTTGTGTCTAAAATTTGTTGACTAGTGCACGAGCAGACGGAAGTGTGTTATATGTATTTATGAAAGAAGGTCTTTAAAAATGTCTTTGCAAGAACGTTTGACTGAACGCTTTTTACGTTACGCTGCCGTACCATCCCAAAGTAAGGAGGGCTGTGCTGTTGTTCCCAGTACTCCCGGCCAATGGGATATGGCTAAGCTGCTGAAGGAGGATTTGGCTGAGCTTGCTCTGGTAGACCTGGAAATCAGCGAATTCTGCGTGCTGACCGGACGTCTGCCGGCTAACCTGCCTGCAGGCCACGCTCCCGTGCCGAATGTAGGCTGGGTTGCGCATATGGATACCGTTGACGTAAACCTTTCTCCCGAGGTACATCCGCAGATTGTGAAAAACTATCAGGGCGGCGATGTACTGCTGAACGCTGAAAAGCAAATCTACATTAAGGTAAGCGAGCATCCCGAGCTGAACAAATATATCGGCAGCGACCTTATCACCACCGACGGCACCTCTGTACTGGGCGCAGATAATAAGGCTGCCGTTGCCAATCTGATGGTAGCACTGGAAACCATCATTAAGGAAAACCGTCCACACGGCGAAATTTATGTAGCCTTTGTTCCGGATGAAGAGGTTGGCCTTTGCGGTTCCAAGAAGATGGATTTCAGCAAGTTCCCGGTTGAATTTGCATATACCATTGACTGCTGCGAGCTGGGCGAGGTTGTATACCAAACCTTTAACGCAGGCAGCGCACACATCAAAATCAAGGGCGTAACCGCACATCCGATGTCCGCTAAGAACACTCTGGTTAACCCGGCGCTGGTTGCCGTAGATATCATCAACTGCTTCGACAGAATGCAGACTCCGGAGCACACCGAGGGCACCGAAGGCTTTATCTGGGTACAGGCTATTAAATCCAACGCTGCGGAAGCAACTCTGGATATCAAAATCCGCGACCATAACAAAAAGATGTATGAAGCACGCAAGGAGTTCATCCGTCATGCTGTGGAATATGTACAGGCCAAGAATCCGAAGGCCGGCATTGAGCTGAACATCACCGACGTATACGGCAACATTGCCGATGCGCTGAACGATGACAACAGAAAATGCGTTGAGTACATTTTCGAAGCAATGAAGGAGCTGGATATCGAGCCGAAGGATATCGCTATGCGCGGCGGCACCGACGGTTCCTTTATTTCCACCAAGGGCATCCCGACGCCGAACTATTTCACCGGCGCACTCAACTTCCACTCCAACTGCGAATTTATGCCGATGGCTGCAGTGGAAAAATCCTGCCTGATGACTTTGAAGCTGGTTGAGCTGATTACCAAATAAAAAATGCTTGACAAATGCGTCGCTTTCCTGTAAAATCTTACTTGTTTCCGACGCAAATGCGCGCGAAGCCTTTTGGGGGCGTAGCTCAGCTGGGAGAGCACCTGCCTTGCAAGCAGGGGGTCAGGAGTTCGATTCTCCTCGTCTCCACCAATCGTTAATTAGCGGTCTTACTTTGGTAAGACCGCTTTTTTGTGCGCAAAAAAAAGACGCCCATGTATATGAGCGTCTGCGTAAATTGTTTAATGGCTCAGCAGCCTTCGTTTTTCTCCCATTCCTCGCTGTTTTCGTTGATGTACCATTTGCCGTTGATACAGATCTTTTCTTCGATAGTACGCGGTCCCCAGATAACACTGCCTTCAGGCCCGTAGTCCTCGCCGTCGTCGGGGCAGATGTCGGCGTAGGTGATAAAAGAGCCGGTGACGTTGATAGTGTCTGATTCTATATCATTTTTTTCCTGCTGCTGCGTTATGGCAGGCGGCTTCAGGATCAGATGGTATGCCATCAATAGATGGATAATATAAGCGAAGCAACCAAGCAGTACTATATCCTTTCGCAAATCAAAGAGGATAAAAATGAAAAGCAGAATTACTAAAACGGAGTTATAGATGAAAGCGTTCTCCGGATCAAGTTTTTTTATCTTATGTAAAAGGTAAATAATCAGCAGTGTTATGGGCAGCAGCACAAGGAAATAGCCTAATGATGTATGCGTAAATATTAAAATAATGAGCGTTAAAAGGAGCATTAAAGCTATAAGGGCAAGTACCTTTTTTATGTTACTGCAGAAGCTGTCGATAAAATTCATGGTACGCACCTCACTTTTATCTGTATTATAGCATGCCGGTGAATTTTCTACAAAAAATCTAAAAAAAACTGCAGAAATCGCTTGAATATGCCCTTTAAATGTGATATAGTATACACTATATTAAGGATTTCCCCAGAAAAAAGTATAGTATTTTAAAAGGAGCAAATTATTATGGAGAAAGAAAAAGCATTCCTGCTGTGGTTTGACCAGCTGGAGAGAAAAGACGTAGCAATCGCCGGTGGTAAGTCTTCTTCCTTGGGCGAGCTGACCTCTCATGTTGACGTACCTGTACCGTATGGCTTCGCAACTACTGCCTGCGCTTACAGATACTTCTTTGAAAAGACCGGTCTGTACGAAAAGATCAAAGCTTTAATTGCCGGTCTGGACGTAGACAACAGCGCTCAGCTGCGCGAGGTTTGCGCTAAGGTCCGCCAGACAATTATGGACGAAGAAATGCCGCAGGATCTGCAGGATCTGATTGCCCAAGCTTACAAAGAGCTGGGTGAAAAGGTTGGCCAGGCTAATCCGTTCGTTGCTGTTCGCAGCAGCGCTACCGCAGAGGATCTGCCGGATGCAAGCTTTGCAGGTCAGCAGGACACCTACCTGAACGTAAAGGGTGCAGAAACCATCGTTGCTAAGGTTAAGGAATGCTATGCTTCCTGCTTTACCGACCGTGCGGTTTACTACCGCGAAAAACAAGGCTTTGATCATCTGGATGTAGCACTGAGCGCTGCAGTACAGATGATGGTATTCTCCAAGGCTGCTGGCGTTATGTTTACTGTTAACGTTGCTACCGGCGACGACAAGAACATCCTCATCGAGGGCGCATGGGGCTTGGGCGAATATGTTGTTCAAGGCACCGTAACTCCGGATAACTATACTGTAAATAAAGCTACCTGCGAGATTGTTGAAAAGAACGTTAACGCGCAGGACATTAAGCTGATCCGCAAAGCTGACGGCGACTGCGAAGAGGTTGTTGTACCGCTGGATGAGCAAAACGAGCAGAAGCTGACTGATGAGCAAATCAAACAATTGGCTGAATGCGCTAAGAAAATTGAAGCACACTATGGCTGCTACATGGACATGGAATGGGGCGTTGACGAGCGCGATAACAAGGTTTACATCCTGCAAGCCCGTCCTGAAACCGTATGGAGCCGTCGTAACAAAGAAAATGGTGCACCGAAAGAGGAGAAGAAAGTGACTACTGATCGCAAAGTTATCGTTAAAGGCTTGCCTGCCAGCCCTGGTAATGTAGCAGGCCGCGTACATGTAATTTTGGATCCGTCCCATATCGACGAATTCAAGGAAGGCGAAATTCTCGTAACCGAAATGACCGCTCCTGACTGGGTACCGGCTATGAAGAAAGCGAAAGCAATCGTAACCGATAGCGGCGGAATGACCTGCCATGCTTCTATCGTATCCCGCGAGCTGGGCATTCCCTGTATCGTAGGTACCAAGAGCCGTGGCGAAGCTGCTACTACCACCATTCCTGATGGCATTGATGTAACCATCGATGCTACTCATGGTGTTGTGTACGAAGGCATCATCGAAGAGCCGAAGGCTGAACAGCCGGCACAACAAGTAGTTGCTGCTGCTGAATACTTCCCGCCGACTGGCACTAAGATTTATATGAACCTGGGCGATCCTGAGCTGGCTGAAAAATATGCTACTCTGCCTTGCGACGGCATCGGCCTGATGCGCGAAGAGTTCATCTGGACTACCTATATCCATGAACATCCGCTGTATCTGATTAAAATCGGTCAACCGGAAAAGGTTGTAGACCAACTGGCTGAAGGCATCCGCCAAGTTTGCCAGGCTATGGCTCCGAGACCGGTAACCATGCGCTTCTCCGACTTCAAGTCCAGCGAATATCGCGACCTGAAGGGCGGCGACGAATTCGAGCCGAACGAGCCTTCCGCTCTGCTGGGCTGGCGCGGTGCTTCCCGTTACTATGATCCTAAATATATCGAAGCATTCAAGCTCGAATGCATGGCTGTTCGCAAAGTTCGCGAAGAGTTCGGCCTGAAGAACCTGAACGTTATGATTCCGTTCTGCCGCAACGTAGAGGAATGCGAAAAGGTTACCAAGATTATGGCTGACTGCGGTCTGTCCCGTGGTAAAGACTTCAAGGTTTGGCTGATGGCTGAGATTCCGTCCAACATCATCCTGGCTGACCAGTTCAACAAGTTTGTTGACGGCTATTCCATCGGTTCCAACGACCTGACTATGCTGGTTCTGGGCTGCGACCGTGATAACGATACTGTTTCCCATATCTATGACGAACGTAACCTGGCTGTACGCCGTGCAATCCGTCACCTGATCGAGGTTGCTCATAAGGATGGCAAGACCGTTTCTATCTGCGGTCAGGCTCCGAGCGTATATCCTGAGTTCTGCGAGTTCCTCATTAAGAGCGGTATCGACAGCATGTCCGTTAACCCGGATACTGTTAAGTTCACCAAGAAGCTGGCTGCTCAAATCGAGCAACGCATCATGATGGATGCTCTGACCGGCAAAGGCCGTCAAGAGGTTGAGGACCTGAACTGGTAATCAGCAAGCAAGACTTTCAGCTCTGTAGCTAAGCGCATTGGCTTTATCTGGAAGCAGAAAAAGTAAATATGCAGTAAAGAGTTTTAGGACTCCTGTGTTGTAGTAATGCAATGCAGGGGTCCTATTTGCTTTTTTCTGGAAAAATTTAAGGAGGTAATCATGTTTTCCGTTATTTTTGTTCTTGGGCTGCTTTATCACACTTATACCGATTTGAAGTTCATGCTGCTTTATGACAAGGTAACGTTATTTTTAGCGGCAGTTGGCTTAGTACGCGCGTGGTATGAGAGGCAGCTTTTTGATGCTGCTTACGGTGCTGGAATTATGTTGGCAATAATGCTGGTGCTGTATTTTGCCAGCCGCGGCGGTATGGGCGAGGGTGATGTCAAGTTAGCGCCGGCATTGGGTATCTGGCTTGGCTTAGAGCAGGGAATATTGTGTTTACTGCTTGCCTTTATCAGCGGTGGCATTGTGGGTGTGTTGCTGTTGCTGTGCAGGCGTGGTAAGCTGAAACAGGCGATTCCCTTCGGACCGTTTTTGTGCGCAGGAGCGGTTGCTGCGTATTTTTGTGGCAAAGAAATCATTACATGGTATTGGAGGATGTTCTTATGATGAAGCATGGAAAAAGTATTAGTGTTGAGGAGTTGTTTGAGCCTGTACGGTGCGCTTTGCGTTGCCGTTGGCGCCGTAAGCAGGCACTTTTGCTTTTGTCACTGCAAACGGGGCAGGTGGCGTATTGGCAGAATGGAGAACGCAGCTGGCAGGAGCAGCTGGATGAGGAATGTCTGGCAGATAAGCAAAGACTTACCGATGCTTTACGCGAAATTCTTTTGGCACGTGATGTAGAAGAGGGGGCAGCGGTTTTGTTGCTGCCTGCGGCAGCAATGATGTATTCTGAACAGATGGTGTTGCCTTCAATGCGGCGGCGTGAACTGCAGGCTGCACTGCAATGGGAGGTACAGCAGAGCGTTCCTTGGATGCATGAAGACTATACTTATAGCTTTGAAGCACATGTTATCGGTGAAGCAGATGAACAGCAATATCAGGTGATGTTTGCAGCCTTACAGAATGCGTCGCGTGCTGAACTGGAGCAGCTGTGCAGAAGTTTAATGCTGAAGCTGCAGGGGATTTTGTTAGGCAGTAAAACGCTTGATGAAGCAGCAGATAAATGGTTTGCCGGGAAGTCTCTTCCGTCAATATACAGGCAGAAGCAGAGGTGCTTACAGGGAGTAGCGGCCACTTTTGGCCGTTATCTGACAAAAGCAGGCTGTGCAGCTTTAGGATTAGCGATTTTGGCTTATGCCAGTGCCTGGGGAGGCTGTTATCTGGCGCAGCGCGATTTGCAGGAGGTAGAGCAGCAATTAGAGCAGTATGCGGAGTGGGAACAGCGTATGCAGGAAAGCGAGGCTGTTGAGCGTAACTGTCAGCGTTTGGAAAAGCTGTTGGCTGCAGTATCTAAACCATCGAAAGAGGCAGGTGGTGAGGTTGAGCACATCTGCCGCCAGATGATGCCCGGCTGTTGGCTGACACTGCTGGAATACAACGGCAGTAAAAAACCTTTAGTGCTGCAAGGACAGGCGGTGGATAATTTGGCCTTGGAAAGTTTTGTGGAGCAACTGCAAAAATGTGGAAATTACAGCAGAGTAGAGCTTCTGCAATCGCAGCAGCAGGGTAACGTTCTTGTTTATAAACTGCAGCTGCAGATGAAGGAGGGCAAGCAATGAAAGCAGGAGAAAAAACAATTAATCTGCTTGCCTGCATAGCGCTTGTGTTGTCTACAGGCTTTGGAGTAAAAGCATTAGAGCTTTGGAATGAACGACAACTGGCGGTAGAACAGACACAGAAGCTGCAGGGGCAACTGACACAGCAGATTCGTTTTGCTGATGAACACAGTGATTATAAGACATATAAAATCAAGCTATTGGATAAGCAAAAGAAATTAGAGCAGCAGGTAGAGCATAATCTTAACTTAAACAACATCCTGCAGCGCCTGCAAAAGCAGGCACAAGCGCAAAGCATTCAACTGAGTAGCATGCAGCTGGAGGGCAAGCCTATGCCTTTGCAACATGGTCTGCAGCTGCAGACAGTGAAAATAAGTGCTGTCGGTGATTTTTATTCCCTGCTTCGCTGGCTGCGGCAGGCAGAACGCGATGGCTGTAAGGTTAAGGAACTGCGCTTGCAAAGCGACATGCAGGCAAAAGAAGTGCTGAAAATGGACATCTCACTGGAATTTCATACTGAAAACTGATTTACCCAATTAGCCTACGCTAATTTTATCTTGACAAAATCCACATCTTATAAGATAATGTCATAGTAAAGTTAGACTAGGCTAATTTAATTTTAGAGATAGCACTAGCTAATATTGTAAAGGGAGTTGCGTATGAAAAAATATATCTTACTCGTATTTGTCGTAATCATAGCCCTGGCAGGCTACTTCCTTTTGGCAAGAGGCCAGCACAAGCTCGCAGCCAACGCCGCCGTCAGCGTAACCGACAGCACCGGCGCCAAGGTTCACATCCCAGCGGAGCCCAAAAGAATCGTCTTTCTCAATGCCTCCAATCTGGAAATCTTCGCCTCCATCGGTGGCAAGGCCGTCGGCAGACCTACCAGCACTTCATATCCCGACGACATCAAGGAAAGCATTAAGGACATCCCAGAGGTAGGCATGATTCACGCGCCGAATCTGGAAAAAATCATGAGCCTGAAGCCTGACCTGGTTGTAGGCACGAACGTACCCTTCCACGTAATGCTGCGCAAGCCTCTGGAAATGGCCGGCGTGCCGCTTTACCTGAACATGATAAACTCCTATGAGGACGTGCTGAAAAGCATAGACGACTTTGGCCGCTTTGCCGGCAGAGAAAAGGAAGCTGCTGCCAAGCGTGCGCAGATAGAAAAGGAATATGCCGCACTGACGCAGGACGTACAGAAGGGCAGGGGACCGAAGGTGCTGATTATCTTCGGCTCGCCGGACAGCTTCAATATGTCCACCAAAAAGAGCTTTGGCGGTGATTTGGCAGAGCGTTTGGGTGCCGTAAACATTGCGGACAAGGCCGAGAATGTGAAGGACAGCAGCTACATTCCGCTGAGCATGGAATTCGTAGCCAAGGAAAACCCCGACATCGTGATGCTGATTACCATGGGCGGCAGCAAGGAAATTCTGGAAAAGCTGCGCGCCAATATGCGTGACAACGCCATCTGGCATGACGTGAACGCCGTGAAGAATAACCGTGTGTACCAGCTGCCGCCGAGCCTGTTTACCGTTAACCCCGGCACGCACACGATTGATGCGATGAAGATTATGAAAGAATATATGTATGGAGAGGCCAAGTAATGAGTAATGATGCAAAGACAAAAGAAAAATTGCGCATAGCAGTGTTCTTCGGCCTGTGCATCCTGCTCGTCGCAGGCATCTTCGTGAGCATCGGCAGCGGTACGGTGAGCCTTTCCATGAGCGAAACATGGGCGGCGCTGCTGGGCGAGGCAGATGCGGACACCGACCGCATTGTGAACCTCATCCGCCTGCCACGCACGATTGTGACAGTGCTGGTGGGTGCTAACCTTGCTTTGGCAGGCTGCAACCTGCAGGGCGTGCTGCACAATCCGCTGGCAGACCCCGGTATCATCGGTGTGAGTGCCGGTGCGGGACTGTTTGCGATGGTGATAATGCTGCTTTTCCCGGAACAATCCGCTATGGTGCCGCTGGCAGCCTTCGTCGGCGCCGTGCTTTCCACAGGCATCGTCTTTTTCTTGGCGTGGGAAAAGGGCATCAACCCCTTGCGCATGATTCTGGCGGGCGTGGCGGTTGCCACCTTCTTCGGCGGCGGTATGGCGGCGCTGAACGTATTTTACAGCGACAGAATCCAAGGCACGGTTATGTGGATGGCCGGCGGCTTTCAGGGACGCAGCTGGGGGCATGTGGAAATGCTTTTGCCTTATAGCGCGATTGGTATTATCGGTACGATTTTGTGTGCGCGTTCCCTAAATGCGTTGCAGTTGGGTGATGAATTGGCCAAGAGCTTGGGCGTACGCGTCATGCGTATGCGCACAATTTTAATCTTTCTTTCCGCGCTGCTGGCGGCGGTTTCCGTAAGCGTAGCAGGCATGCTGGGCTTTGTGGGCCTCATCGTGCCGCACATCATGCGCCTGTTAATCGGCAGCGACCACGAATACCTGCTGCCCTGTGCGGCGATTGCCGGCGGTGCGGTGGTAACACTGGCTGATACGGCGGCAAGAACGCTTTTCAGTCCGCTGGAAATTCCCGTGGGCATCTTCATGTCCTTCATCGGCGGTCCGTTCTTCTTGTATCTGCTGAAACGGAGGATGCGTTAAGCTATGAATATCCCGACATTACATACACAAAAAATTACCCTGCGCTACGGCGAGCACACGATAATCAGGGACCTGACGCTGGATATAGCCAAGCCGGAGATTGTGACGATTATCGGGCCGAACGGCAGCGGCAAATCAACGCTGCTGAAGGCGTTATGTCGTTTATTGGAGCCTGCGAGCGGTGCAGTTTATCTCGACAGCAAGGATATCAACAAAATGTCCACCGAAGAGGTGGCGCGCACGCTGGCGGTGATGGCGCAAAGCGCGAACGCTCCCGGCGGCACGACGGTGGAGGAGCTGGTGTGCTACGGACGAATGCCCTACCGCAAGTTCTTCGACGGCCTTAATCAGGAGGACCGCCTGGCGATTGAAGAAGCGCTGGAGTTTACGGAGCTGGGACCGCTGCGTACGCGCCTGGTGCATACCCTGAGCGGGGGCGAACGTCAACGCGCGTGGCTGGCCATGGCGCTGGCGCAGAAGCCGAAGCTTCTGCTGCTCGATGAGCCTACGACCTATCTTGACGTGCATCATCAGCTGGAGCTGATGGAGCTTGTGGTGCGCCTGCATAACGAAATGGGGCTGACGGTTATCATGGTGCTGCACGATTTGAACCATGCGGCGCGCTACAGTGAGCGACTGATTGCGCTGAAAAAGGGCACGATCATGGCAGACGGACCTACGGACGAGGTGTTCACGCAGTCTGTGATTGAAGAGCTTTACGATGTGAAGGCTGTGATTATGCGTGTAGAGGCCAATGGGACGCAGTACCCCGTGTGCTTTCCGTATAGTGTAGAGGAGCATGATTAAGATGAATAAATTCATGAAAACAATCGCTCTTAGCATGGCAATGCTGTGCCTGGGCGCAGGTGCCGCAGGTGCGGCACAGTTCAGCGATGCGCAGAGCGGTAAAAATTTAACAGCAGCGCAGCTGGCAAGCAAGCTGCAGAAGTATGATGTAGTTTTCTTTGGTGAATATCATGACCAAAGCGAAATACACCAATATGAATTAGAGCTTTTGGAGGCAATGTATAAGGCAAAAGGCGAGAAACTGGCCTTATCCATGGAAATGTTTGAGGCAGATAATCAGGATAAGCTGAATAAATTTCTGGCAGGTACTATGAGCGAAGAAAATTTTCTCGCTGCAAGCCGCCCCTGGCCTAATTATGGCACGGATTATGCTCCGCTGGTAAATTTTGCCAAAGAAAAGAAAATGCCCGTTATTGCCGCTAACGTACCGCGCTTTTTGGCAGCGCACGTAGCGAAAAACAACGCTTCGACGGAGGGCGTGGAGGCGCAGTATCAGCAATGGCTGCCCAAGCATACCTATGCTCCCGAGGGCGCGTATAAGGATAAATTCTATGCGCGGATGAGCTCCCCGGCAGCTCCGATGAAGATGCCGCCGCAGCGCCTGGCTGCCGTGTATGCGGCGCAATGCCTGAAGGATGACAAGATGGCCGAGAGCATTGCTGCGTTTGCCGACGCACATCAGAATATGCAGATTTTGCATATTAACGGCTGCTTCCATTCCGATGCGCATCTGGGAACAGCGCAAAAGCTGGAAGCTTTGCGCCCTGAGCTCAAGGTTGCCGTAATCACACCGCTGGAGCGCAAACAGAAGGGCGAAAAGCCTGTGGGTGATTTTGTCGTGTGGTTCGACAGAAAATAAATTCTTCCGATATTTTTTATCCGTTAGTTAGCAGTTGCTGACTTTACGGGTGTGAAATATACCATAAAAATAAGCAGAAAAAAGAGGTGCATTATGAGAAATTTAAACAAAAAGAAGATAGCCTTACTTACTGCCTGTGTTGTCAGTGCAGTTGGCCATATGGCATTTGCTGCTGAGGCAGATAATTACGATGAATACAGCGGTGCGGATTACGTTGTGACTGCTACCAAGACACAGCTGGAGAAAAAAGAGGTTCCGCAAAGCGTTGAGGTTATTACCCAAGAGGATATCAAGAATACTGCTGCTTATAACGTGCGCGATGCCTTGCGTTTTGCAACCAACATTGATGTACAAGAGGTTGGTATGACTGGCAATGTGGTTATGGTTCGCGGTATGGAAAGCAAGCATACGTTGATTTTGGTTGACGGTCGTCGTATGGCTGCCGAAAACACCGGTTCTACAATGAATGCCTATGAGCTGAGCCGTATCAATCTTGCAGATGTAGAACGCATTGAAGTTATTCGTGGCAATGGTTCTGCTTTGTATGGCAGCGATGCTATGGGCGGCGTTATTAACATCATTACTAAGAAAGCAAACAAAGAACACGCAAGCATCGGTGCTCATACCGGCACTAAAGAAATGGGTACAAACTTCTATTATTCTTCCGGACGTCAAGGCAAAGTAAGTGTAAAAGCCAGCGGCGGTATTGAAGATGTCCGTAAAGAGGTTAGCGGCTATTACAATAAAACCAAAGGTTATGATACTAGCAGCTCCAATATGTATGGACCTCGCCGTTTCTTAAATCTTGGTTTTGATTATGCCTTTGATGCTAACCGTGGTCTTGCTTTAGATTTGAATTTTATGCGTGAACAGTTCACCAGTAATAGCAGTGAAGGCACTGACAAAGGTGTTTATAATTATGATAACAACCGTTCAGATTATGTTTTGACCTATTATGGCAAGGATAATAAAAACGATTATAATCTGCGTATGTATTACAATACATTAAAGAAAAGCAACGTAACAAACGAAAATAATGCTATTACCGATTTTGACCATACCTCGTATGATACTTTGGTGTTTGAAGGCAAAAACAGCATGAAGCTGAATGATAAGAACACTATGACTTATGGCGCTGAATGGACTACGACCAATATGCGTGGTACACGTTTCGGCGGTGGCGGTGATAACAAATACAGCGAAACCTTTGCAGGCATCACTAAAGCAGGTTCTGAAAAGGATGTAGATACTTATGCTGCTTATCTGCAGGATGAATGGAAAATTACTGATAAATGGCTGCTTATTCCTGCTGTACGTTTCGACCATCACAATGCCTTCGGCAGTCATACATCTCCTAAAATCGGTACTACCTATAGCTTCAGCGATAATAGCCGCTTTAAGGTCAACTATGGCAAGAGCTTCCGTGCGCCGACAGTATATGAATTGTACTCTACCATGGATAAACGCATGGGCATGATGAATGTTCAGGTATTAGGCAATCCTGATTTAAAACCTGAGAAAGCAACTAATTTCGACATTGGTTTTGAAGCAGAGCAAGGTAAATGGTCCGGCAAATTAGGTTATTATCATAATGAAATAGATAACCTTATTGATTCCGATATGTTCTATCAAGGCTATGTTCCCGGTGTCGGCATGGTTGTCAAGAGCAAATATTACAATGTAGGCGAAGCGGAAATCAGTGGTGCAGAAGCAGAGGTTGGTTACAATTTCAATGATAATTGGAATGTTAAGGCTACTTATAACTATTTGGATGCTAAGGATAAAACCACTAATGCTCGTCTGAATAACAGAGCAAGACAAAACGGTGTTGTCCAATTAAGCTACACCGATAATGCGGAATTGCCGTTTACCGCAACTCTGTGGTCTAAGTGGTATGTAGATTATCTGTACAAGGTTTCTAAAAATGTTAATACCTACACCTTCAACACGTTTAACTTTGTTGCAGACAAGCAAATTACTAAAAACCTGCATGTTTATGCCGGTGTAGACAATATCTTTGACAAGACCTTACCCTATGATGAAAATCATAGCTATACTATCGACGGCCGCACCTGGCGTGTCGGCGCAGAGATGACCTTTTAATTAACTCAGAGTTTTGATTCCATAATATACAGCATACTGCTCCTTTCTGTACTTTGGGGAGCAGTATGCACCTCCTGTAAAAGTACGACAGCATTTGTAGATTTGTGAGGAAAATATGCAGGCAATAACAGATTTAATAATGTACTTTCAGAAGGGCGGACTGGTTATGTGGCCGTTGCTCGCCTGTTCTATAACTGTGATAGCAATCGCCATTGAGCGGTTTATATATTATAAGAGCGTGGACAGCGGCGCTGTCTTTGCCTCCCGCTATTGCGCCGCTGTGCGCAGCGGTGATTTTGCTGTGGCGACGGAGCTGGCGCGCAAGGGCAGTGGTCAGTGCGCGCAGATGCTTGCCGATGTGGCGGCAATTGCAGGCGGTAAGGCAGAAAAGAGCGCCTTCCTCGAAAGCCGTGCCGGTATTTTTATGGCGACGCTGCGCGATAAGCTGGATTACCTGGGCATTATCGTAACGATGTCCCCGCTTCTGGGACTGCTGGGCACTATCGTGGGCATGATCGGTGCCTTCAGCATTTTCAACGTAGAAGCGGGTGCGCCGATGGCGATTACCGGCGGCATCGGTGAAGCGCTGATTGCAACGGCGACGGGCTTGTGTGTAGCTATTCTTTCGCTGTGCGCACATTCCTATTTCGCTCACCGTATGGACAACATGATTACGGATATGGAGCAGTGCTTCAGCGCGCTGCTGGAGGCTGAAACAAGGAGAGGAAGATCATGAAGCTGCGAGATGTGCGTAACAGGAAAACGCCGCCGCTGATGATTATCCCGATGATTGATATTATGTTTTTCCTGCTGGTCTTTTTTATGCTGAGCACGATGTATATGATTGACCTGAAAACGATTCCGGTGAAGCTGCCGCAGGCCAAAAATGCGGCGACGGATACCACGACAACCTTCGCCGTGACGATGAAGGCCGACGGCAGCATTTATCTGGGCGATGCCCAAACGGATGCGGAGGCCTTGGCGCTGCAGGCAGGCCTGGAGCAGAAGAAGAACAAAAACTTCGCCGTTGTCATCCGTGCGGAAAAGGCGCTGGAGTACGGCGAGGTGATTAAGCTGGTAGATAAGCTGAAGGGCGCAGGCGTAGCACGCTTCGGCCTGGCGACGGATGGCGGTAAGTAACGATGAAGCAGATAGAAAAGCTGCAGGCGAAGGCACGTCAGCGCTTTGGCTTTTGCGGTTCACTGATAATACATTTTATATTGTTCGTCGCACTGGCATTTTCCGGCGTTTTTGCCATGCAGCCGCCGGCTGCGGATGCTGATACCGTTGTGTTCTTTGATGCCGGCGGCGGCGGAGGCGGTGGCGGCGATGAAGCTGTCGCTGATGCTGCCGACGATGGCGAGGAGCAGGTGGAGGAAGTCGTGGAAGAAGAAACGATTACTCTGCCTGATGGCAAGATAGAGCATAAGCAGGTTGTGAAGCATGTAGTGAAGCATGTGCCTGCAGGTGCAAAAAAAGGCAGCGGTAGTGGCAGCGGCGGCGGTCACGGAACAGGCCATGGCACAGGCAGCGGCAGCGGTATTGGTGCAGGCAGCGGCAGTGGCAGAGGTGGCGGTCACGGTGCGGGACACGGCAGCGGCATTGGCGACGGCACAGCCCCCGGCATTGCCCGCAATCCCAAGGTGCCTCCGCGCGTAGCCTCAACTGTGGCTCCGTTTTATCCGCAGGCACTGCGTGATGCGGGAATCGGTGGGCGCGTTGTCGTGCGTGGCGTTGTAGGCATCGATGGGCGTGTAGAAAGCGCCGAAGTAGTGCGCTCCAGCGGCAACAGCACTTTGGACAACAACGCCCTCAGCGCCTTTTACAAATGGCGTTTCAGTGCTGCCAAAAACGACGCCGGCCAAAAAGTACGCTGCTACTTCGTCCAAGGCTTTCCGTTTGTAATTGAATATAAATAATAGGCTATAAGGTAAATTTAATTTATATTTTTTTGAGCTTGATAGTCTAAACAATGCATAAAGTTATAGCACGCAAGCGAAACGGAAGCAAGCTGCACTTCGCATAAAGTTCCGACACGTTACCCTTAGCTAGTACGTTCAGAACGTAACCCTAGGCGCTGCGCAGACCGGAACGGACGACGAGCTCGCCAGAACTACGATGTTAAGCGAACTGCGCAAGCAACGGACAGGCACAGGAATTTTTCGCTGGAGTGTTGACGCATCCTGCGGATGAACGGCACGCAAAAATCAGCGACGTGAAAAATTTTGCGAATCTAGTCGCCGGAATCCGGCGAAGCAGCTGTTAAGGGCGTTTTTTGGATACTTTTTGCCGCCCCGGGCAAAAAGTATCATAGCACACAAGCGTAAGGAAGCACACCAATTCATAAATAATAATAATACCCATAAGGAGAAAAACATGAGAAAAATAGCAATCTACGGTAAAGGCGGCATCGGCAAATCCACCACCACCTCCAATTTATCCGCAGCCCTCGCATTAAAAGGCTACAAAGTAATGCAAGTAGGCTGCGATCCCAAAAGCGACAGCACCAAAAACCTCATGGAAGGCAAACGCATCCCCACAGTATTAGAACAACTGAAAGCAAAAGGCGAAGCCTTGAAATTAGAGGACATTGTATTTGAAGGCTTCGGCGGCGTTCTGTGCGTAGAAGCCGGCGGCCCCACCCCCGGCATCGGCTGTGCAGGCCGCGGCATCATCTCCGCCTTTGAAAAGCTGGCCGAGCTGGAAGCCTTTGAAACCTACAAGCCTGACATCGTCATCTATGACGTCTTAGGCGACGTAGTCTGCGGTGGCTTTGCCATGCCCATTCGCGGAGGCTACGCACGCGAGGTATTCATCGTATCCTCCGGCGAAATGATGGCCCTCTACGCGGCAAGCAACATCGCCCAGGCTATCAAAAACTTCGGCCGTCGCGGCTACGCACGCTTAAAGGGCATCATCCTCAACGCCAAAAACATTGAGAATGAGCAGGAGCTGGTAGCCAAGGCTGCTGCAGAAATCGGCACCGAGGTTGTGCAGTATGTTCCGCGCAGCGGCGATATCCAAATCGCCGAAAATCAGGGCGGCACTGTCAGCGAATTTGTCAAGGACTCACCGATGGTACAGGTATACAACGAATTAGCCGAGCGTGTGCTGGCTATGAGCGAGGACGAAGAAGAATAGGAGGCAGTACATGGGCTTAAAGGAAGATGCAATGTGGAAGATGTCCGAAAAAATGGGCATGCCCAAAAGCGCCATCGAAGCCATCAAGGCCAAGCAGAAAAACGGCGACAAAAGCGCTATGCCCGACATGGGCAAGATGATGAGCATGCTGCAGGCCATGAAGGGTGACAAGAAGGACGAAATGCGCAAAATGGCTGAGAAAATGGGGATGCCACCGCAGGCTGTAGGCATGGACGGCAACGAAATCTTAGGCCGTCTTAACCGCCTGAGCAAGGTGCAGACAATCAAGGATGTGCCCCAGCTCACAACAGCGCTGTTCCCCGGCACCCACTGTCCGCTGATGGGCGCGGCGATGGTGGCAGGCGGTATCGACGATTGTCTGCTGGTAATCGTAGGCACGGACGAATGCAGCTATTACACCAAAAGCCTCACCATCAACGAGCGCTACGGCGGTATTGCGGGACGCTGCGTTTCCGTAGTGCTCGACAGCCATGACGTAACCTTCGGCAGCACCGAAAGCATGCACAAGGCTTTCAAAGAAATAGTGGCGGAATATCAGCCGAAATGCGTGATGCTCGTCACCACCTGCGTAATTGAGGTAATCGGCGATGATTACGACGCCATTGCCGCAGAGCTGACGAAGCAGTACAGTATTCCGGTAATGGCGGTGCACACCGAGCACTTTAAGTGCGAGGATCACTTCCCCGGTCTGGAGCGCGCCATCACTGCCTGCGCCGCCATGATGCAAAAGCAGGAATGTGACGGCAGCGTCAACGTTCTGGGCCAGCGCATGGGTAACTTTGCCGACACGGAGCTGCACGCATTTTTAGCGGCAGCAGGCGTCAAACTGGGCGTACAGCTGCCCAGCGGCTGTACTGCCGAGGAAATCCGCCATGCTCCCGCAGCGAAGGTGAACATCGTCGTGCATGATATCGCACTGCCGTTGGCGCAGACTATGCAGGAGCAGTACGGCATTCCTTACGTTTACTTCAACCGCTTCGCAGCGCCGGAAAAAATCCTGCAGACCTATCAGCATCTGTTTAATTATCTGGAGCTGCCGCTGCCTGCGGAGATTGGCGCTAAGTTTGAGGAATGCAAGGAATTGGAGCAGAAGGTGCTGCCTGACGTCAAGGGCGTGCCCTATATCTACGGCAATACGCAGTATGACTGCTTCGAGCTCAACAGCTATCTGTGCAGCCTGGGACTGGTGCCGCAGCTGATTCAGAGCAATAAGCTGAGCGAGGCTAATTTTGCGGATATCGAAAGCATTCTGGCGCAAGCCAACCCGTACATCTGCAAGGCGGCAAATATTGCACCGCTGCAATACGTTTACGACGTACTGCATCCGTGGTTCTACATGGGCCATGAGTTCGGTGACCGCCTGCGCCGCAAGGGCATTGCCCTGCTGCACAGTGACCCGGCAGGCAAAATGCTGGGCTTTGAATGCAGCAGCTTCATGCTGCAGGCAGTGGCGAAGGCTGTAGCCGACGCAAAGAAATTCAGAGAGGAGGCCGGCCTGTGATCTTAGTAAGATTTTTACCGACACCGTCGGACAGAATGGGAATTATCTGGAGCCTT
>ENA-OUQC01000737-OUQC01000737.1-human-gut-metagenome-genome-assembly--contig:-NODE-737-length-21109-cov-4.394129_pt1 | contig 21109 bp, 20 predicted proteins | sample MGYA00237942_ERZ548815 | MGnify/ENA primary metagenome ERZ548815 (study PRJEB26490, sample SAMN05194722) | human gut metagenome | biome: terrestrial biome; feature: human-associated habitat; material... | reverse complement strand
GCTGCTGGCAAACCTGATAAAAAATCGTGAGCCGCTTCTGCATTGCTCTGTGTTCATTGAACTGAAAGCAAAGAATATGGATGCGCTGAAAGAATTACAGAGCGAAATTGCAATGGAACTGACGCGCTCCAAAATCTCAGCAGATAGATTGACGCTTCGACAGAAAGAGGGTTTCCTCTCTGTTCTGCCTGTGGGCACCAATATGTTCGGCGCACAGTATGAGCGTGTTCTGCCTGCCAGCTCGGTGGCAAATCTGTATCCCTTTAACTTCTCAGGAAAAACAGACCCGAAGGGCATATATATCGGACGGGACAAGTTCGGGACGAACATTCTTGTCGATTTCGACCGCAGAGCCGAAGACAAGACCACAAGCAATATCCTGATTTTGGGCAATTCCGGTCAGGGTAAAAGCTATCTGTTAAAACTCATTCTGACCAATCTGCGCGAATCCGGTAAATCAGTGATTGTATTGGATGCTGAGGCAGAATATGAAGATTTAACAGAATCACTTGGCGGTTGTTATATTGATTTCCTGTCCGGCGAATACACCATAAATCCGTTAGAGCCAAAGGCTTGGAATGACAGTACAGATGGTGTCGATCCTGACGCACCCGCAGCATTCAAGAAAGTGACAAGGCTAAGTCAGCATATCGCATTTCTGAAAGATTTCTTCCGCAGTTACAAGGATTTTACCGATGTTCAGATCGACACCCTGGAAATCCTGCTTGCAAAGCTGTATGCCCGATTTGGTATTACCGATAGTACCGATTATGGAAAATTGAAACCGGCTGATTATCCCATTATGAGCGACTTCTATGCACTGTGCGAGGAAGAATTCTATAGCTACGATAAAAGCAGAAAATATCTTTACACTGAAGAAACGCTCCAAGAGGTATGTCTCGGCATCCATTCCATGTGTGTCGGTGCGGAAAGCAAATACTTCAACGGACACACCAACATTGTGGACGATAAATTCCTTGTATTCGGCGTGAAAGGCTTAATGGATACCAACAAGCGATTAAAAGACGCCATGCTGTTTAATATTCTCTCATTCATGAGCAATCAGCTTCTCGGCAAGGGCAATACAGCTGCATCCATCGATGAACTGTATCTTTTTCTCACCAACATGACAGCAATCGAATATATTCGTAACGCAATGAAGCGTGTGCGCAAAAAGGAATCCTCGATTATTCTGGCAAGTCAGAATATCGAGGATTTTTTGATTCCGTCTATCCGTGAATTTACAAAGCCGTTGTTTTCTATCCCGACGCATCAGTTTCTGTTCAACGCAGGCCAGATCAATCCGAAGGAATATATGGACGCATTGCAGGTGGAACCGGCAGAATTTGAGCTGATCAAGTATCCGGAGCGCGGCACCTGCCTTTACCGCTGCGGCAACGAACGGTATCTGCTGCAGGTCATTGCACCTGATTATAAATCTGTATTGTTCGGAAAGGCAGGTGGACGATAATGACTCCTGCAGAAGAAAAAAGAATCTGTGAGCTGACGGAAGAAATTGCCCGACTCAAAAAGCACCTAACTTTGAAAAGCGCGGTCATGTCCAACAAAGACACTTCCGACGAGCTCGAAAGGATCGGCGAGCTGTTAAGCGAAAAGAACGCGCTGACCGGCATTCGTGAGGATACGGCCTATCTCTATCTCGATGACGGCGAATGGTTTCGGGAAATTAAAGGCTTTGTGGGCGATGACTCCGGCATGCATGACTGTACGGGAACAGTACTGAAGATCGGCGATACGGTATCCCTAAACGGATATCCCCGGCTCGTTATGCAGGATATGCCTTCTCAAAAAACGCTATTGGAATGCGGCTGCACAAAGATCAAGGATTATTCGGAGATGGATATACAGGATGCTTTTAGCTGTGCCTTTACCATCTCCCTACACTCCTGTTTGGATGAGTATGAAAACAGTCTGACACACAGTATGGAGATGCGGCTATGAGTGCGACTGTTGCGGCAGCACTCAAAAAGATTGCGGTCTATATCCTCACCGACAAGAAGGCACTAAAAGTAGTTGGAGGCATCGTGCTTGGTATTATCATCATTATTATCATGCCGATAGTAGCGGTAGTTTCTATTTTCAACGGAGATATTGAAATTGACACCGACCGCCTGCAGACGATGGTGGTAGAGAATCTCTCCGCAGAAGAACAGGCGAAGCTGCAGTTTGTAGAGGATACCATGCTGTCTATTGAGAGTGAAATGCAGGCAGCCGGATTTGGCGGCAGAGTCAAAGAGGCGCAGGTTTTATATGTGCTTGCTCTTTCCGACCACGCCTCCGAATCCGGCTTCGTCTCAAAACTGGTAGGATGTTTTACCGCTGACCAAACAGACGAGCAGCTCATCGAATCCGTCAACTCTGCTTTTGGCACACAGCTCACAGCCGAAGATTTTGGCAAAGTCATGGGTAATATCCGCGCAGTATATATCGACACTTCCGGCTACACTGATCCCACGACAAAAAACAACCTTGATTTAGTACAGTGGGCAATTGAAGCTGAAAAATCCGGTTGGGGTTATGTGTGGGGAACCTATGGCGATGTGTTTGATCAGGAAATGTTTGATTTCAAGCTAAACCAATACCCGGATGAGGTTGGTGGCTATGAAGAATTCATCCGGCAGAATTGGCTCGGCGGCAGAACAGCAGACTGTGTCGGCCTTATTAAAGGCTACGGATGGTTAAATGCCGACAGCCATGAGGTGGAATACGGCACAAACGGAATGCCTGACATCGGCGCTGATACCATGTACGAGAACGCAACTGAAAAAGGAACGATTGATACGATTCCCGAAATTCCCGGACTTGCCGTCTGGCACGAAGGGCATATCGGTATCTACATCGGAAACGGCGAAGTGGTTCAGGCGGCAAACACTAAAGCTGGCGTCATCCGCAACAAATTAGAGGATACGGCCTGGACTCATTGGCTCAAGATACCGTATATCAGCTATATCGAAGAAACGGAGGAAAACCAAAATGCCTAAGAAAAGATGGCTATCTGATGAACAAAGAAATGAAAACAGAAAATCATCCCAAGAGAATTACCGGCACCGAGTCCGGCGTTTTACCTTCCAGTTTTCTCTCAAGGATACGGAAGCGCTGGAATGGTTTGAAGCGCAGCCCGATAAAGGTAAATATCTGAAAGAACTGATCCTTGCAGATAAACAACAACAATTACAGAAACAAAAGGAAAACGAAACCAATGAAATGATTTTAGCAGAGGATGCGGTACAGACCACATTCTATCTCGCTAACGCGCCGGACTGCTGTTCGGGAGCCGAGCAGCTCGATCATGTTCTCGGCATGCTTGGCGCCGATGTGATGGATGAAGATGTTTATCACAGTGAAGATCAGCATCCGAAGATGTCTTTGTGAAGGAGGAACCGCTATGAAAATCAATGTACCTCTCCGCAGAAAAGATACGGAGATCGAAACAAGCCCCTGTATGGTAGAAAAAACCGTGGAGTTGTCTGCTGATTGGTTTGACCATTTCTCTCAGAATCTTTTAAACCATTACGATTTCATTCTTGAAAATACCGACTGTATGTATCAGGATAAAGACGGCATGAACCACTGCCTGCTGGTTTTGGGTGAAGGCCGGGATGACGGCATTCTTGTGGAGTCTGAGGGTAGTTCCTATGCCAGATACTCTGCATTTGTTCCCAACGCCCGGCAGCTTTTAAAACAGGAACAGAGATATGAACCAGTCTTGCAAAATTACTGTGATAGAATGCAGGCAGCAATGGACGAAATTGTACGAACTGCGCTGTCCCGACAGCAAAACGGTATGATGAAAATTCCGCTTTCGGATTTTAGTCCCAGTCCCGGCGAATATCCTCTTGACACCGCCATGCTTTGCGAAATGTTGTCCGGACAGCCGGAGTTTGATACAGCAGAACTGTTTGAAGACGAAATCCTCATGCAGATGAATCCGAAATATTTACCTGCAGAGAAAAAAGAATATCGCCCACTCAGTCAGGAACAGGCGGACATTATGTGCGCCAAGCACATCCTATGGCTGAATGATGCAGGCGGCGAACAGGCGGATTTTTCCGGTTATGAACTGTCTGATCTTAATCTCAGTCACCGCAATCTGAACAGCGCCCTGTTTAACGGAGCTTTTCTCTACGGCACATCGTTTCAAGAGTCGTACCTGTGTTTTGCCGATTTCTCCGGTGCGGAAATTCAAAACTGCAATGCCAGAAACATTGCTGCCGATGAAGCAGTGTTTAAAAATGCGGTCGTCCGTAATTGCGATTTCAGCGGAGCGTTTATGGAACACTGCAACTTTTCCGGTGCGGATTTGACAGGCACAGCCGTAAACAACGCCCGTATGCAGAATGCCTGTATCGATGGTGCGACAGTACCTGACACTGTTTTTGAACAGGCAGATTTTCGCAATTATTCTACAGACGAACAGGATTGGAGCGAACCCTCCGATCCTGTTCTTTCTATGTGAAGGGAGAAAAAATAATGAGTGGAAAAGTAAAAAGCCTGTACGGTGTGTATAAGGCACTCGGACGCGACGCATTCCTTGCGGCAGCCAAGATGTATTCCGACCATGTTCAGAAAACTGTTGAGGCCACGCTCTCCGAAATGGAGAGCCGTTGGTACGACGCAGAAAAGAACATGACCGAAGCGGATGAAATGATAAACGATTACAACTTTGGTTTTCTTACAAAAGAACGTGCCACAGAGCTGCTGATACAGGAAAAACTGCAGAATCAGTTTGAGAAGAACATGAACGATGTTCTTAAAAATATAGATTTCATTCGACTGGAAAGTTCCTGTCAAAGTCCGGATAAAAGCTATGCGGGCGAAGTATTAAGACAGATGCATGATGGTTTTGTGTCTGCCTACGGAAGCGATTATCTGGAGGACGGCAGCTATTCGTTTGTGCATATCCCCGCTGTGATCCGATCCCGTCAAAGCGGAAAGCTGTGTTTAGGTATTGTCACCCTTGATCTTGAATCGTCCGGAGAACATTGGGGAACGGAATTTCTGACGCCATACGGCATTATTTCACAGAACGATCCCGACTTGGACAATGACATGAAGAAATATATTCGTGAACAATATATCCCGTATGACTATTGGTACACCGCCGATGTAGAAAATGATATCCATATCAGCTTTGATAATGTTCCTGAATCAGTATCGGATCTGATCGCTGCAGCTCGTGGCGAGGAACCAAATATGAATTTGGGTTATATCAAAATGTGAAAGGAAGAAACGCCTTATGAAAAAAGCCAATATAACTGTAACCTTCGATGCGGACAAACTCTCCGCCGCACAGATGTATATGGAGCAAAAGGACTTGTCTTTTGAAGACGAAATGGAAAAAGCAGCGGAGTCATTGTATAGCAAATATGTCCCCGCCGGCGTCCGCGAATTCATTGAAATGAGTGCCGGAGCCAAGCCTGCCGCAAAGCCGAGAAAAGCAAAGCCTTCTTCTGCTGTGGGCGAAGCTCATGCACCAGACGGTGGTGACACCGATTGAGAAGTCAGAACTTCGGCATCGAAATCGAGATGACAGGACTGACAAGGGCTGCTGCCGCCCGAATTATCGCCGGATATTTTGATACACAGGCCACTCATATAGGTGGGAGCTACGACACCTATACGGTTCGGGACGATCAGAACCGGCAATGGAAGCTGGTGAGCGACGCCTCTATCCGATGTCGCAACGGAAACAACCGGCAGGCCAGCAGAGAGTATTCAGTAGAACTCGTATCGCCAATTTGTCAATATGCAGACATCGAAACCATACAGGAAATTGTGCGAAAACTGCGTGGAGGCGGAGCAAGAGTGAACGATTCCTGCGGTATTCATATTCATGTGGACACATCCTCTCATACTCCGCAGACGCTCCGCAATATTGTGAACATCATGGCGTCCAAGGAGGATTTGCTTTATAAGGCGCTGCAGGTACAGGTCAGCCGGGAAAATTACTGTCAGAAAGCAGATACCCGTTTTCTCGATGAACTGAATCATAAGCGTCCCACTACTATGAGGGATGTAGAGAATCTGTGGTACAACGGCTGCGGCAGCCGTCATTATCATTATGATGACAGCCGCTATCACGCGCTGAACCTTCACAGCGTTTTTTCTCACGGGACGATTGAATTTCGGCTGTTCAATTCTACTCTTCACGCCGGAGAAATCAAATCATATATCCAGCTCTGCCTCGCCATCAGCCATCAGGCTCTTGTGCAAAAAAGCGCATCCCGTATAAAAACGCATCCCGAAAACGAGAAATATACCTTCCGCACATGGCTGCTACGGCTCGGTCTCATTGGCGATGAATTCAAAACCGCACGACAGCATCTGCTGAAAAATCTTGAAGGTAACATTGCGTGGCGCGATCCAGCTCAGGCGGAAGCGCAAAAGGAACGCCTCGCCGCCAAGCGTCTTGCAGAGCAGCAGGCAGAGGAACAGGAAATATCTGAGGTGACAGCCGAGCCGGAAGAACCAACACAGCAGGAGCTGGATGCCCCTGCTTTTTCTATGTCAATGTGAAAGGATGAGCTTATAAATGAGCAAAAGATTATATGTTGCCTACGGCAGCAACCTCAATATCCGTCAGATGCAGCACCGCTGTCCTACAGCCAAACTGTATGGAACCGGCATAGTCTCGGATTATGAGCTGCAGTTCAAAGGGCAGCCGAACTGTGCCTTCGCCACCATTGCACCGAATGAAGGCGCAGAAGTCCCGGTCGCGGTATGGGAAATCCAGCCGCAGGATGAACGGTCTCTTGACCGCTATGAGGGCTATCCCTCCCACTATTTCAAGCAGAATATTCCTGTGCGGCTCGACGGTGAAGAAGTAAGCGCAATGGTGTATATCATGAATCTGAAAATGAAATTCGGGATGCCCTCCCCATACTATTACCAAACGGTGCTGGAAGGATACCATGACTGCGGGTTGGACACCGAAGTGCTGGATCAGGCTGTCAGGAACAGCGCACAGAACTTTTACAAAGATTACAGTCAAAAATCACAGCAGCAGACGCTGTTTGATCTCCACGAATCAGAATATGAAGATGAAGAATTCGATGGTGAGGAAGAAAAATTTGCTGATGAGGAAGCGGAGCTGGATGAGTCCGATCCCTTTTATTTTTCGGAGGGGATGCATTGGTGAACCGTATCAAAGAAATCAGAAAACAGCTTGGCAGCAATTACCGTTACAGCCGTAAGCTCAAAGAAAAAGAAATACAGGAGCTGAAGCGGCACATCCCATCGGATTTTTCGGAAACACCAGCCGCCTCCCTCATCGCCGGATGCCTTCGTCTCGACGCAGTTCTCTATCGGTCTGGGGATACCCTTCTGCTTGGATATGACATATTTGTCAAGGACGATCCGGCATCATTAGAGTGGATTTATTATGACGGTCTCTCCGAACCAGTCAGCTTAAAGGAAGCGGATATGATCAGAGTTCTCGACCGTATGGTATCGGAACATGGGCTGTCCTATACCGAGAGCTGCTTTACCCGTCTGAACGGTAAGATCATAGAAGACAAGAAACCACGCCTGTAAGCCACCGTGTCGCCCCGTGTGCCGACTTTGATGCGCCGGTGGAGAAAGTACCCGATAAACAGGCTTCGGGCGAAATTTGGGCGGTTTCGGCAAGATGTGTAAAGAGCGAAACGCAGCCCCAAATCGTCTGGCTTCCGCCTGCGATTTGGTTGCAGGATAAAGGCGGGTGGCTGTAAACGCCCCTTCCGCCGAATCACAGCAGTCCGCAATGCGGACTGCGTCAGGGCTTTCGAGCCTTTTCGATTTTTACGGCTTGGGTACACCTAAAAACCGACCAATGAGAATATGAGGTGCACCTTAACCGCCGTGTTCAGAGAAATACGGCGGTTTTTTAGGTGGCTGTCAGAAAGGAGCAAATGCCGGTGGAAAAGGAAAAGAAAATACGCATTCCGTTATGGATTTATCCATCTGTTGAGGACAGGATCATGAAAAATTTTGAAGCGGACAACTGTAAGAGTCCCAGTGAATTTATTGAGAAAGCAATCATTTTTTACTGTGGCTATCTTGCCAGTGAGGAATATAAACAATACTTGCCAAATGTTCTTGTTTCCACTATGCAGGGAAGTCTCGACTCCTTCGAGGATCGCATGGCAACACTGCTGTTTAAAATAGCGGTGGAACTTTGCATGGTGCTTCATGTCACGGCGGCGACCAATCAGATCGATGAAGATACGCTCGCCCGTCTGCGCGGCCTGTGCGTCAATGAAGTAAAACGGCTTCGTGGCTCTGTCCGGCTGGACGATGCGGTCAGGTTTCAAAACGGTGAATAAACATGGCGAAGATTATTCTGAAAAGCCGGTATCTGAAAACCGGCAGCAAGCTTCACTCAGAACATCTCATCAAGTATATTGCTCTGCGTGAGGGCGTACAGAAAATCGATGACACATGGCGGTATAAACCTGTCAGCAAAGAACAGAAGAAACTGATTACAGAACTCACTGAAGAATTTCCCGATACGAAAAACAGCTTTGAATATACAGACTACCTTGCACATCCGAGCAAAGGAACTGCTTCGGAATTTATCAGCCGTGCCATTGAGGACAATGTCGATCTCATCGGCAAGAGAGAAAACTATGTGGAGTATATTGCAAAGCGCCCCCGTGCAGAACGACAGGGCGAGCATGGTCTGTTTACGGATCAGAATGTGCCGATTAACCTTTCAAAGGTTGCAGCGGAAGTAGCAAATCATGACGGGAATGTGTATACGCATATCCTGTCTCTTCGCCGCGAGGACGCTTCCCGTCTTGGTTATGACAACGCCTATGCGTGGCGAAACCTTGTACGCTCCCAAGCAGAAACAATTGCCAAGAACATGAAGATACCGCTTTGTGATCTGCGGTGGTATGCTGCATTTCACAATGAGAGCTATCATCCTCATATTCACATGGTGGCATATTCTGTTGGGAAAGAACCGTATCTCACTAAACAAGGAATACGAAATATTAAGGCGGCATTTGCCCGTCAGATTTTCAAGCATGATCTGATGCAGTTGTATATCGAGCAGACCAACCAGAGAAATGCATTGGTACAGCAGAGCCGCGATGTTCTCTCGGACATCATATCACGCATCAACTCCGGCAGCTATGATAACTCTATCGTTACAGATCTGTTGGTGAAACTGTCGGAGCAGATGAAAAATTACAAAGGCAAAAAGGTATATGGGTATCTCCCACAGGCAGGACGGAACATTGTCAATGCTGTTGTAGATGAGCTTGTCAAGGACAAGGACATTGCTACGCTTTATGATTTGTGGTACGAACAGCGTAATGCTATTACCGGTACTTATCAGGATACGCCGGAACAGCGTGTTCCTTTGTCTCAGAACAAGGAATTCAAAGCAGTCAAAAACGCGGTCATACAGGAATCGCTGAACATCCTCTATGACCGCATCACCTTTGAAGAAGCTGTATCCGAACCGGAAGAATTCACTCCCGATGAGCAGGAACCGGAAGAAACAAAGATAGAATCGTCTGCGCCTAAAAAATGGTGGAGCGATCCCGACCATCCGCTGTTTCAATACCGCAAGGCAAAAGCATACCTCGACAAAGACAGCCTTCTATACGATCCAGCTGAAGCGGTGCAATGGCTTCTGCTGTCCGCTGCGCAGGGGTACGAGTATGCACAGTACCGTCTCGGCAAGCTATATCTTTTGGGAAATGAAATAGAACAGGATTTCCAGCAAGCCGAAAGCTGGCTCGAAAAAGCCTCCGATCAGGGCAACAGCTATGCGAAATATTCTCTTGCAAAGATGCACCTTGCCGGGCTTGCTGTACAGAGCGATGAAGTGAAAGCGATCCGGCTCCTTCGGGAATCTGCAAATGACGGGAATGGGTGGGCACAGTATCTGCTCGGTAAATTCTGTTTTCGAGGTGAGCATACCGAAAAAGATGTATTTGAGGCAGAGCGCTTGCTGAACTCTTCTGCAGAGCAAAAAAACAGTCAGGCACAATATCTCCTTGCAAAATTGTATCTCTGTGAAGACGGGGTTCCAAAGGATACAGGAAAGGCTCTTCATTGGCTGTGGGAATCCGTAAAACAAAAAAATCAGTACGCACAGTATCAGCTTGGAAAAATGCTTCTGTTCGGAAACGGTGCAGATCAGGATGTGCTATGCGGCATCCGGCTGCTGTTGGACTCCGCCGAACAGGGCAATGTGTATGCCGCGCGTCTTCTGCAGAACTGCTATAGCGGAAGAATAACAAAACCGTCTGTCAGCATGGCATCCTTTCGCCTGCTCTCGCATCTCGCCCGGATGTTTGAAGACCGTCTCCGCAGAAACGAAGACGGTCAGCGCATGGAGATCGACAGAAAACTCCGACAGAAAATCGAAGAAAAGAAACAGGCGCACGGACTGAAAATGGGATAACCGAGAAAGGAGTTACCATGTCAACGAAATATATTCATTTCACAGAACAAGAAAAAGAACAGGCACGGCAGACAGATATTGCACAGCTGCTTCGCAGTCAGGGAGAAATTTTGAAACGCTCCGGCTCAGAGTATGAATGGAAAGAGGGATCGCAAAAAGTCACCATTCGGGGAAATCTATGGTTTCATCAATATGAACAGCAAGGCGGAGATGCGATTGACTTCGTCAGACGGTTTTACAACAAGTCCTATCCCGAAGCGATGAAATATCTCCTTGGCAGTTGTTCGGGGACGCTTATGGTTTCGACGCCGATACAGAAGAAACCGGCGAAGCCTTTTGTACTGCCGTCGAAGAATGACAATATGCGGCGCGTCTACGCTTATCTGATCAACCGCAGAGGAATTGACCGGGATGTCCTATATGCTTTTGTGCATAAGGGAATGATCTATGAATCAGCTGACTATCATAACGCTGTGTTCGTTGGCTTTGATACAGACGGCGTTCCCCGTCATGCCCATAAGCGAGGAACAGGTTCACAGAGCAGCTACAAAGGAAATATCGGCGGCAGCCTGCCGGAGCATAGCTTCCACTGGACAGGGACAAGCGAAAAGCTGTATCTCTTTGAAGCGCCCATTGATATGCTGTCCTTTATCTCGATGCACAAGGAAGGCTGGCAGAAAAATAGCTACGCCGCATCCTGCGGTGTGTCTGACCATGTGCTATGGCAGATGATCAAGAAGAATCCGAAAATCAATATGGTCTATCTTTGTCGCGATAATGACGAAGTCGGACAGCTTGCCAACAAACGAACATCGGATGCGCTTTTTTTGAAAGGCATTCAGCATGAATTCCTCGTTCCAATCCACAAAGACTGGAATGAGGATCTTTTATATCTAACAGAACCGGAGGAATCAGCATGTTTCAGCCAACAGTTTATGTAAAGAAAAAGTCAATCAATAAATAAAGGAGTGATGAATTAAAATCGAAAGTGTGCTGCCTTATGACAGGCAACATTACTATGCTGATTGTGTTGGGTGCTGTTATGTTCGCCGTTCTCGGTGGAATAACGCTCCTATCACATATCTATAGCCTCAACAATATCAAAAGCAAAACGGTCGGCGACGGACAGCATGGCACAGCTCGGTTCGCCTCCAAAGCAGAAATCCGCAGAAACTACAAGCGGATACCGTTTACACCCGATGAGTGGAGAAAGCAGGCAAAGGAAAACACTCTTCCGAAACTGCCGCAGGGAATTATTGTCAGCTGTCAGAGCAAAGGCGGTAATACCATTGCATATGTAGATGACGCCGATGTGCATTGCATGATGGTGGGTGCGGCAGGCTGCGGAAAGACCGCCTATTGGCTGTATCCGAATTTGGAATACGCTTGTGCTTCTGGAATGTCTTTCTTGACAACTGATACGAAAGGCGATCTGTATCGGCACTACGGCGGGATCGCAAAAGACTGTTACGGATATAATGTTGCGGTGATCGATCTGCGCAACCCCACCAAGTCAGACGGCAACAATATCCTGCATCTTGTTAACAAATATATGGATATGGCGAAGGAACACCCGCAGGATGTCGCTCTCCGTGCCAAAGCAGAGAAATATGCGAAAATCATTGGAAAGACCTTGATCTATGCGGACGGCAACGCTTCCGCTTATGGTCAAAACGCATTCTTTTATGACGCGGCTGAAGGCGTTTTGGTTTCTCTCATTTTGCTTATCGCAGAATTTGCGCCGAAAAATCAGCGGCACATTGTTTCGGTGTTCAAGCTGGTACAGGACTTGCAGGCGCCGAGCAGTGTAAAAGGCAAGAATCAGTTTCAACTCTTAATGGACAGACTTCCTGCCGATCATAAGGCAAGGTGGTTTTCCGGCGCGGCATTGAACACCGGCGATCAGGCAATGGCCTCCGTCATGTCAACCGTTATGTCACGCCTCAATGCTTTCCTCGACAGCGAGATGGAGCAGGTGCTGTGTTTTGATACGGCTATTGACGCAGAACGCTTTTGCAATGAGAGATCCGCCGTATTCATTGTTATGCCGGAGGAAAATCCCAACGCTTATTTTATGGTCAGCCTGCTCATCCAGCAGCTATACCGGGAAATTCTCGCCGTTGCAGACGAGAACGGTGGAACACTTCCGAATCGTGCTATGTTTTACTGCGACGAATTCGGTACTCTTCCGCCTATCCAATCTGCTGAGATGATGTACAGTGCTTCCCGCAGCAGGCGGCTTTCCATCGTCAGCATTATTCAGAGTTATCAGCAGCTTGAAAAGAATTATGGAAAAGAAGGCGCTGCTATCATACAAGACAACTGTCAGCTCACTATCGCAGGCGGATTTGCGCCTTCAAGCGAAACGGCGGACATCATTTCAAGGGCGCTTGGTACGCGGACAGTCATGACCGGTTCGGTTTCAAGGAGTAAAAATGATCCATCTCAATCCCTGCAGATGACAGAAAGAGCCTTAATGTCACCAGATGAACTAAAGAGTATGAGAAAAGGTTCGTTTATCGTAATGAAAACCGGTACGCATCCCTTTATATCAAAGCTAAAGCTGTTTTTTAAGTGGGGGATTTCTTTTTCGGAAAACTCCTATACAATCGCCGACAAGGGCGCTCGCCGTGTGCATTATATCAGCCGCGAAACGCTCATCAAAGGAATTACTGCAAGATATCCGCAGGAAAAGAAACCGCGCGTTCCTGCTTCGAATCCGCCGTCAGGCGGTCAGACAATGACAGAGCCTGCCGAAGCAACCTTTGCGCAGGAAGTCAATCACGCAGCACAGCAGGAAAAAATTGTAAAACCGATACGGACAGGTTAAGGAGGTGGTTCTGTGCCATATTACACCAAGCTGTATCAAACCGACCTGCCGCACCGTGCAAAGCTGGTGTATATCTATCTCCATGACCGCATGGATACGGAACACAAGGCATGGCCGGGGCTTAACACCATTGCAAAGGATCTGTCTCTCTCCCGAAGCACTGTAAAACGGGCAGTCAAAGACTTGGAAAAAGCCGGTCTGATACGAAAAGAGCCGCACTACCGTGAAAACGGAAGCGCGACCTCTAACCGATATTATTTACTTTGAAAAATCTATTTTCACTCCAAGGGAGTATTATGCCTTTTTTGTGGACTGAGGGGCGGTTCATCATGAGCCGCCTTGAAGTACCCACTTTAAGAGATATTACAGCAGAAAGAGAAAAGACAAGGGACTCTTTTGGGGCACCCTCCGTAAGGAAGGTGCCCCAAGGTCGCTCTTGTAATTGAATTAAATATTGATTGTTTTGGACGGTGCAGCCATTGGTTACGCCGTCTTTGCTTTGTTTATCTTCCGTTTGGCAAGGTGTTCCTGAAAGGCTTCTTCCATTTCTTCAGGGGTAAGCCCTCGTATCACACCAACGCCGTTGTAATAGATGTCCATTAGCTGATAACGCTTTCCGTCAAGGTATCTCCGTTCGTGTATCACAATCTTTTCAATGAATTCGTGTACCAGTTCGGGAGTAAGCTTGGTTGGCTGCGTAATCTGTTTTACCTTGTCAATAAAACGCTGTAAGCCTTCAGACTTGTCCGTTTCGGTTTCAAGGTACGCCTGCATATCGGGTATTGCTTCTTTGAGATTTTTCTGTTCTTCCTCATACGCCATTGACATTGTGGCAAAGCGTTCATCGGAAAGTTTGCCCATTGCATTGTCCTCGTAAATCTTCTGAATCAGCAAATCAATATCCTTGATACGCTTCTCGGCTTTGGTAAGTTCTCTGCGTTTTTCGGAAAGTTCCTTTTGCTTTTCCTCTCCGTAGCATTTCATCTGCTGTTTGGCGAACTCTTTCTCATAAGCCTGAACATAACGAAATACTCGCCGCATATTCTCAAGAACATTTTCCTCAACCACTTTTTCTCGGATATAGTGTGCAGAACACACTTCGGAATTTTTACGATAGGAAGAGCAGAAGAAATAGGCTTGTTCCCGCTTGTAATTGTTTGTTACGCTGTAATATAGCTTTTCTCCACAATCGGCACAGTAGAGAAGTCCCGAAAACATACTGACAATTCCGCTTTTTGTAGGCCTCCGGCGGTGCTGTCTGAGTTCCTGCACAAGCTCAAAGGTTTCACGGTCGATAATGGCAGGATGCGTATTCGGGAAGATCTGCCATTCCTCCTGCGGTCTTTCAATCTTCTTTTTGTTCTTGAAAGATTTTGTTGTACTTCGGAAGTTTACCGTATCGCCACAATACTCTTGCTTGGAAAGAATATTCGCAACTGTATCCGAACACCAGTTGAATTGTCTTGCAGGCGGATTGCCGCAGTTTCTTCCGATACTGTTCCAATACTCGGTTGGCGTTAATATTTTACCCGATTTTAGTCTTTTTGCTATCTGCGTCGGTCCTAAGCCTAAAACGCACAGCTCAAAGATTTGTCTGACAATCTTTGCGGCAGGCTCGTCTATCAGCCATTCCTTTGGGTTTTCGGGATTTTTCATATACCCGAAAGGTGGATTGGTAGTAAGCGGTATGCCTGCCATTCCCTTGTTTTTGAAAACATTGCGTACCTTTTGGCTTGTGTTCTTTGCGTGCCATTCGTTGAACAAGTCTTGCATAGGAACAATGTCGCTTAGTCCTTTTGCGGTATCAATGTTATCCATAATGGCAATATATCGAATACCCAATCGGTCAAATTCTTCTTCCAAAAGCTGACCGACAATCAAGCGGTTTCGTCCCAATCTCGAATGGTCTTTGACGATAAGATTAGCAATCAATCCTTGTTCCGCAAGCTCCATAATCTCCGTGAAAGCCGGTCTTGTGAAAGTTACACCCGACCAACCGTCGTCAATAAATACACGAGTATTTTTGAATCCGTTCTCCTTTGCGTACTTTTCAAGGATAGACTGCTGATTTTTAATACTGCCCGATAGTCCGTCCTGTTCATCGTCACGGGACAGACGACAGTAGAGAGCTGTAATTTTTACTGACTGTTTGCTCATAATTCTCCTTTCCACAGCCAGATATGATATGAATTGTAGGATACTGTTATCATACCATATCTTCCGCTAAACTTCAACACTTTAAAGCGATAGTCTGAACTTTTCTCATCTCTTTATCATAATTCTTCGCAGCTTTTCTTCAAAGCTTTCGCTTGCGGTTTCATCAAAAAAGGCTCTGACGATATATACCGTACCGTCAATTTCATTCGTAAACTTTAACGGTTCGGGATAGATGGACTGCTCAAACCAAGCAAGACGTTCTTCCTTTGTCATTTGGGCGAGTTTATCGGTAATATCATCAATTGCCTCCTGTAGTTCATCAATTTCTTGAATTGGATTTCCGTTTTCGTCAATATAGATCATCGTGCGTCACGCTCCTTTCGCCGTGATTTTTTCTGTTGTTGTTCTTCTTTCGCTCTGTATTCATTGGCATAGAGCAAATCGGTTTTTTCTTGAATTTTTACCGACCGTTCCTCGATGCCTTTGTTCAGTTTCAATCGCTTTCGCAGAGAAGTAATCTGCTCGGTAACCTTTGCTTTTTCTTCTCTCAAAATCTCTTTTTCGGCTGGTAAGGCTCTGCGGATTTTGTTTTGCAGCTTGGTGCGGTAAGCGGTCAGCTTGTCCATTTCTCCTTGTAATTTATCCCTGTCCGCATACAGATCATCAAAGGTTTCAATTCCGTATTTGCTCATATACCGCACCTGATTGGACAACTCGTCCAGCTTCCGAAGCTCCTCTTTGAGATAGGGGCTTGTGGGGCGGTAGGTAGTTTTCTTCGGCAGAACGCCCAACAGATAGCAGTAGTGCAGATAAAGACGGTAGATATGGCTTGTCTTTTGGAAAGGTTTAAACCAGCTTCGCAAGTCCTGCGGCATTTGAGGTGGATAGGTGATTTCTGCTCTGCGGTTTCCGTATCTTGCGTACGCTCCCATATTTCTTTTGAAGTGATCCGGCGTCCATTTCTCATCAAGGGTATCAAGCCTTGTGAAATGTTCATACTGCGGCAGGCGTATCTTCCAGTGCTTTCCCGTAAAGTCGGTGATATATCCTTTTCGTCTGAGATAGTCCTCCATATAGTAAGGGTTACGGCTGAAGTTTGCCGCTTCTCTCACATCTTCCCGATACACATTGTAGCGTGTAGGTTTACCGCTTTTTTCATCAAGCCATACCGGTCTGCTCGGTGCTTTGCGGGGATTTTTGATGACGGACAATCCGTATTCTCTGCATATACGGTCGGATACATCACGAAGCCTTTGCCTTTCAGAATTAGAGTAGTTGTATTTTCCGCCGTCAAGGAAAGAAACGGAGTTAAAGGCGAAGTGATTATGAATATGGTCTTTGTCAAGGTGAGTGGTCACGATAATCTGAAACCGATCACCCCACATTTCTCTTGCCAGTTTCAATCCGATTTCGTGTGCCTGCTGTGGTGTAGTTTCATCAGGCTTAAAGCTCTGATACCCGTGCCAAGCGATATATCCGTCATCCTTTCCGTACTGCTTTTTGGTGAGTATCATCTGCCGTAAAGCGATCTCTTTTAAGCAGTTAATTGCTGAAACATACTCGCCGTTTTCTGTTGCTTCGGGTCGGCTGACATAGGAAAAGACATTGTAGAAGTCCTGTAAGCATTTATCTTTTGATACGGTCTTTTCGGGATTTTCTACATAGTCGATCAGGTCTTTTAGTCTGCCTTTGATATGCCAAAGTGAAGTTGTAGCCATTATCCCACCTCCTGCAAATCTAATATTAAGCACTCGATTTCTTTACAGATTGTAAGTGCAGAAGGCTCATATATTGCGCATTTCTTGAAACCGTTATGGACTGAGTAGAGGGCATTCAGCAGTTCCCAAAACTCCCGTGGCGGCTTTGCTTTCGGTGTTTTACCTGCACAAAGCTGCCTTATGAATTCGGACTGTGACAATCCGCAAAGGTTAGCACAACGCTCAAGCTTTTGTTTTTCTTCTTCGCTCAGTCTTACTGTTATGACCTTTTTATCACTTTGTTTCCTGCTCAAAATATATCATCTCCATTCTTGTGTTTTTGGCTTTGTAAGGGGGTATTCAGGGGTGCTTCCCCTGAGTTAGTCCACACGCCTTTAGGCTGTGGATTTGGATTTTGGGTATCAAAATCCGATGCTCGTTACTGTTGTGGACACACTATTTCTCTTTTTTTGCCGGTCTGTCTGAACGTCGTTTTTCTATCCCTGCCCCGGACTCTCACCGCAGCGTCGTTTCGCTCTCTCTGCTCACGCAAAGGGTCTTGGCAAAATCATATTCCATCCAGCCGGTCATTCAGTTGTAACCGGCTTTCGGGCAACAAAAAAAGCCGGCACACAAATGCGTACCGACTTCCCGCAAAAGGATAGACTTATCCCTTGCGGTGTGGCTTCACATTTATGTAACCGGCTTTGAAATTCAAAGTCGAAACTGTCTTTTACGCTTTACCCTCTGCCGACAGTTCAGGGCAGCTTGGAAGCGACGGCATTTTCATTAGCATGCCGCAGGTGTTGTCCGGCTTATTGCCGTTCTCTCAATCAATTTGTGAAAATATATTCAGTTGCAGGACAGATAAACTGTCACTTTATATTATATGGAACAAATGTTTGCTTGTCAAGATGGTAACCCCTTTTCAATAAAAATGTCCTGTGAAATTCACAGGACATTTCTATCATAGGTTATTGGTTATACTTTTTCTTTCTGTTGTATGCTGTTGCTCCGAACAGTCCGGTTCCCGAAACAAACAGCAAGGTTATCCACAGCATCATATTGCTGCTGTCACCGGTCTGCGGGTTGGTTGTGTCTCCGCCATTTTTGTCCGGATCTTGTGTCGTGGTGTCATCTCCGCCGGTCTGGTTGTCTCCGCCGGTTTGATTGCCTTCCGTCTGGTCGCCGCCGGTCTGCGCCGCCGTGATGGTAAACTCCGTCGTAGCTGTCCCATTTGCGGAGACGACGGAGAGGGTGTGCTTACCGACAGACAGGGTGTTGAGATAAGCGGCGTTCAAAGTCACAATGGTGCTACCTTCTTTTACTGTGTAGTTGGAAGCGTCCAGATCTTTGCCGTCTACCTGTACCTTGATGAAATCGGCAAAAGCTGCGTTGGACGTAAAGGACAGCCCGTCTGTGCCGCTCTTCTGCCAGCTGCCGTTGGCTCCGGCGATAATAACCGGCGGCTGTACCGGCTCCTGGGCTTCCTTGTATTCGATCAGCAATTCAAACGCCTCGGCTGTATTGCCGGATACATCCAGCGTCAGCGGGAAAGTGACGGTAGTCGCCGTATAACTGCTTGCCGCAGCGCCGTTTTTAATTCGGGCAGTCGCTCCGTCATACCCCTTTGGCAGGGGAATCGTCAGAGTTCCGCTGAGGGTTTCGCCTTCGTAGTCAGTGAGAGGAATGGAGACGGTGTAGCCCGCCTGGATATCGTAGCCCTCGCTAAGCTCGGCGTCGACCATTGGGTAATAGTAGTCGATGGCAAGTCCCTGGAACTCGTTAAATTCGCCCACGGTCACCGCTGTGTCCGGGGTAAAGGTCGCAGAAAGCTCCGGAGCCGGGGAATAGTCCATGTCGCCTTCCTCCAGCACCCGCACCGGCAGGGTGATGGGGTCTGACGCAGGCTTAATCTCATCGATGGAGACGGCGCCTTGTGCGTAGATTTGGGTGACGTGCATGGTGTTAAAAACATCATAATATGCCTTGTCTTCAACAGTCTCTGTGCGGTAGGTCACACCTACCATGGCCTCCACCCGGTTTTTGCCTATTCCTAGCTGGCCAAGTTCCGACAGGTGTTCGTAAAAATCTTCCATCGAAAGCTGATCTTTCGACACGACCTTTTCTCCGGAATGTATTTCAGAAATATCCGTCACGGAAATGGCGGTATCGGAGTTATTATGAGTGGAGAGACTGCTCACTCTGTTGGGAGTCAGGGCTGCCGCTGTGGCTGCCACATTTCCCCAATCCAGATCCATGCTCTCGTATTTTTCCTGATCCTGGCTGACACGGAGAAAACCTCTGTTGTAATCTCCTTCTTCAAAAGTGGGAACCAGTGATTTGTAGGGTTCACTCAGCCCCGCCCGGATTTTCTCCATCAACTCATTGGAGTGGATGGCATTGGGAGAATAGACATAGTGGAGTACAAGGATTTCGTCCCCATCGTACCCATCTCTTTTTACCGTTACTGTGTTGGCATACACCTGACTGTCCGAGCCGCCATTGATCACATTTTCGGCATAGACGCTGTAGGTGTCTCTTTTGGTAGGCGCTGTACCTTCTTCCTCTTTTGTGGCGGTGCAGGCGGAGATTTGGGTGACGTGCATAAAAATCACAGCATCATAACATTCTTTCAGGATACCGTCCTCAATAATATAGTATAGCCCACCTTCTGAAGCGTTACGGATCGCTTCTATGGTGTTCGCTCCCGATGGGCGCGTAATCGTCTCACCTTTTTCATTTATGATTTCAACGGCCTTCTCATCACAATCGCTGCAATAATCCTCGATGATATCCGTGGAGGCATCCGAGAAAACGGAAGATGTATTTTCCACGGTCGTTACCGTCCCGCTGCCCGGAACAAGCGCCTCGGCAACGGCGGCGGGGTCGGCCCAATCCAGCTCCATGTCCTCATATTGGTCGTCACTTAAGAAAAGGAATCCCTTTTTATCATTATCATCCTTTTCAAGTTCCGGAATCAGAGATTTATAGGGCTCCGCAAGACCGTCCCTCACCTTGTCAAACAGCTGAACATTCCAGATACTATCGGGAGAATAGACATAGTGGAGCTCAAAGTCCCCGCTCTCGTCTTTTACGGTCGCTGCACAAATCTGACTGTCCGCACCGGTGGTTTCCACGGCATTAGAGAATACCGCTTTCACAAATGCTTTCGTAGGGCCATCCCATTCTGTCCCGTCTGCCAACGCAGTCATGGGCAGCAAGCCAACGATCAGGCACAGGCTGAGCAGTATTGCCCCCAGCTTTATCCCTGTTTTTCTTGTTTTTGTGTTCATGTTACGTTTCCTCCTCTTGTCTTTGTCAGAGCCGAGATTTTCAGCTCGTTTTCCAGCAGCTGTTCCACCCGGTCTGCCAGATAATCCACCGCACGCTGCTCGCCCTGCCGGGAAAGCCCACCATAGGGGGCGCTGATCTCCACAGTCAGGACGGTAGCGGGCGGCTGTTCGGACACGGACAGCGTAAATCCGCTTCTGTTTCCGTAAACGGTCACTTCGGCGGCGATACCTCCGTTTTCCGCTTTGTCGTATTCGCTTTCTTCCGAATCCAGAACATCATACAGCGCATACAGCACCAGCTGCTTGGTATATGGCAGAATGCGCTGAACCGATATCATCCTATCGCCTCCTTTTTGTGTTTTGTGATCTTATGCCCTCGGCTTCCTTGTTTTCACTGCCGAAAGCATTTCCTAATCTCCGGCTGTTATGACAATCGCATACTACGACACACTATCACCTTTATATGATACATACAAATTGAATCTTTTTGCAGTTCACATCTGCGCCATTCTTGCAAAAACGGGGGTTCACATGTGTGACATCTTGAAAAAACACGCAAAAAAACACCGCTTTCCTCAGGGAAAACGGTGTTTTTTTAACCATCCTTTATTCTGCTGTAAAATTCATATAGCTTTGGAACAGGCCGAGGCGTGTTTTGGTTTCGGTCTTTTCATAAATCGAAGAGATGTACCGCTGCACCCTCCGCCGG
>ENA-OUQC01000736-OUQC01000736.1-human-gut-metagenome-genome-assembly--contig:-NODE-736-length-21157-cov-5.785755_pt1 | contig 21157 bp, 14 predicted proteins | sample MGYA00237942_ERZ548815 | MGnify/ENA primary metagenome ERZ548815 (study PRJEB26490, sample SAMN05194722) | human gut metagenome | biome: terrestrial biome; feature: human-associated habitat; material... | reverse complement strand
TTACCTGCTTCAATACAAAAGCGAAGAATCTCGCAATGGCTGCGCACCCAAGAGGCGATGATCACGATCTGTGTTTCCGGCAGCGCGACGAGAGAACGGTAGTCCGTAGCCCAATGTTCGGCACCGTATCTGGCGGCGAACAGCGCGGCGCGCGCAGGATCGGTATCAACAACGCCGATCAGGCGGACATTGTCCCGATAATAAATGTCGTCGAGGTGCTGTTGCCCGATATAGCCGCAGCCGATCACAACGATTCCGTAACGACTCATTTCAGATACCGCCGGATGCTTTGCACTGCAAGCGCAATGTCGCCTGCGGGGTCGTTACCGACCTCACGTTCGATGGACAGATAGCCGTGATAGCCGATGGCGTTCAGTCGCTCCAGATAAGCGGGGAAGGGAACGGAACCCTGTCCGATGGGCGTTTCTATAAAGTAATCCTGCAAGTGCATATCTTCAATTCCGCCGTCTGCCATACCGATTTTTTTGAGTGTCAGGTTTCTCGGCCCCATCTTCTGATAGTAAGTATCCAAAAAAGTGGCGTCGTATTTGACAGTCAGCAACGGTGTCAGAAAGGCAAACAGCACTATTATCAAAATGATGATCGCCGCTACGATTGATGCTTTGTTACGGCAAAAACGCATCCAGGCGTCTTTGAAATAACCTATAGGCTTGTCTACAAATTTATGGTCGGTTATGCGTTCGCCATGATTGGCAAACTCAAACTTCTCGCGGGGGATATTGACGTACTGATTGTTGTCCTGCATCTTACTTCTCCCCCATTCTGATCCTAGGATCGATGAATCCGTAGCTTAAGTCTACCACGATACCTGCCAGCAGGCCTACAAAGGTATAGAAAATGGAATCGATCATAAACACATCATAGTCAAACAGAGCAATCGACTTCAGGTAGAGCTGTCCCACGCCGGGGATGGAGAAGATACGCTCGATTATGAGTGGTGCGGGTGAAATGATATGTGCGGGCCGCTTCGAGGGCGGTATCCGCTCCTTTGCCACCGACCTGAAGTTGACGACGCAGGCGGGAAATGCCGCCGTGTCATTGAAACGGCGTCCGCTCAAGCGTGAGGCGGGCGATACGCTGAGCCGTTATTCCGTCACGGCCTCAGCCGATGTGCGTCATCTGCGTCTGGGGCGGTTGCTTCAGAATCCCGATCTGGGGCCGGCGTCGGCATCGCTGCGTTTCGACGGCGTAATGGCCGACGGCGGAGGCGTGGATGGCAATGTGAACGGAGAGGTCGGGTCGGTAGAGTGGATGGGCTGCCGTTACGACTCCCTGTCGTTGAACGGCCGCATCCTCGACAAGAGTTTTACGGGAACGCTGCGCAGCGACTGCGCCCCGTTGCGCATGATGCTTAGCGGCAAGGCCGACATGAACGGTGCGGAGCCCGTGTGTGATGTGCGTCTGGTCGTGGATCGGGCCGATCTGCACGCCATGAACATCAATCGTCGGGATTCGATCTCGACGCTGGCGCTGGGAGTCGAACTCTATGCCGTGGGACGCTGGCCCGACAGTATGAACGGTACGCTGAGCCTCGGCGGGGAATATGTCTATGAGAGTGATACGCTTCGCAGCGGCGATGTAAAGATTACGGCGCGCAGCAGCGAGGGCCGTCGATCGGTATCGCTCACGTCGGATTTTGCGGATGCAACCTTCACCGGCCCGACGAGTTACGGTGAGCTGGCCAAGTATCTCGAGTCGGCCATGAGCAAATACTTGCCGTCGCTCTACGACAGCGGTGTGCGTGAATATGTGGGACCGGACGGCAGCAGCGGATACTCTACGCTTGCGGTGACGGTCAAGGAGCTTGACCCGCTGTTGAACGCCATATCCGAGGGGTTGCAGCTGGCCCCCGGGTCGAAGTTCAACTTCATTCTCAACCCGGGTGACAACGTCATCTCGATGCGTGCCGAGTCGGATTATCTCGAACGCGGACGTCTGCTGGCTACGCGCCTGAAGATGAACATGGTGAATCAGGGTGACTCGCTGGCGTTGTACCTTACCTCGGAGGATCTCTACGCCTGGGGTATGCATACGCCTCAGCTGACGGTCATGGGCGGAGCGAAAAACGACCGCATGCACCTCTCGGCGGGCTTCGACGACCCGGCCGATTCGCTCTCGGGCATGTTGTCACTCTGGGCGCGTGTGGGGCGCGACTCGACAGGAATGCGCCGTGTGACCATGTCGGTACTGCCGTCGACAGTTTCTCAGGGCGGCCAAAACTGGCGTATCTCCTCCGACGAGATATCGATCGATACGGCACGCGTGGTGGTCAACGACTTCATGATCCGCACCGACAACCAGATGCTGCATGTCGACGGCGTGGCCTCGCGCAGCCGCTCGGATTCGCTTACGCTGCGGCTGAACAACTTCGACATATCGTCTCTGGCAGGATTTGCCATGGGTATGGGTTACGACGTTGAGGGGCGCAGCAACGGTACCGCCTCGATGAAGTCGGCACTGTATCGCGGCGAGCTCACTTCGGACATAGGTCTGGACGATGTGACGATAAACGGCATAGCCGTGCCGCCGCTGCAACTCGACTCGCGTTGGGACTTCGAGCGGCAGCGTGTGCGTATCCTTATGAACAACCGTACGACGGGCGACAACATCATACGCGGCTATTACGCCCCCTCCACGGGGCGTTACTATGCCGAGGCCCGTATCGAGGATATGAACATGAGCCTGCTCGACCCCATCCTCTCGGGTGTGGTGTCGGGAACGTCGGGTACGGCTACGGCTATGCTTGAGATCTCGGGACAGAACCGAGACGCCTCGATGGCGGGGTCGATCGAGGTCAGGGATCTCGCGACGACGGTCGATTTCACGCAGGCGCGCTACACCGTGCCCAACGCCACGATAGAGGTTGAGGACAACCATCTGCGTGCCTCGAACGTGCGTGTCTACGACTCGGAACAGAACGGCGGCCTGCTGACGATGGATCTGAACCTGCAGCATACGTCCAACATATCGTACGTGATGCGTGTCATGCCGCGCAAGATGATCGTACTGAATACCACCTCGCGTGACAATGATCTCTTCTACGGCAAGGTCTACGCTTCGGGTGTGGCTACCATCAGCGGCAGCAAGAAGGGCGCGACGCTCGACATCGTGGCCTCGACGGAGGGCAATTCACAGTTCTTCATGCCGTTGTCGAGCAAGACGGATGTGTCGACGGCCGACTTCGTCATATTCGAGAAGCCGGGCATGCAGCTCGATACGATGAACTATCTGGAGCGCAAGAAACTGATGTTCGAGCGCCGCAACCGTACCCGCACCACGGGCGGCAGCACGATGAACATAAACATCGAACTTACGGCCAACCCCAATGCCGAGGTTCAGCTGGTGATCGACCCGACGGTGGGTGACATAATCAAGGTGCGCGGCGACGGCACGCTCAATATGCGTATCGTTCCGAGTGCCAATATCTTCGACATGTACGGCGACTATACCATCACCGAGGGAAGCTACCTGTTCACGCTGCAGAACATCATCAACAAGCTCTTTATCATCGAGGAGGGCTCGACGATACAGTGGACGGGCGACCCGATGGATGCCCGTCTGGACATAGATGCCGTCTACAAGCTCAAGGCGTCGCTCAAGCCGCTGCTTTCGTCCACGACTCTGGACAACATTTCGCGTGCGGTGCCCGTGGAGTGCATAATCAACCTCTCGGACCGGTTGACCAATCCGGCTGTGACGTTCGACATAAAGGTGCCGAGCGCCGACTCGGAGATTCAGAACGCCGTGGCCAACCTGCTCAACAACCAGCAGTCGATCGCCACGCAGTTCATGTACCTTCTGGTCAGCGCCAGCTTCTATTCCGACTCCTCGACTTCGTCGAGCATCGGTGCCTCGGCCTCGGCCGCCACAGGTTTCGAACTGCTGTCGAATCAGTTGAGCAACTGGCTCTCGAGCGACGACTACAATATCGTTTTGCGTTACCGCCCGCGCTCGGAGCTTACGAGCGACGAGATCGACTTCGGATTCTCGAAGAGTCTGGTGAGCGACCGCCTGATCGTGGAACTTGAGGGTAACTACCTTATCGATAACCAGATGTCGGCCAACAGCAACATGTCGAACTTCTTGGGCGAGGCCTACATTACGTGGCTTATAGACGAGAACGGCAACCTCAAGCTGAAGGGCTTTACGCAGACGATCGACCGTTTCGACGAGAATCAGGGTCTTCAGGAGACGGGAGTCGGAATCTACTACAAGGAGGATTTCGAGAACTGGAAGGATCTGAAGCGCCGTGTCCGCGACCGTTTCATGAGCAAGCGGCGCCGTGAGCAGCGCGATGCCGAGATGCGTGAGGCCGCCGAACGGAGCATGCGCGAGGCCGACAGCCTTGATAAGAGCGGCGAAGGGATGCACCTGCGTCGTGACGCGGCGGGGCGCGATACGACCTCACGTGCGGCCGGCGTGGATACTTTGCGTCGGGCTGCGGTGAATAATGTCGCGGCAGACAGTATGTCGAAGGATAGTGCAACTGTGAATGCGGAGAGTGTGGAGCATGTTGCGGCCGTTACGGACGGCCGGGCGTCGAAACGCGGACGCCGCCACCGTCAGCGCGCCGAGGCGGCGGCAACGACGGACGCAATACCCGTTGAGGATAATGAATGGATTGAATTTGAGAAACTTGAATAAAAAACTTAAATAAAACAAGAAAGATTATGATCGAATTTCTTCAGGCTGCCCAAGGTGCGGCAGCGGCGGCAGGCGAGACTGCCGAGGCAGCGGTTACGAATGATGTAAGCATGAGCTTGTGGGAACTCTTCACCAAGGGAGGATGGCTGATGTGGCCGTTGTTGATTTTGGGCGGCATTACGGTCTTCATCTTCGTGGAGCGTTATCTGGCCATACGCAAGGCGTCGGTTATGGACATGAACTTCATGAACCGTATCCGCGACTACATCTCTGACGGCAAGATCCGCTCGGCGATAGACCTCTGCCGTAAGACCAATACCCCCATTGCCCGCATGATCGAGAAGGGCATAGGCCGTATCGGCCGTCCGATGGGCGACATACAGTCGGCCATAGAGAATGTTGCCAACCTTGAGGTGTCGAAGCTCGAGAACGGACTTCCGTTCCTTGCGACGATCGCCGGCGGTGCCCCCATGATCGGATTCCTCGGTACGGTGCTCGGTATGGTGCAGACCTTCATGGATATGTCGGCTGCGGGAGGTACGGTCGACATGTCGTTGCTGTCGAGCGGTATGTACGTTGCGATGGTGACCACGGTTGCGGGTCTTATCGTCGGTATTCCGGCATACTTCGGCTACAACTACCTTGTGGCCCGTATCGAGAAGCTCGTGTTCCAGATGGAGGCCAACTCGATCGCCTTCATGGATATATTGAATCAACCCGTTAAATAGTGTGAGTCATGGCAATTAAACGAGGATCGAAGGTCAATCAGTCGTTCTCGGCATCGTCGATGACGGACTTGATGTTTCTGTTGTTGCTCTTCATGATCATCGCAACGACGCTCATCAATCCCAATGCCGTGAAACTGATGCTGCCCAAGAGCGCCAACCAGCTCAAGGACAAGGCCGTGACCACGGTGTCGATAAAGGATGCCGGCAATGGCCGCTACATATATTATGTGGAGTTGGAGAATGTGGGCTCGCGCGAGGGTGTTGCCCGCGCGTTGAAGAGCCGTCTTGAGGGACAGGAGAAGCCGACCGTATCGCTGCATGCCGACAAGACGGTGGCATGGGATGAGATCGTGCAGATGATGAACATCGCCAAGGATAACGGTTACGGATTGATCGCAGCCACGCAGCCCTGATGTACGGGGGCGGGTGACGACGGATAAAACGGAACGATTATGAACTACTACGATGAAAACGACGACAGACCGAAGCTTTACGGCGGAGTTGCCGTGGGTGCATACGTTATAGTGTTAGCCGCAGCCCTGCTGCTGGGAAAGATATCCATCGACAAGGTCGAAGAGCCCGCAACGCTTATCATAGAACTCGAGGAGGAGCCGCCGCGGCCCCAGCGTACGGTAGTGACGCAACAGGCGCCGCGCCATGAGAATATCTCGACCGAGCGCGACAATTCGCAGCAGGTGACGGGCCCCGACGAACAGACGCGTACGGTGAACCGCCGTGCCATCTTCCACAGCAATACGGACGGTGCGGACGAGGAGGAGGATGTGGGCAACCCCTACAGCCGCGAGGGCAAGGAGAATACCGCTTCGGGTGACGGCGGGGGACTGAACCCCATAGGCAACGACCAGCTGGACGAGGGTCTTCGCGGCCGCGGTCTTGTGGGCAACCTGCCGTTGCCGGACTATCCGGGCAACACGAGCGGCAAGATTGTCATACGCGTGGCGGTCGACCAGCACGGTGTCGTGACGAGTGCTGCGTACGAACCCAAGGGTTCGACCTCGTCGGATGCGGCGCTGATAGCAGCGGCGATAGCCGCTGCGAAGAAGGCGCGCTTCACCGAGAGCCGCAGCTTCGTGCAGGGCGGAACGATAACGTATAACTTCAAACTTAACTGACGACGATGGAACATCTCGCAAGAGGTATAATTTGTGGCGTGACTCTTAGTGTGGCTGTTGTTGCGGCGGCTTGGGCGCGGGAGCCGATTATGGGAAGCATGTCGAAACATGCCGGGACACCATGCGTGGCGGGGCAGGAGCCGCAGGAGGATCGGAAGGGCCTTGAGCGACGTCAGAAGGCGCCGTCGGGACCGCACATGGCCTTCGACCGCACGTCGCACGACTTCGGCGACGTGGCACGCCACGGGGGTGACCTCATAAAGGAGTTCCGCTTCGTGAATGACGGAGACGAGCCTCTGGTGATAAAAAAGATCACCAAAGCCTGTTCGTGCCTTACGGTGAGCTACTCGCGCAAGCCCGTCCTGCCCGGCGAGGCATCGGTCATAAAGATCAAATACGAGCCCCACAAGATCGAGGAGGGTATATTCCACCGTGTCATACAGATCTATTCGAATTCGCCCGAGGGGGTGCGTCTGCTCACCATACAGGGCAATTCGATCGAGGACAACACGTCGCGCAAACGGCATTGACGGTGGACCGCAGATCACAGGTTGTATTATGACGATAAGCCCGCTCCGAGGAGCGGGCTTATTGCTTTTGTCATAATTACCCTTTATTCTGACCCGATGGGTTTGTGTGGGTGTGGCTGAATGTATTTGAGGTTTGGAGTCTGACGGAGTGAATAAAACTACTTTCAGACTGTCAGTCGTCGCAGCGGCGCAGTACGATGGCCGTGCGCGAGGTGTTGTATATCCTTATGTGCGGCTGCGCATCTTCGCCCGCGGGGAATGAGAAGTGCTCGTCGTCCATTGCCTGCCGTGCCAAGCCGCCAAAGCGCGCCTCGTCGGTCGAGAGTAGCGGCACGTAGCGTCCTTCGCGCCGTACGGGCAGCTCGTAGTCGGGAATCGAGGCCGTGGGGTGCCAGTTGAATACGAAGACGAGGTCGCCGTGTGCGAAGACGATGGTCTTGTTGTGCTCGTCCATGAGCAGGTTGTAGGGATAGCCGTCGGCAAGGATGCCGTATCGGCGTACCATAAGGAGCATCTCGCGGTCGAAATCGGCCAAGAACGAATATCTCAACTCCTTGCTGTCGCGCAGCGACCATTGGCGCCGTGCGTGGTCGTACGACCAGCCGTTGCCCTCGCGCGGGAAGTCGATCCATTCGGGGTGTCCGAACTCGTTGCCCATGAAGTTGAGGTATGCCTCGCCGCCCGTCGTGATGGTCATCAGACGTATCATCTTGTGCAGGGCCATGCCGCGGTCGATGAGTATGTTCTGGGTCTTGCGGTCCATCGAGTCGTACATCAGACGGTCCATCAGACGGAAGGCTATGGTCTTGTCACCCACGAGTGCCTGATCGTGCGACTCGGCATAGGCTACGGTCTTGACGCCGGGCAGACGGTCTGTCATGACCGACCACATCTCCCAAATGTTCCACTCTTCGTCGGGAGTATCCTTGAGCATCTTGATCCAGAAGTCGGGTATCGCCATGCCGAGGCGGTAGTCGAACCCCACGCCGCCATCGTATGGCGGGAAGCAGATGCCGGGCATGCCGCTTACCTCCTCGGCTATGGTTACGGCCGCGGGGCGGAAGTCATGCACCAGACGGTTTGCGAGTGTTAGGTATGTCAGGGCATCGAGGTTGACGCCTTCGTCGAAGTAGCGGTCGCGGCAGTCGAAGTCGACATATCCGTGATGGTGGTATATCATCGAGGTGACACCGTCGAAACGGTATCCGTCGAAGTGGAAACGGTCGAGCCAATACTTTACGTTCGAGAGCAGGAAGTGTTCGACCCCGCCCTTGCCGTAGTCGAAGGTCATCGAGTCCCAATATTTCTGGTATCCCTCGGCTCCGGCCTTGGAGTAGAGGTGGTCCGAGCCGTCGAGGGCGTTGATGCCCTCGTTTATGTTCTTGACGTAGTGAGCGTGTACGAGATCCATTATGACGGCCAGCCCCATGCCGTGCGCCGTGTCGACGAGGCGTTTGAGCTGCTCGGGCGTGCCGAAACGTGACGAGGGGGCGAAGAAATTCGATACGTGGTATCCGAATGAGCCGTAGTAGGGGTGTTCGGCTATGGCCATGAGCTGCACGGCGGTATATCCCGCCTGCTTTATTCGCGGCAGGATCAGATCCGTAAATTCGTCGTATGTGCCTATTCCGCGCCGCTCCTGCGCCATGCCTATGTGGGCCTCGTATATGAGCAGGTCTCCGGCCGCCGCGGGCGAGAAATCGTCGTCATGCCATACGTATGGTTCGGGGGCCCAGAACTGCGCCGTGTAGTTCTTGCTCTTCTCGTCCTGCACCACGCGCGTGGCGTATGCGGGAATGCGGTCCAACCAGCCGTTTGCGCCGTGTACGTGCATCTTGTAGAGTGAGCCGTGCGTCAGACGGTCGGCATACATCGCGTCGGGGAAGAAGGCACTCCAGACGCCGTTCTCACCCTTGTCCAGCCGCAACTGCGTACGCTGCCACGAGTTGAAGTCCCCGAACAGATATACATCCTGCGCCTCGGGCAGCCACTCGCGGAACCACCAGCCGCTGAGCTCCTCGTCGCGCTGCCATCCGTAATACATGTATCCGTTGGCGTAGTCGACGATCGAGCCGGCACGGCGCGTGATATCCTCCATACGGCGCATGTAGCGTTCGTGTCGTTCGTATATTCGGTCGGCCACGGGCTCAAGCCATTCGTCGCGTTCGACCATAGGCAGTTTTGTGTGACTCGTATCCATAGCTTGAATTTTACGTGTATGTCGGATGGACGGCATGGCGCGGCCCGAGCAGTCTTATCCGGAGTGTCGTAGAGTATCCAAATATACGAACAATGGATGGAATTTTCAAGTTTCGGTGTGGGTAAACGTCACGGTGAAGATAAAATACGACGTTGCGGACAAGCGGCAGGCCGTATTCCATTACATGGCAAACAAAAAGAGAGGAACGGATTTCGCCCGTTCCTCTTCGTGTATGGAATATTGTGTGTGGATCAGCACACCCGCGGGTCAGAATGTGACCTCGATGCGTCTGTTGTCGTACTGTACGGCGTAGACCTTCCATGAGGGCTGCCATGCGGCAGGTACGTCGAACGACGCAGTAGTTGAGGGGCGTAGCATGCCGTCCGAGACGTGTATGAGCGTACCGTCGGGACCGCCGTCGCGTACCTCGTAGACGATGACATTCTGCCAGCCGCTCATCGTGAGCTTGCGGTCCGAACGCTCGGCCGTGCCCGTCACGACGCTCTTCTGCTGCTTGAAGGTCTCATAGTTGTTGTCTGTTATGTACTCTATTGCTGCCGTGGGCGCGTCATATCCCAACGCCTCGACGCGCGAGCGTATACGGTCGATCATCTGCTGCGTCACGGTGATCTGTCCCGTGCCGTAGTCGTCTATGGTGGCATCGACGGGGGTAAGGAAACCCCACTTGTCGAAGAAGTCGAGGAGATTCATCCGGGCGCATGCGCTGGCTATATATACGAACTCCAACTGCTGCTCGCCCGCCGTGGCCAGGTTGTCATGCGTGCGTACCCACTCGAAGCAGTCGGCATAGAAACCTCCGTGGTCGCTCTGCTGCATGGGTGTGCGGCCGAGAACCTTGCCGAAGTAGAGCTCCAGCTGCCAGAACGGTATCAGCTTGCAGAAGACGTCGCCTTCAGTGGCGTGCGGAGCGTCCTTTACAAGAATATTGCTCCAAGCCTTGGTGTAGCGGTTGGGGTTGGCCGCGTCGCCCATGTTCTCGGTCTGTACGCGCGAATCCTGTCCGTAGACAGATGTCTGGATGTGTTGCGAGAGGATATTGTTCGTCACCTCAGTCGTGCCGAGCCACTTGAGGCCCGGACGTGTCTGGTTGCTGTGCCCGACCTCGTGTGCGGGACCCCAGCATGCCGATGTGGTGAGACGGTTCTCGTCGCACAATTCCGCAAGCGTGTCGTCATGGTATGCCGTATGGTACGATGTCGAGTACATGTAGCTCGTGTACATCACCGTAAAGCACATCCTGTTGTGGAACATCTTGCCGTATTTCTCCAGACCGATGAACTCCTGCTCGCGGTACACAAGCGCGTCGTATGCGTCGATCAGCGCCTTGAGGTCGTGCGTATGGTTGCGGAATCGTTCCGTCGGGAAGATGAGGTGCGCGTATGCCCCGACCACGTCGAAATATTTTCCCGTGGCGGCACCGAGCAACTCACTGGCACGCCCCTCGTGGTCGGCACGCTGCGAGTCGTAGTATCCGTTGACGGTGCCCGTTGCGAAGTGCAGTCTGACGGCAGGTGCCGAGGCGAAGCTGTCGGTGTGGTACATTACATAAACGAGACCCTTGTTCGTGATGTCGATCTTGTTGACACCGGTCGAGATGGGGTAGCTGTCGCCGCCGAAGCCGTCGCCGTTCGGACGGTCGAGGTTCTGCACGCGGAGCGATACGCTCTGCCCCTGCAGGTCGGCCATCACTATGAGCTGCTGGCCTGCCGCGACCTCAATGCCCGTGGGGTTGTCCAGAAGACTGTATTGCGAGGTCTTGTTGCGTGTGGCCTCGGTGTCTGGATTGGGATAGGCCTTGAAGGTGTTTATGCGGAACTCCTTCGCGTAGCGGTCGTGATACATGAAGTAGGCTATATTCTTGAAGAAGGCGTATGGGCAGGCGGCTATATCCTGCGGCGTGACGCCTGCGCGAAGTTCCGAGCACGAGGCATCGGTGAAGAGCGTAGTGTAGTCGAAAGCCTCGGGATTGCGCCTGTAAAACTCCATCTCGGCGCACGAGGCGAATCCCTGCCCGTCTCCGGCACCCGATTTTACGGTCAGACGTATGGCCGTCACGCCGATAAGCGGCTCGGGGAACTCGACCTTGGCGGCCGAGGCGTTGCCCCCGAAATCATGTGTCATGACGTGCTGCCACTGAGGTGTTGCGGCAGGTACGGTCGAGGCGTTCTGTGTGATGGCCGAAAGAGCCTCGATCTCCACCTCCTTGAAACGTCCGTTCCATCCCGTGGTACGCGGGTAGTAGACCATATAGTCGATGTCGGACTCCTGCTCAAGGTAGTAGGTGAGTGTTATGGGGAAGTAGCCGTCGCCCGCGTTGTTCCAGTTCGAGTGGTAGATGGTGTTCATGTCGCCGTCGAACGAGAGTTCGATCTCGCCTCCAGACTGGTATGACGAGGCCTCGCCGCGGGCTATGATAAGCTTTATGTCATCCTTGAGGCTCTCGGTGCTCTCGGGGGCGTATGCATCGAGTCCGCGCTGCGTTACGGTGAGGGTGGCAGCCTCGACGTCGCTCGGCGTCTGCTTGTCGCTGAAGGTGATGGTGGCGCTGCGGGTTCCGTCGGCAGTATTGCCGCTGACTGAGAATGCTCGTGTCGATGTTACGACAGGGTGTGCCGCGCTGCGGGTGTCGATGGGCGTCTCATAGATCCATGTGCAGTCGGGTCCGACCGCCGCTTCGACCTCGACGTTTGTAGTGACCTCGACGGTTATGTCGCCTCCCGCTGCCGAGACCGTTGCCGTGGATTGCGACAGAAGTATGGCCTTGCCCCAGCCCAGCTGCTGTACCTCGACGGTATGTGCGGGCAGATCCGGTACCGTTATGGTCACCGTTGCGCGGCGGATATTCTTCTGGTCGTTGTCCTCGGCCGAGATGATGAGACGGTCGGGCTGTTTCTCGGCATGGAGCCAGCCGTCGCTTATGGCGTAGTCCCATGCGACGTTGCTCTTGACCATGATGGTGCGGTCGGAGGCATTCTCCTCTGTGAAATTTACTGTTGATACATCCACTTCCAAAGTGGCCGGACCGTTGTCGACATCTGTGCCGCTCTTGTGGCAAGAGCATGCGATGCCTGCAGCCAGAAGGATTGTCGCTGCGGCGGCAAAGAATCTTGTTGCTGAACTTTTCATAATGTTACGGCAGTTGATATTGTAGGTTGTGTTAAAGTAATAAGGTTTCGGGGATAAAAGTAACGATATTAAATGATATATTGGTATTTGGCTTCGATTTTTTTTGAAAAATGATGTTGTGACTTTCATCTACCATGAAAAAACAGTATTCAAACCCATTTTGGGTGAGATTTTGCCGATGTGCGGTTGTCGCTGATATGCCACGTGCATAAAAACACCGGAATATGCGTGCATTATGCGGAAAAATTGTTATATTTGTAACGTTTGGTCCTGAATGATCGGACAAAAGAGGATACATAATTAATAGATAAATCAACAATAAACCAGAAATTCATTATGTTCAAAGGACAACCAAAAGGTTTGTATGCCCTTTCGCTGGCCAATACGGGTGAGCGCTTCGGCTACTATACCATGCTTGCGATCTTCACGCTGTTCCTGCAGGCGAAGTTCGGCTACACCGAGGCCGTCACCACGCAGATCTACGGCATCTTCCTCGCCGCAGTCTATTTCATGCCCTTCTTCGGAGGTATTCTGGCCGACAAGTTCGGCTTCGGCAAGATGGTCACACTCGGTATCTTCGTCATGTTTGTCGGATATGCGTTGCTGGCCATACCTACCGATGCAGGTTTCGCAGGTCAGGCGCTCATGTTCGGCGCGCTGGCGCTCATAGCCTGCGGTACGGGTCTCTTCAAGGGTAACCTGCAGGTGCTGGTGGGCAATCTCTACGACGATCCCGCATATCAGGCAAAACGAGACAACGCATTCTCGATCTTCTACATGGCCATCAACATCGGCGCCATGTTCGCCCCCGGTATGGCCAAGTGGATTACCAACCACTTCCTTGCTCAGGACGGTCTGGTATATAACGGTCAGATTCCCGCACTTGCGCACCAATATCTCGAGCAGGGTGCCAACATGGCGGCCGAGCCGCTGGCAAAACTTCAGGAGCTGGCTGCGTCGATGGGCGCAACGGGCGATCTGGCGGCATTCTCGGAGCACTACATCGAGAAACTCTCGACGGCGTATAACATGGGCTTCGGCGTAGCTTGTATCTCGCTGGTCGTATCGTACCTTATATATGTAGGTTTCCGCAAGACCTTCAAGCATGCCGACGTTACGGCCAAGCAGCAGGCTGCGGCCGAGAGCGCCGCAGGCGTACACCACACGGAACTGACGCCCGCACAGACCAAGTCGCGTATTACGGCTCTGCTGTTAGTCTTCGCCGTGGTGATCTTCTTCTGGATGGCATTCCACCAGAACGGCTCGACGATGACCTTCTTCGCCCGCGACTACACCACATCGGAGGCTACGGGTATCACCCGCATGGGTTTCGACATTCTTAACCTTGTGCTGGTTCTGGTCGGTGTATACGGTATCGTAGGATTCTTCCAGTCGGACAAGAGCCGCGGTAAGATCATCAGTGCCGTGGTATTCGCCGCAGCACTCGGGGCGCTCTTTTACCGCTATACCATCACGCCCGATCCGGTACACATCCTGCCTTCGGACTTCCAGCAGTTCAACCCCTTCTATGTCGTTGGTCTGACCCCCATCTCGGTGGCCATCTTCACCGCTCTGGCCCGCAAGGGCAAGGAGCCCTCGGCCCCGCGCAAGATCGGTATGGGTATGATCATCGCCGCCGCAGGATTCCTTATCCTTACCGTCGCATCGTTCGGACTCATGTCGCCCGCCGAGGTGAAGGCCGCAGGTGCCAGCGACACATTCGTATCGCAGAACTGGCTCATATCGACATATCTGGTGCTGACCTTTGCCGAGCTGCTCCTCTCGCCGATGGGTATATCGTTCGTGTCGAAGGTTGCGCCCCCGAAATATAAGGGTATGATGATGGGTTGCTGGTTCGCGGCTACGGCCGTAGGTAACTACGCTACGTCGCTCATCGGTTACCTTTGGGGCAGCGGTATGGCCCTCTGGATGGTATGGAGCGTGCTGATTATCCTCTGCCTGCTCTCGGCCGTATTCATCTTCTCGATCATGAAGAAACTCGAGTCGGCTACCGAGTAGGCGGGCTCTGAATTATAATGCGAATCGGACGCATCACACGGCGTGTGGTGCGTCCGGTTTTTGTTTGTGCCGTGCGGTCACTCGTTTCTGCATTTACTGCCGTCGGTTATGCCGGATGGTGCGAAGATTAATAATCGGCTGGATAAATCGAGGGAATGTGTAGCTGCCGGTGTGTGTAAAATGAAAAAGGCAGGAATCCGACGCTCCTGCCTGTATTGTGTCATACATTGAATATAAATCTTGGGCTGCTACTGATCCAGAGTGCGTTTGACGCACTCGATGCCTACGCGGCGCAGCAGGTCGAGACCCTCCTCCGAACGGTAGTCGTTGACATATACCACACGGCGGATGCCGGCCTGAATGATCAGTTTAGAACACTCGATGCAGGGGGCGTCGGTGATGTAGAGAGTCGAGCCGTCGCAGTTGTTTGCGCTCTTTGCCACCTTGGTTATGGCGTTGGCCTCGGCATGGAGCACATACGACTTGGTTTTGCCGCTCTCGTCCTCGCATATATTCTCGAAGCCCGAGGGGGTGCCGTTATATCCGTCCGATATGATCATCTTGTCCTTGACGATCAGTGCGCCAACCTTGCGGCGTACGCAGTATGAGTTCTCGGCCCAGATGCGGGCCATGCGCAGATAACGCAGGTCAAGCTGACGTTGCTTCTCCTCTTCGTATCCCATATTTGTGGTGTTTGTTTGGTGTTATCGTGTTTCGTCGACGAAGACCTTCTTTACGGCCTCGAGATATCCGTATCCGAACTTGTCGCACGGCATCAGATAGCTGGTCTCGGTCCATTCGTTCCAGCTGTTTATCGTGATGAGCGGGGCGCGGTCGGGATGGCTGTCGGCGTATGAGCGGGCCTTGCGCAGAGCCTCGGCGAAGGCGTCGGGGGTGTTGTTGCGCACGACGGGACTCGATCCCGTGCGCGGGCTGTTGTCCCAGCCGACACTTACGTGTGGGTAGAACGTGAATGTATATGTCGAATCTATACGCTGCCATTCGCGTTCGGCATCGGCCGCAATGTCGGCATACTCGCGGTTCATGTCGGTGAAGTGCGCGAACTGATAGTGTGTGGCACTGTCGAATCCGAGCGTACGGATGAGTTCGTCACCCGGGTTCCCGGCCTTGCCGCTGTCGAAGCCGCTGTAATTGAGGTTTACGGACCACATGGCGAATTGGAGCTCAAGGTCCGGAAATCCCGCACGCCGCACCTCGTCGCGGAACCACTTCAAGGCATCTGCCGCCTGCTCGACGCCGCCCAAACCCGAAATGAGGTTCGGCAGGTCGTATATCATGAATACGGGACGGCCGTCGATCTTGTAGTATTGCGGGTGTTTGAAATATTTCTCGATGTTGCGCCGGCATATCTTCTCGAACTCTTCGCGGTCGACCTTGCCCTGCCAGATTACATTGTTCTCGTTGTAGCGTGCCAGACGCGTATCCCACAGATTGAGCACGTCATGGTTGGCCCACATGAGGTAGAACTGCATCTTGTCGACGTTGGCGGCCTTCAGGAATCCGTTGTCGAGCGTGGTCTCCATAAACGGGCGGCCGTCGTACCAGTACCAGTCGAAGATGAATATGTCGATGCCGTGGCGCGTAGCCTGCTCGATCTCCATCTCCATGACGGCTGGGTCGGCCTCGTTGACATATCCCCAGAGGGGTTTGCGGTTCCAATAGTGGCCCGGGTAGCGTTGCTGCATGGTCATCACCGTCTCCCACTCGCCTATGCCCAAGGGCCAGAAGGGACGCAGACGCTCGTCGTCCGACGCGTATGCCGGATAGAGGTATGCTGCAACATCGTATCGGCGCTGCTGTCGGACCTCGGCCGTATTGTTTGCGGTCTCTGTGCGTGACGTCTTGCGTGTCTTTGTCGTTTGTGCCTGAGTGTTCGGCGTTATGAGCAGCGAGGCCGCCGTAAGGGCGGCCAACGCTATGCCTGACATGTATCGGTTCATATTCTCTTTCCGGACTTTTCTTCCATAACTTGGGTTAGGGCTTCCTTGCTCGGATTTCCCCTTGCTCAGACCCACCCCTTGATGTTGTATTAGCCAACGTTTGGTTTATTGAGCACCTGTTTCCATCTAATACATTGGGCCATTTTCCTTATTTCCTTTCGGCCTTGCCCTCGCCTCTCCGTGTGCGTCCGATTTTCTCTGTATTGGGCCCTCGTGGAGTGGGGGATTAGAGTCCCTTGCCGTGGCAGTGCTTGTACTTCTTGCCGCTGCCGCACGGGCAGGGATCGTTGCGTCCGATCTTCTTGTCGGCCTTGAAGGGGGCGGGCTTGGTCTTGTCGGCCTGACCTGCCGCGGCGGCTGCCGCCATGCGCGATGCCTGCAACTTGTTGACGTCTACCTTTGCGCGGCGTTCACGCTCCTGCTGCACGGCCTCGGGGTTGTTCTCACGAACGGGGATGTAGGCCTTGTTGAGTATGGCGAGCGTCTCGCGGTTGACCTTCTGGAGCATTGCCGAGAAGAGGTTGTACGACTCGAGCTTGTAGATCAGAAGGGGATCCTTCTGTTCGTATGCGGCATTCTGCACGCTCTGGCGCAGGTCGTCCATCTCACGCAGATGCTCGCGCCATGCGTCGTCGATGGTGGTGAACATGACGATCTTCGAGAAGACCTTGTATATCTCGGCCCCGTCCGTATCCTTGCAACGCTGCAGCTGTACGGGCACGTGGTATCCCAGATGTCCGTTTGTGAGCGGGAAGTGAATGATGCGGTCCATGTGGTCGGCATTGTCGGCATATATGGCCTGCATCGTGGCGCGTACGGTGTCGGCCACGGCCTTGGCGCGGCGTCCGTAGAGCGTGCGCAGATCTTCGACAATCATCTCGACGATCTCGCGCGGCTTCGACGACGAATATTTCGCCTCGTCGAACGAGGGCTGCAACGCTACCTCGCGGATAAGGTCGAACGAGAAGTCCTCGTATGAGGCACCCTCGTGTGCCTCCATGAAGGTCTCGGCGTAGTCGTACATTATATTGTTGAGGTCGATCTCGATACGCTCGCCGTAGAGGGCGTGGCGGCGGCGCGTGTAGATAACCTCACGCTGCGAGTTCATCACGTCGTCGTATTCGAGCAGACGCTTACGTATGCCGAAGTTGTTCTCCTCGACCTTCTTCTGGGCGCGTTCGATGGCCTTGGTCATCATCTTGGCCTGAATGACCTCGCCCTCCTGTATTCCCATGCGGTCCATGAGTGCCGATATGCGGCTCGAGCCGAAGAGTCGCATCAGGTCGTCCTCGAGCGATACGAAGAACTGCGACGATCCCGGGTCGCCCTGACGTCCGGCACGTCCGCGCAGCTGACGGTCGACACGGCGGCTCTCGTGGCGCTCCGTTCCGATAATGGCCAGACCTCCGGCGGCGCGTGCCTCGGGCGAGAGCTTGATATCGGTACCACGGCCCGCCATGTTGGTGGCGATGGTTACCTGTCCCGAGCGTCCGGCCTCGGCCACGATCTGGGCCTCAAGCTGGTGCTGCTTGGCGTTGAGGACATTATGCTTTATGCCGCGGAGTTTGAGCATGCGGCTCAAAAGCTCCGAGATCTCTACCGACGTGGTTCCGACAAGTACGGGGCGCTTGGCCTCGACCAGCCGGACGATCTCTTCGATGACGGCATTGTACTTCTCGCGTTTGGTCTTGTAGACCAGATCCTCGCGGTCGTCGCGGATGACGGGGCGGTTGGTCGGGATGACCACGACGTCGAGTTTGTATATGTTCCAGAACTCCGATGCCTCGGTCTCGGCCGTACCGGTCATACCGGCCAGCTTGTGGTACATACGGAAGTAGTTCTGCAGCGTTATGGTTGCGAAGGTCTGCGTGGCGGCCTCGACCTTGACACGCTCCTTGGCCTCGATGGCCTGATGCAGGCCGTCCGAATAGCGGCGCCCGTCGAGGATACGTCCCGTCTGCTCGTCGACGATCTTCACCTTGTTGTCCATGACCACATACTCCACGTCGCGCTCGAACATCGAGTAGGCCTTGAGCAGCTGGTTGACCGTATGCACACGCTCCGACTTGATCGAGTAGTCGTTGATGATCTGATCCTTGCGCTGGGCCTTCTCCTCGGGCGTGAGGCCGCTCTTCTCCAGATCGGCGATCTCGCTGCCGATGTCGGGCAGCACGAAGAAGCCGTCCTCGTTGAAGTACTGCGACAGCACGTCGTGTCCCTTGTCCGTCAGCTCCACCGAGTTGAGCTTCTCGTCGATTACGAAGTAGAGGTCGTCGACTATCTCGGGCATGCGGCGGTTGTTGTCCTGCATGTATATGTTCTCGGTCTTCTGGAACTGGGTCTTGATACCCGGCTCCGAGAGGAACTTGATCAGCGGCTTGTATTTGGGCAGACCCTTGTGCGCGCGGTAGAGCAGGACGCCTCCCTCCTCGGGTTTGCCCTCGGCAAAGAGACGGCGCGACTCGGCCACAAGCGACGTGACCAAATTCTTCTGCAGGTTGTAGAGGTGCTCGATCGAGGGGCGGTATGTCTCGAAAAGCTGGTCGTCACCCTTGGGTACGGGACCCGATATGATAAGCGGCGTACGCGCATCGTCGATCAACACCGAGTCGACCTCGTCGACAATGGCGTAGTGGTGCTTGCGCTGTACGAGATCCTTGGGCGACGAAGCCATGTTGTCGCGCAGGTAGTCGAAGCCGTACTCGTTGTTGGTACCGAAGGTGATGTCGGCCATATATGCCTTGCGGCGCGCTTCTGAATTGGGCTGGTGCTTGTCGATGCAGTCGACCGAGAGTCCGTGGAATTCATACATGGGGCCCATCCACTCCGAGTCGCGTCGAGCCAGATAGTCGTTCACCGTCACCACATGCACACCCTTGCGGGCCATGGCGTTGAGGAAGACGGGGAGCGTAGCCACGAGCGTCTTACCCTCACCGGTGGCCATCTCGGCGATCTTGCCCTTGTGGAGCACCACGCCGCCGAAGAGCTGCACGTCGTAGTGCACCATGTCCCACTTGATGTCGTTGCCGCCGGCCATCCAGTGGGTGGCATAGACGGCCTTGTCGCCGTCGATGGTGACGAAGTCCTTCTCGGCGGCAAGGTTGCGGTCGAAATCGGTAGCCGTGACCACGACGGTGTCGTTCTCGGCAAAACGGCGTGCCGTATCCTTCATGATGGCGAAGGCCTCGGGCAGTATCTCGTCGAGTTTCTGCTCGATCTTGTCGTCGATACGCTTGGTCGTGGTGTCTATGTCCTTCGATATCTTCTCCTTGTCCGAGAGCGAAGTCTCGGCCAGCTCCAGCTTGGCCTTCTGCTCGACGATATGTGCCTCGTCGTCGGCGATGAAGTCGGCTATCTGCTTCATCAGGGCGGCGCTGCGGGCGCGGAGCTCGTCGTTCGAGAGCTTCTGTATCGACGGATATATCTCCTTGATCTTGTTTACGTAAGGCTCTATCTGTTTGCGATCCTTATCGGCTTTTGAACCGAAGAACAACTTGATAACGTCGCTTAGAATATCCATAATGCGGTTTGTTTTTGCGTTTAGCTGTTAAAAATCCTACAAATATAGATATTTATTTCCAAATGTCAAAATCTCGGATATCTGTACTTTGCGCCATCAGGCGGGGTTTGCGCAGCCTCGGTGCGCCTCGATGCCGGAAGCCGTCCGTGGGCCCTGTGCGGAGTGATATCTATGCCTGTGGTTACTTTGCCTCAGCGGAAGTTCCGGTGTCGGCTTCGGGAAATCCCGCCTTGCCGGTGCCTGCGGACATAAGACGCTTGAGTTCCGGCAGATACAGACGATATACATCTCGCGGCGAAGCGTTGTGCCGGCGGCATATCGAGGCGGCCATACCGACAACCTCGCCCATCATCCCGCCCGTACGCATGACGCGTACACTGCCCAGAGCGATGTGCGTGACGCTGATATCACGGCCGGCCATGAACAGATTGTCGATGTTGCGCGAGTAGAGGCAGCGGTAGGGTATGGGGTATGGTGCGATCTGACGCGAGTCACTGTATGCGAGGAACGGCTCGCCGTCGAACCCATCCTTGCGATGGGGGTAGTGCAGGTCTATGCCCCACGTTGCCGTGACGGCGGCATCGTCGTAGCGCGTACCCTCTATAAGGTCCTGTTCGCGCAGCACCACGTCGCCCAGCAGGCGGCGCGACTCGCGTTTGCCGCCTATGTATGCCACCCATGCCAGACGCCGCCGCGCAAACTCTTCGCGTTGCGGACTGCGGTTCTTCAAGTATGCCCAGTTGCCGTATACGGCCAGCAGGGCGTAGTCGCGGATATGCTCGATATCGTAGATCTGATCCTTGTCAAGGCCCGTCTCCCAGTCCCAGTCGCCGCGTGTGATGGGTATAGCGGTGCGTTCGTCGAACTGCAGCGCCCACGGGCACTCGGGAAACGAACATACGGAGTCTGTCTGTTCTGAGTACCATTGTACGGATGTGCCCATCACCAGCGAGTCGGCCTTGTCGGGGGCGCTCGGTTCGCCGCTCTGGGCGCGACTCTCGCGCCCAGAGCGGAAGTCGGCCCCCGCGAGGAACCCAACGGTGGCATCACCCGTGCAGTCGGCAAACAGTTTCCCTTCGAATCTTAACCTTTCTCCCGTAAGTATATTCTGTCCGGTGACGGCGGTGATCCTGCTGCCGCGGCGCTCAACGTCGGTTATGTGCGTCGAGAGGTATAGATCTATTTCGGGGTGCGACTCGTGGAAAATCCAGTGTAAGCTGCCCCCTAAAACCAAGCGATTCTGCCCCCTTAAAA
>ENA-OUQC01000735-OUQC01000735.1-human-gut-metagenome-genome-assembly--contig:-NODE-735-length-21177-cov-16.802244_pt1 | contig 21177 bp, 17 predicted proteins | sample MGYA00237942_ERZ548815 | MGnify/ENA primary metagenome ERZ548815 (study PRJEB26490, sample SAMN05194722) | human gut metagenome | biome: terrestrial biome; feature: human-associated habitat; material... | reverse complement strand
TCACCCACTGCGCTCCCACCAGCATCGCCCTCATGGGGAGCCGCCACAACGAGGCAGACCGGCTCACGGACTTCCTGCAGGAGGTACGGGAAAGAGCAAAATATCACTACTGGCTGTTCGGCCATTATCACGACAACAAAGCCATTGATGAAAAGCACATTCTGCTGTGGGAGCAGATCGTGCGGGTTATCTGAAGCAGGTCAAAGCAGAGAAAAACACGGCAGTGTCACCGTGCTTTTTTCTGCTTTGAGCGTTGATCAGGCGCATTGCGCCGGAAAGGAGAAAGCCCATGAACATCCGCAAGCCCGCAGATTACACCACCATGTTTGCCGCGCTGGACGCGCTTATGGCGGCACAGCTCCCTCAGATGGAATTGTACTGTGAGATTGGCCGAGTGGTCAGCGGCAGAGCGGAGAAAGGTGCGGCTGTCGCGGCGTCTGAACACCTGCAAGCGGCCTATCCCGCAACCGAGGGCTTTTCTCCCCGCAATCTGCGCCGGATGCGGGACTTCTACCGGATGTACGGCGACACGCCGGAATTGCTGGCAGCGGCAATGCGTCTGAACTGGACGCAGAATGTGGTCATCATGGAGGCCGGATTGACCATGGACGAGAGGTTCTGGTACATTCGGAAGACCGCCGAAAGCGGCTTATCCAAAACAGAGCTGCTGCGGATGATTGAGAGAGCCGAACATTCGGAAATTGCTCTTGGCGAAAACGAGGATACCTGTTATACTGTAGAAAATGATGAGTTTTCGGAGAAGAACCAGTATGAAGAATATCCTGTTTATCTGCCATGGCAACATCTGCCGCAGCTCCATGGCCGAGTTCGTGATGAAGGACTTGGTGAAAAAAGCTGGGCTGGCGTCAGAGTTCCATGTCGAGTCGGCGGCCACCAGCCGGGAGGAGATCGGCAACCCGGTTTATCCCCCGGCGCGGCGCAAGCTGGCGGAGCATGGGATCTCCTGCGACGGCCACGCGGCGCGCCAGCTCACCAATCAGGACTACGACAAATACGATTTGCTGATCGGCATGGACAGCGCAAACCTGCGGAATATGCACCGCATCTGCGGCGGCGACTTTGCCGGCAAGTTGCACCTCCTGATGGACTACACCGACCACCCCCGCGATGTTGCCGACCCGTGGTATACCGAGGACTTCGAGTCGACTTGGCGGGATGTGCTGGCGGGCTGCCAGGGATTGCTGAGAGAATTGTTGCAGGAGTGAGGTGAACAGAATGGCACAGAACGATAAGATCCAGCTATTCGAGGACAAGCGCATTCGTACTGCGTGGGACGAGGAAAAGGAAGAATGGTACTTTTCCATCGTTGACGTGGTGGCTGTTCTAACCGACCAGCCAGATCAGCGTCATGCGGCGAAGTATTGGAGTGTCCTCAAGACGCGCCTGAAAAAAGAGGGCAGTGAGTTGACTACAAATTGTAGTCAACTGAAAATGCGTTCTGCGGATGGCAAGCGATACAATACCGATGTGGCAGACACGGAGCAGCTCCTCCGTATCGTCCAATCCATTCCCTCGCCAAAAGCAGAACCATTCCGAGCCTGGTTAGCACGGGTTGGCCGGGAGCGCATTGAGGAAACCATCGACCCTGAGCTGACCATCGAGCGGGCACTGGAAACCTATCTCAAAAAGGGCTATACCCGCGAGTGGATCAATCAGCGGCTGCAAGCCATCCAAGTTCGCAAAGAATTGACTGATGAATGGGACGCCCGCGGCGTTCAGAAGGGCGTGGAGTACGCCATCCTCACCGATGAGATCTCCCGCGCATGGTCGGGGATGTCCACCCGCCAGTACAAAAATCTGAAGGGATTGAAAAAGGAAAACCTTCGTGATAACATGACCACGCTGGAGCTGGTGCTGAATATGTTGGCAGAAGCCACTACCACACAGTTTTCAAAGGATCGAAAGCCCACGACCTTCCAAGAGAATCTGGAAGTTGCTAAAGCTGGCGGACAGGTTGCTGGGCGAACAAGGAAAGACATTGAGTCACAGTCCAATACGCCGGTCATCTCCCCAAAGAACGCCGCGCAGCTCAATCAGGTCGTGACTGACCTTCTGGAAGGGGCAGCCGCGGATATGAGCGAGATGCCAGAGGGAAAATGAGTGTTTCGCATAACGGTTTTTCATGCGACCAATTGGCAGCTCTTGAAAGCGCCCATTAAAAAAGTTTGAGAAAAGTTAAAAAAGAACGGAGAATTCCGACTTGCACATGGCATTTTTGAGCCGGGGGTTCAAAAATCTACAGTGGTACAGCATGACAACCAAAACTCCCGAAACACAGGTGTTTCGGGAGTTTTCAGCCTGTCAAAGAACGCCAGCTCTCGCATAACGAGAACTGGCGTTCTTTGACAGGCTGAAAGGCACCGGCATCTTCAGTTAGATGCCGGTGCCTTTTTCTGCACAAATCGCTTTTGATGAGAAATCCCACATAAAACTTTACAGCGACCGCTTTTCTCCGAACAGCCCTAAACGAGAAAATCCCACATCAGATTTTAGACAGCCCCGCCATCAGAACGGATTGACAATTCGACAAAATGTGATATAATCCCACTGTCTGGAAAAATATAAAGTTGTAGCACAGAGGTGTCTGCTCAAAAGCAGATGAAAAGGGAATCCGGTGGGAATCCGGAGCGATGCAGTCACTGTGTACGGGAGCGGCCTTGCAATCCACTGGGAAACTGGGAAGGGCAATGCCGTGACGAACGAAGTCAGGAGACCTGCCTCTGTGTGGAATCTCAAACCTGCTGCCAACGGGTTGGTTTTCCTACGAACTTATGATCCGCTGCGGGTCACCGCGCGGATGTATATGTAGTATGTAGTAAGAAGCACCGAGGGCGGCTGTGTGAGACACAGCCGCTTTTATATTTCTTTCAGAACAAATAATTTGGAAAGAGGTAGATTCCCCATGAAGAAAGCACTTGCCTTTCTGATGGCGGCTGTGATGCTGATGAGCATGCTGACCGCCTGCGGCAACAAGGACGTTGCCGATGACACCAAGGACAACAACGATGTGTCCACCGCCGAGGCTGATCAGGCCGCCGCCGACAAGGTCGCTGCGCTGATCGACGCCATCTACGTGCAGGAGCGCACTGAGGAGACAGACGCCCAGTGCGAGGCCGCCAAGGCCGCTTGGGACGCCCTGACCGATGCCCAGAAGGCACTGGTGGAGGGCGAGGAAGCCAGCCCCGACTATTTCGGTCTGGACACCGGCGACGCCTCCAAGGACGATCCCCGCAACCAGGACGAGATCGGCGAGAAGGAGCTGCTGGTGGTGTCCTTCGGCACCTCCTACAACGACAGCCGCGTAGCCGACATCAAGAGCATTGAGGACGCCCTGCAGGCGGCCAACCCCGATTGGTCCGTGCGCCGCGCCTTTACCGCTCAGATCATCATCAACCACATCCAGGCCCGTGACGGCGAGAAGATCGACAACATGGAGCAGGCTCTGGAGCGCGCTGTCGCCAACGGCGTGAAGCAGCTGGTGGTGCAGCCCACCCATCTGATGCACGGTGCTGAGTACGACGAGATGTGCGCCGCCATTGACAAGGTTCGTGACAAGTTCGAGTCCGTTGAGATCGCCGAGCCCATGCTGGGTGAGGTGGGAAGCGACGCCGCCGTCATCAACGCCGATAAGGAAGCCGTTGCCAAGGCCGTCGTCGCCGCTGCTCTGAGCGAGAGCGGTTACGAGTCCACCGCCGCCGCCAAGGAGGCCGGTGTGGCTTATGTGCTGATGGGCCACGGTACGGCGCACGTGGCCAAGGTCACTTACAGCCAGATGGCCACCCAGATGGACAAGCTGGGCTATGAGAACGTATTCATCGGCACCGTGGAGGGCGAGCCCGAGGACACCTCCTGCGAGGCCGTGATCGCAGCTGTCAAGGAAGCCGGTTACACCACCGTGGTGCTGCGTCCCCTGATGGTCGTGGCGGGCGACCACGCCAACAACGACATGGCCGGTGCGGACGAGGATTCCTGGAAGACCATGTTTGAGGCCGCCGGTCTCACCGTGAACTGCCAGATCTCCGGTCTGGGCCGTATCGCGGACGTGCAGGCTCTCTACGTGGCACACACCAAGGCTGCCATCGACGCTATCGCGTAACAAGGACTGACTTGGCTCCGGGGCGGTATATTATCGCCTCGGAGCCTTTTTCAGAGCAAGGAGGACACATAAAAATGAAGAAGTTTCTTTCCTGTCTGCTGGCACTGCTGATGACGGCATCGCTGCTGGCGGGCTGCGGACAGCAGAAAACAGATGACAACAACGGCGGCGATGTCGCCGAGCCCGCGCTGGCGGACGGCGTGTACACCGCGGATTTCAACACCGACAGCAGTATGTTCCACGCCAACGAGACCTGCGACGGCAAGGGCGTACTGACCGTGAAGGACGGGCAGATGACCATTCACGTCAGCCTCGCCTCCACCAGCATCGTGAATCTGTTCCCCGGTTTGAAGGAGGACGCACAGAAGGACGGTGCCGTGCTGCTACAGCCCACCAAGGATACCGTCACCTATCCCGATGGTCTGTCCGAGGAGGTCAACGGCTTTGACATCCCCGTGCCCGCCTTGGACACGGAGTTCGACGTGGCCCTCATCGGCAAGAAGGGCGTATGGTATGACCACAAGGTCTCCGTCTCCAACCCTGTTCTGAAGGAGGATGACGGCGATGACGCTGCCGCCATCGCATTGGCGGACGGCACTTACACCATTGAGGTAGGCTTTGAGGGCGGCTCCGGTAAGTCCCATGTGCTGACTCCCTGCACCCTGAAGGTGGAGAACGGCGCTGCCACCGCCACCATCGTGTGGAGCAGTGAGAAGTATGACTATATGCTGGTGGATGGCCAGCGTTACGATGTCCTCACCACCGAGGGCGGCTCCACCTTCGAGATCCCCGTGCGGGCGCTGGATACCCCGCTGACGGTGATCGGCGACACCACCGCCATGAGCACCCCCCACGAGATCGAGTACACCCTGACCTTTGATTCCACCACGGCGGTGGAGGCAGCCCAGTGAAACGGCTGACCGCCGCGGTACTGGCGCTGCTGCTGCTGCTGATACTGTCCCTCTGTGCCTGCGGCACGGCAGACGCCCCTGCCAAAACAGATGGACAAACTGCCTCCATATCGTGGGATGAGTTGGTCTTTGACCGTACCATGCCGCTGCGCTATGCGACCCACTTCTCCGTGTCGTATGCCGGAGAGAGCTATAAGCACATTACCATCGACAATGACCGGGAGTATCTGGTGGTGGCCGAGGGCGCGGCCGTACCGGATGGCGTGCCGGAGAAGGTCACCGTTTTGCAGCAGCCGTTGGATCAGATCTATCTGGTAGCCGCCGCTGCCATGGACTACTTCGACAAGCTGAACGCCATCGACTGCATCACCCTCAGCGGTAAAAAGCAGTCGGACTGGTATATCCAACGTGCCAAGGACGCCATGGACAGCGGAGCGCTGGTATACGCCGGCAAGTACTCCGAGCCGGATTATGAGCTGATCTTGTCCCAGGGCTGTGATCTGGCGGTGGAAAACACCATGATCTACCATTCACCTGAGGTGCTGGAGCAACTGGAGCGGCTGGGCATCCCCGTGCTGGTGGAGACATCCAGCTACGAGACCCAGCCCATGGGCCGGATGGAGTGGATCAAGCTGTACGCGGCGCTGCTGGACAAGGAGGACGAGGCCGAGGCGCTGTTTAATGAGAAGATGGACAGCGTGGCGGACGTACTGGAGCAGCAGCCCACCGGCAAGACTGTGGTGTTTTTCTACATCACCAGCAGCGGCGCTGTAAACGTCCGCAAGTCCACGGACTATGTGGCGAAGTGCGTTGCCATCGCAGGCGGAGACTATGTCTCCTTCGATGAATCGGCGGAGGACAACGCCCAGTCCACCATCAACATTCAGATGGAATCCTTCTACCACGGTGCAGTGGACGCCGATGTGCTGATCTACAACAGCATCATCGATGGTGAGCTGCACACGCTGGACGAATTGGTGGCACTGGATCCACTGATGGCCGACTTCAAGGCCGTCAAGAGCGGTAATGTGTGGTGCCTGACCAAAAACTTCTATCAGGAGTCGCTGGAGCTGAGCGATCTCATTCTGGACGTGAACCATGCGTTGAACGACGCGCCGGATACGGCTTTTCACTTTCTGACACGGATGAAGTGAGCGTTTTTTACATCATAAGGAGGAGCAGCATGAACAAGACCCGAACACTTCGCATCTGGGGCAGCTTTTTGCTGCTCCTCCTGCTTTTACTCACATTTTTACTTTGGAATATTTTCGCGGGGAGCGTTTCGCTTTCCGCGTCTGAGATATGGCGCATTCTGCTGGGCAGCGATGCGGGCTTTACCCAAAGCCAGATCATTATGAAGATCCGTCTGCCCCGGCTTCTGTCGGCGCTGATCCTGGGCGGGGCGCTGTCCCTGTCCGGCTATCTGCTGCAAACCTTCTTCCACAACCCCATCGCAGGCCCCTTCGTGCTGGGCATCTCCTCCGGCGCGAAGATGACGGTGTGCGTGGCCATGCTGGCGCTGCTGAGCCGTGGCAAGACCACCTCCTCCGCCATTCTCATCGCGGCGGCCTTCGTGGGTGCCATGGTATCCATGGGCTTCGTGCTGCTGATCTCCCAGCGGGTCAAGCGCATGAGCCTGCTGGTGGTCTGCGGCGTGATGATCGGCTATATCTGCTCGGCGCTCACGGATTTTCTCGTGACCTTTGCCGACGATTCCAGCATCGTGAATCTGCACAACTGGTCTCTCGGCTCCTTCTCCGGCATGAGCTGGGACAACGTAAAGACTATGGCCGTCGTCTGCGGCATCACGCTGCTGCTGACCTTCCTGCTTTCCAAGCCCATCCGGGCGTACCAGTTGGGCGAGGTCTACGCCCAGAATATGGGCGTCCCCCTGCGGGCCTTCCGGACGGCGCTGATCCTGTTGTCCAGTGTGCTGTCCGCCTGCATCACGGCCTTTGCCGGCCCCATCTCCTTTGTTGGCATCGCAGTGCCGCACCTGATGAAGTCCCTGTTCAAATCGGCGGAGCCGCTGTGTATGATCCCGGCCTGCTTTTTAGGCGGCGGCGTGTTCTGCCTGTTCTGCGACCTTATCGCCCGCACCGCCTTTGCCCCCACAGAGGTGAGCATCAGCTCCGTCACGGCGGTATTCGGCGCACCCATCGTGATCTACATGATGATCCACAGAAAGGCGGCGTGAGTATGGCATATCTGGAAACAAAAGACCTGACCGTGGGCTACCACGGCAAGCCGCTGATCGAGGACATCGCCCTCCATGTGCAGCAGGGCAGGATCGTCACGCTGATAGGCCCCAACGGCTCGGGAAAATCCACCATATTGAAAACCATCATCGGCCAACTCTCCAAGGTGTCCGGCACGGTGTTTCTGGATGGAAAGGCCATGGAGGCGCACAGCCGCAATGAGATTGCCCGGCGCATGGCCATTTTGATGACCGCCCGCATGGAGCCGGAGCTGATGACCTGCCGGGACGTGGTGGGTACCGGCCGCTATCCCTATACGGGGCGGCTGGGTATCCTGCAGCCGGAGGATCAGGCCATCGTGGAGCGCTCCTTGGCGCAGGTAGGCGGGCTGGACTTTGCCGACCGGCCCTTTGCCAACATCAGCGATGGGCAGCGCCAGCGGATCCTGCTGGCCCGGGCCCTGTGTCAGGAGCCGGAGATCATCGTGCTGGACGAGCCCACCAGCTTTCTGGACATCCGCTATAAGCTGGAGCTGCTGACGGTGCTCAAGCGCATGGTGCGGGAGAGCGATCTGGCGGTGTTGCTGTCGCTCCACGAGCTGGAGCTGGCAGAGCGCATCTCCGATACCGTGGTGTGCGTGGCGGGCGACAGGATCGACCGCATCGGCCCGCCGGAGGAGATCTTCACCCGCGCATATATTGCAAAGCTGTACCAGATGGAGCACGGGAAGTACGACCCCTGCTTCGACAGTCTGGAATTCGTGCCGTAAGGAGTGCCATCATGGAAAAACAGGGTGTTTTTTACGCCGTCAGCGTGGGCCCCGGCGACCCGGAGCTGCTGACCCGGCAGGCGTGTCGGGTTCTGGAGGTGTGTGATGTTATAGCGGCCCCTCGAACCAAGGCCGGTCGGATGCTGGCGTTGGACATCGCCGGAGGCGCGGTGGATATAAAGAATAAGACCATTTTGCCGCTGGATTTTACCATGGAGCGAAGTGAGGCGGTACGCGAGGATAGCTACCGCACGGCGGTAGCCGCTATCAAAGCAGAGCTGTCGGTGGGACGGGATGTGGCCATGGTCAATCTGGGCGACGTATCCGTGTACGCCACTGCCTACTATATTCTGGAGCGCATCCGCTCTGACGGGTTTGAGACGGTGATGTGTCCCGGCGTCACCAGCTTCTGCGCCGTGGCGGCGCGGCTGGGGCGCAGCCTCACCCGCATGGAGGAGCCTCTCCACATCCTGCCGGGCAGTGCCGAGCTGGACAGCGCGCTGGCGCTGCCAGGGACAAAGGTCGTGATGAAATCCGGCAAGGCCATCCACGAGACGGCGGAGGCGTTAAAGCGCCACGGCCTGCTGGCAAATGCCGGGATGGTGGCAGATTGCGGACTGGAAACGGAGCAGGTCTACACCGACCTGCGGCAGCTGCCGGAGGAGATCAGCTATTTTGCCACCATTGTGGCGGATTGAGAGGACGCTATGCAGAGACGAGTGCCCCGGCTGGTGCTTGCCGGAACCAACAGCGGCTGTGGCAAGACCACCGTTACCTGCGCCGTGCTGCAATCGCTGGTGCGGCGGGGACTGCGGGTAGGGGCGGCGAAATGCGGCCCGGATTACATCGACCCCATGTTCCACAGCCGTGTTATCGGCGCGAAAAGCTCTAATCTTGACCCGTTCTTTTTTGACCGCGACACCATACGGTATCTGCTCTCTCACAACGGTGAGGGGTGCGATGTGACGGTCATTGAGGGGGTCATGGGGTATTATGACGGGCTGGGGCTGACATCCACCCGCGCCAGCACCTATGAGACGGCGCGGGAAACGGAAAGCCCCGTGGTGCTGGTGGTGAACGCACGGGGGGCGGCGTTGTCCGTTGTGGCGGCGGTGCAGGGCTTTCTGGACTTCGCGCCGGACAACAACGTGCAGGGCGTCATTCTGAACGGGTGCAGTGCCATGAGCTATGGCCCGCTGGCCCGGGAACTGGAAAGCCGGCTGGGCGTCCGCGCCTGCGGCTATCTGCCCCGGCTGCCGGAGTGCGCGCTGGAGAGCCGCCATCTGGGGCTGGTGACAGCGGACGAGGTAGAGGATCTGCGGGAGAAGCTGCGGCAGCTGGCGGAGGCGGCGGAAAAGACGCTGGAGCTGGACGCGCTGCTGGAGATCGCCCACAATGCGCCAGTGCTGGACTTCACGCCGCCGGTATTGCCAGAAAAGGGCGCGCCGGTGCGGATCGGCGTGGCCCGAGACCGGGCGTTCTGCTTTTACTATGAGGACAGCCTCGACCTGCTGCGGCAGTTGGGGGCGGAGCTGATACCCTTTAGCCCGCTGGCGGACGAAAAGCTCCCCGACGGTGTGCAGGGCCTGTACTTGGGCGGCGGCTACCCGGAGCTTTACGCGGCGCAGTTGGAGGAAAACCACGCCCTGCGCAGGCAAATCCGAGACGCTGTACACACGGGGATGCCCTGTATCGCCGAGTGCGGCAGCTTCATGTATCTGACGCAGTCCATCGCAGGTCGCGCCATGGTGGGTGCGCTACCAGGGGACTGCTTTGATACGGGGAAGCTGACCCGGTTCGGCTATATCACCGCCACGGCCCGGGAGGACAATCTCCTCTGCCGCGCCGGAGAGCAGGTGCCGATGCATGAATTCCACCACTGGGATACCCCGCAGCCCGGCGATGCTTTTGGGGCGGAAAAGCCCTCCGGAAAGCAGTGGCGCTGTGCGTATGCCACGGACACGCTGTACGCGGGTTTCCCCCACTTCCATTTTTACGCCAAGCCTGTCATGGCACAGCGCTTTTTGGCGGCTTGCAGAAAGGAGACGCTATGATGGAGCAAATGAAGCCTATGGACATTGAGAAGCGCAGCTTCGCCATCATCACAGAGCTGCTGGGCGACCGGCGGCTGGACCCGGAAAATGAGCTGGTCATCAAACGGGTCATCCACACCACGGCGGATTTTGACTATGTGGACAATCTGGCCTTTTCCGGCCACGCGGTGCAAAAGGCCATCGCCGCTCTGCGGGCGGGCTGCGACATCGTGACTGATACCCAGATGGCCAAGGCCGGGATCAACAAGTCCATCCTCGCCTCGCTGGGCGGGGAGGTACACTGCTTCATGTCGGACGCGGACGTGTCAGCGGAGGCCAAGGAGCGGGGCGTGACCCGGGCCTTTGTATCTATGGAGCGGGCGGCGGCGCTGGAAAAGCCCTGCATCTTCGCCATCGGCAACGCCCCTACGGCACTTTTTTCGCTGGAGGAACTGATGGAGGCAGACAAGCTCCGTCCCGCCCTCATCATCGGGGTACCGGTGGGCTTTGTGAATGTGGTGGAGAGCAAGGAGCGCATCATCGAGGCCGCTGCCGCGCCCTACATCGTGTCCCGGGGCCGCAAGGGCGGCAGCAACGTGGCGGCGGCCATCTGCAACGCCATGCTCTACCAGATCAGGCGGTAGGTTATGAAGGAATTTATCATACGGGACGGAAAAAAGCTCCGTCTGGGCTACACCACCGGCTCCTGTGCCGCGGCGGCAGCCAAGGCCGCCGCATGGATGCTGCTGAGCGGCAGCAAAAAGGAGTCCATCCGCCTGCTGACACCCAAGGGCATGGAGCTGGCATTGGCGGTGGAGGACATCTATCTGTCCCCGGACTGTGTGCGCTGCGCCATCCGGAAGGACAGCGGTGATGACCCGGATATCACCCGTGACACCCTGATCTATGCCGAGGTGCGGAAAACAGAGACTGTTGGCATTGTCATCGACGGCGGACAGGGCGTGGGCCGGGTAACCAAGCCGGGTCTTGACCAGCCGGTGGGTGCGGCGGCCATCAACTCTGTACCCCGCCGGATGATTCAGGAGAATGTGGAGGAGGTCTGCGTCCTGTTCGGATACATCGGCGGCCTGTATGTGGTAATCTCCGCTCCCGATGGCGAGACGCTGGCGAAAAAGACCTTCAATCCCCGGTTGGGCATTGAGGGCGGCATCTCTATCTTAGGCACCACGGGGATCGTAGAGCCTATGAGCGAGCAGGCGCTGGTGGACACCATCCATGTAGAGCTGCGGCAGCGGCGGGAGGGCGGCGCGGATTATGTACTGCTGGCCCCCGGCAACTACGGCGTAGACTATATCAAGGGTGCCATGGGCATCGACCCCGCCACGGCGGTGATGACCTCCAACTTCATCGGCGACGCGCTGGAGATATGCCGGGAGCTGGGCTTCCGAGGGGTGCTGCTCATCGGTCATATCGGCAAGCTGGTAAAGCTGGCGGGCGGTATGTGGAACACCCACTCCCGCTACGGCGACTGCCGCATGGACATCCTGACGGCCTGTGCCGCCGCAGAGGGGCTGCACGGCGGTGCGGCGGCGGAGATGCTCTGCTGCGCCACCTGTGACGACGCCCTGCGGCTGTTGAAGGAGCAGGGACTTTATGACGCAGTGCTGCACCGGCTGGCCGGGCGCATTGACGACATGATGCACTATAAATGCAGTGATATAGAGACGGGAGCCATCCTCTTTTCCAAGGAATATGGCTATCTTTGTGAGACGAAGGGCGCATCCAAGCTGCTGCGCCGGATAAAGGAGGACTGACAATGGTACATTTTGTGGGAGCGGGCAGCGGCGCTGCCGACCTCATCACCGTCCGAGGCGCCAAGCTGCTGGGCGAGGCCGACGTGGTGATCTACGCCGGCTCACTGGTGAATCCAGCGCTGCTGGACTACACCAGGGAGGGCTGCGAGATCCACGACAGCGCCAAACTGACGCTGGAAGAGGTCATCGCCCTCATCGAGAAGGCGGAGGCGGAGGGAAAGACCACGGTGCGTCTGCACACGGGGGATTCCAGCATCTATGGTGCGGTGCGGGAGCAGTTCGACGAGCTGGAAAAGCGGGACATTGTCTACGATGTCTGCCCCGGCGTCAGCGCCTTCTGCGGCGCGGCGGCGGCTCTGCGGGCGGAGTACACCCTGCCCGATGTGAGCCAGACCGTCATCATCACCCGCGCTCCCGGCCGCACGCCGGTACCGGAGCGGGAGTCCATCCGCTCTCTGGCAGCCCATCAGGCCACCATGGTGCTGTTTCTCAGCACCTCGCTGACGGAGCATTTGCAAGCCGAGCTGCTGGCGGGAGGCTATACCGCTGATACCCCGGCGGCGGTGGTCTACAAGGCCACTTGGCCGGAGGAGAAGATCTTCCGCTGCACCGTGGGCACGCTCCACGAGACGGTGACGGGCAACGGCCTGACCAAGACCTCGCTGATCGTGGTGGGCAACTGTCTGGGTGACAACTATCTCCGCTCCCTGCTGTACCACCCCGATTTTACAACGGAGTTCCGCAAGGGGGCGCAATGAGAGCCGCCCTGTTTGCCTTCAGCCGCGGTGGCTGCGCCACGGCGCGGCGGATACTGGCGGCGCTGCCGGATGAGGCATGGATGTGCTATACCATGCCGCGTTTTGAAGAGCCGGGCTTTCTGCCGCTGGACAAGGCGGTATATGGCGCGAGTTTTTCCTCCATGGACGCACTGATCTTTGTGGGGGCCTGCGGCATCGCCGTGCGGGAGATCGCCCCCTATGTCAAAAGCAAAAAAACCGACCCGGCGGTGGTTTGCATCGACGAGGCGGGGCGGTTTGTGATCCCCCTGCTCTCCGGCCATATCGGCGGCGCCAACGCGCTGGCGGTGGAGCTGGCGGAAAAGCTGGGGGCCACGGCGGTGGTCACCACCGCCACCGATGTCCGCGGCAAATTTTCTGTGGACGCATGGGCTGCCCGGCACGGCTGCGTCATCTCTGACATGGGGCTTGCCAAGGTGGTTTCGGCGGCGATCTTAGAGGAGGATATCCCCCTTTGCAGCCAGTTTTCTCTGCCCGCTCCCCTGCCGGAGGGTACGTTTGCCGGGGAGAGCGGCCCGCTGGGCGTCTTCATTGGCTGGCGTACAAAGGCACACTTTGCCCGCACCTTGCGGCTTATCCCTCGCGTACTGCGGGTAGGTGTAGGCTGCCGACGGGGCATCTCCGCCGAGGCGGTGGTGCGTGCGGTGCAGACAGTGTTCGCGGAAAATGGGCTGGATACGGCGGCTATCTGCGGCGTCTGTTCCATCGACCTGAAGCAGGACGAGGCAGGCCTGCTGGCCGCCTGTGAGAAAAACAACTGGCCGGTGCATTTTTACACGGCGCAGCAGCTGCGGGATGTGGCGGGTGACTTCACTCCCTCCGACTTCGTCTGCTCCGTTACCGGCGTGGACAATGTCTGTGAGCGGGCGGCGCTGCTGGATGCCGAAAAACTGATCGTACAAAAAACAGCGCGGGACGGCGTGACCATCGCCGTCGCGGCGGAGCATTGGGAGGTGCGCTTTGGGTAAGGTAATTGTAGTAGGTATCGGGCCGGGCAGCTATGAGGATATGACCATTCGGGCGGATACCGCCCTGCGGGCGTGTGACGCCATCGTAGGCTACCCGGTGTATGTGGATCTGGTGCGGGATCGCTACCCCGGCAAGGAGCTTCACTCCACCCCCATGACACGGGAGGCCGAGCGCTGCCAGCTGGCGCTGGAGCTGGCGCGCAGCGGTAAGACCGTCGCCATGGTCTGCTCCGGTGACAGCGGCATCTACGGCATGGCGGCGCTGGTCTATGAGCTGCGGGGCGAGGCGCAGGAGCCTGAAATTCAGGTGGTACCTGGTCTGACGGCGGCTTGCAGCGCCGCAGCGGTGCTGGGTGCGCCGCTGACCCACGACTTTGCGGTCATCAGCCTCAGCGATCGGCTGACGCCGTGGGAAACCATCGAAAAGCGGCTGGACTGCGCGGCGGCGGCGGATCTGACCATCGCCCTGTACAACCCCGCCAGCCACGGCAGACCCGACCACCTGAAGCGGGCCTGCGATATCCTGCTGCGCCGTCTGCCGGGAGAGCGGCTGTGCGGCATCGTGCGCAATATTGGCCGTGAGGGGCAGAGCAGCCGCATCCTGACGCTGGCAGAGCTGCGGGAGGCGGAGGTGGATATGTTCTGCACCGTGCTGATCGGCAGCGCCGTCGTCAAAACGGTGGCCGGTCAACTGGTCACACCCAGAGGATACCGCAATGTGTAATATCTGCGTGTTTGCCGGCACCACCGAGGGGCGGGAGCTGGCGGAATTTCTCGCCGGGCAGCCGGTACAGGCCACGGTGTGCGTGGCCACAGAGTACGGCGAAACACTGCTGCCGGAGGCGGAAAACGTTACGGTTCTGTCGGGGCGCATCCCGGTAGAGGACATCATCCGGATGCTGCAAAGGATGCGGTTCGATCTGGTCATCGACGCTACCCACCCCTATGCCACCTCCATCACCGAGAGCATCTGCACAGCCTGTCGGGAAACGGAGACGGAGTATCTGCGCCTGCTGCGGCAATCCTCCGAACAGACGGAGGATGTGGTCTGCGTGGAGAATGCGGCGGCGGCCGCCGCATTTCTGGAGAGTACGCGGGGCAATATCCTGCTGACCACCGGCAGTAAGGAACTGGCGGCGTATAGCGGCATCCCCGATTTTGCCCAGCGGGTATACGCCCGGGTGCTGCCCATGGATGCCTCGCTGGAGGCCTGCCGCGCAGCGGGGCTGAAGGCCGCCCATATCATCGCCATGCAGGGGCCTTTCTCCGAGGAGATGGATTTGGCTACACTGCGGTTTGCCGACGCCGCATGGATGGTGACCAAGGACGGCGGCGAAGCCGGCGGCTTTCCCGCTAAGGCATCTGCCGCCCGGAAGGCGGGCGCAGGTCTGGTTGTCATTGGCCGCCCGCCCCAGCGGGAGGGGCTTCCCTTTGCGGCGGTGCTGGATGTGCTGTGTAAGCGGTTCGGCTGCACCGTCCAGCCGCAGGTGCGGATCGTCGGCATCGGCCCCGGCAGCCGGGAGGCTATGACCCGTGAGGTCAGTGAAACCATTGAGGTGGCGGACTGTCTCATCGGCGCAAAACGGATGCTGGAGGCTGTGGCGCGGCCGGGACAGCACACCTGCGACGCCATTGCGCCGCAGGATATTGCGGACTTTATCCGCACCCACTGGGAGTACCGCCGCTTCGCGGTGGTCATGTCCGGCGATACCGGCTTCTTCAGCGGCACGAAAAAGCTGCTGCCCCTGCTGGAGGGCTGCGACACGGCGGTGCTGCCGGGTTTGAGCTCGTTGTCCTATCTGTGCGCCCGGCTCCGGATCTCCTATGAGGATGTCCGGGTGGTGAGTCTCCACGGACGGCAGTGCAACATTCTGCCGGAGGTGCGGGCAACCAGCCGCCTCTTTGCGCTGGTAGGCGGCGAGCGCGGCATCAACGACCTGTGCCGTACGCTGACAGAGGGTAATCTGGGTCACGTCTCTGTGTATGTGGGCCAGCGGCTGGGCTACCCGGATGAGCGCATCGTGCGCGGCACGGCGGCGGAGCTGACGGATGGTGTCTATGTCCCTCTGAGCGTGGCGCTTATCGAAAACCCCCATCCCGACGCGGTGGTCACACCGGGTCTGCCGGATGACGCCTTTCTCCGCAGTGCGGAGGGAATGCCCGTGGTTCCCATGACCAAAAGTGAGGTGCGGGCGGTGTGCCTTTCCAAGCTGCGGCTGACGGAGCGGAGCATCTGCTGGGACATCGGCGCCGGTACCGGCTCAGTGTCGGTGGAAATGGCCTTACAGGCAAAGCAAGGGCTTGTCTGCGCCGTAGAGCGGCGAGAGGATGCCGCAGCGCTGCTGGGGCAAAACCGTAATCGGTTTGCATTGGAAAACTTACAGGTGGTCTGTGGCAGCGCGCCGGAGGCCTGCGTCGGTCTGCCAGCCCCCACTCACGCATTCATCGGCGGCAGTGCCGGCAATATGCACGAGATCGTGGCGCTGCTGCTGGCAAAAAATCCCCATGTCCGCATCGTGGCCACGGCCGTTTCGCTGGAGTCCGTGGCTGAGCTGACGGACTGCCTGACGGCGTTCCCCTTTGCGGAGACGGAGGTGGTGTCCCTGCAAGCGGCGCGGGACAGAAAAGCCGGAAGCTACCACCTGATGAGCGGACAGAATCCCATTTATATTTTTACGATGCAGGGCGAAGGAGAAACGGCATGATGTGGTCGCTTGCGGCACTTGTTATCGGCTTTTGCATAGACTTTCTGGTGGGCGACCCCCACGGCTTTCCCCATCCGGTAGTTCTGATTGGAAAATGTATCAGTGTGTTGGAGCGGGGGCTGCGGTGCATATGCCCCAAAACGCCATCCGGCGAGCGGGCGGCGGGCGCCATCCTGTGGGGCGCGGTGGTCATCGTATCCACCGCCGTCCCGGCTCTGCTGCTGTGGCTGAGCGGTCTGCTCAGCCCGTGGCTGCGTCTGGCGCTGGAAAGCGTGATGTGCTGGCAGATCTTGGCCGTCAAGTCCCTGCGGGACGAGAGCATGAAGGTCTATGACGCGCTGGAGAGCGGCGATTTGGCCGCCTCCCGCCATGCTGTTTCCATGATCGTGGGGCGGGATACCGACCGGCTGGACAATGCCGCCGTGACCCGTGCCGCCGTGGAAACGGTGGCGGAGAACACCTCCGACGGCGTGGTGGCGCCGCTGCTGTTTCTGGCCATCGGCGGTGCGCCGCTGGGATTTTTCTACAAGGCAGTGAACACCATGGACTCCATGCTGGGGTATGTGGAGCCGCCCTATAAGAACATCGGGCTGGTGCCCGCCAAGGCGGACGACGTGGTGAACTATATCCCGGCGCGGCTGTCGGCACTTCTGATGCTGGCGGCGGGGGGGCTGCTGGGGCTGGACACCGCCAACGGCTGGCGGATATTCCGCCGGGACCGCCGGAAGCACGCCAGCCCCAACTCGGCGCAGACGGAATCCGTGTGCGCGGGACTGATGGGGCTGCGTCTGGCGGGGGACGCGTGGTACCACGGTGTGCTGCATAAGAAAGAGTACATCGGCGACGCATCGCGGGAGATTACCCACGAGGACATCCCCCGTGTGTGCCACCTGATGACCGTCACAGCGGTCCTCACCCTGCTTTTGAGTTGCGGGGTCAAGCTGCCCTTTGCACTGTGAAGGAGACATAGATGCTGTATCAAACAGAAAATCAACACGGCGGCGATGTATACGGCGGCGGTATCACGCTGGATTTTTCCGCCAACACCAACCCCCTGGGTACGCCTCCCGGCGTACTGGAGGCGGTGTGCCGGGCTCTGCCCCGGCTGCACCGCTACCCCGACCCCTACTGCCGCCGGCTGGTGCAGGCTATCGCGGGCCATGAGCAGGTGCCGGCGTCCTATATTCTCTGCGGAAACGGCGCGGCAGACCTGATCTACACATACTGCGCCGCCCTGCGGCCCCGGACGGCGGTAGAGCTGGCCCCCACCTTTGTGGAATATGGGGCGGGACTGGCGCAGGTGGGTTGCCGCGTAGAGCGGTATTTCCTGCATCAGGCGCAGAATTTCGATTTGGACGAGAGGTTTCTGTCCTTCTTAGAGGGAAAAAAACCGGAGGTGGTATTCCTCTGTAACCCCAACAACCCCACCGGGCGGCTGATCCCGCTCCCTCTCCTGGAGCAGATCCTGCAATACTGCGCGGCACAAGGGGCGCGGCTGTTTCTGGATGAGTGCTTTCTCGATCTCACGGAGGACGGCGTCAGCGCCAAGTCCCTTCTGGCAGCGCACCCGGAGCTGCTGATCCTGAAGGCATTCACCAAGAGCTACGGCATGGCGGGCATCCGGCTGGGGTACTGCCTGTGCGCCGACAATGCGCTGCTGCGCCGCATGGCGGCCGCGTCCCCGCCGTGGAACGTATCCTCACCGGCCCAGAGTGCCGGTGTGGCGGCGCTGGCGGAGCGGGACTTTCTGCAAAGGACGCTGTCCCTCGTCCGCACGGAGCGGCGGTGGCTCACGGATAACCTGACGGCGCTGGGCTTCTGGGTATGCCCGTCCCATGCCAATTACCTGCTGTTCCGCGGGCCGCTGGGGCTGCGGGAGGGCCTGCTACAGCAGGGTATCGCCATCCGTGGCTGTGGGAATTACAACGGGCTGGGCGACGGGTGGTATCGCATTGCGGTGCGGCCTCACGGGGAAAATGAAGCATTGATAACGGCCATCCGGCAATTCTGCAAGGAGAAAGCACTATGGCAACGAATATTATGATACAGGGAACCATGTCCAATGTGGGAAAGAGCCTGCTGGCGGCGGGACTCTGCCGCGTTTTGAAGCAGGACGGCTACCGCGTGGCGCCGTTCAAGAGCCAGAACATGGCGCTGAACTCCTTCATTACCAAGGACGGCGGCGAGATGGGCCGGGCGCAGGTGGTGCAGGCAGAGGCCGCCGGGATCGAGCCGGATACCCGCATGAATCCCATCCTGCTCAAGCCCACCACCGACGTGGGCAGTCAGGTCATCATCAACGGACAGGTGCGGGGCAATATGCAGGCCATGGAGTACTTCCGCCGCAAGCGGGACTACATCCCCGCTGTGCTGGAGGCCTACAACAGTCTGAACTCAGAGTATGATGTGATCGTCATTGAGGGGGCAGGCAGCCCCGCGGAGATCAACCTCAAGCAGGATGATATCGTCAATATGGGCCTTGCCAAGCTGGTGGACGCGCCGGTGCTGCTGGTGGGCGACATCGACCGGGGCGGCGTGTTCGCCCAGCTCTACGGCACGGTGGCGCTGCTGGATGAGGACGAGCGCCGCCGCATCAAGGGCGTGGTGGTCAACAAATTCCGGGGCGACCGGGCCATTCTGGAGCCGGGACTGAAGACGCTGGAGCAACTGTGCGGCATCCCGGTGGCGGGGGTCATCCCCTACGCCCATATAGACATCGACGATGAAGACAGCCTGACCGAGCGGTTTGACCGCTCCAAAGAGCGAAAGCTCCTGGATATCGCGGTAATCCGTGTGCCGCGCATCTCCAATTTCACGGATTTCAGCCCCTTCGAACATTACGAAAACGTGTCGCTGCGCTATGTGGATCAGGTGAGCGACCTGCACCAGCCGGACATGATCCTGCTGCCGGGTACCAAGAGCACCATTGCCGACCTGCGGTGGCTGCGGCAGTCCGGTCTGGAGGCGGCCATTTTGAAGGCGGCTGACGCCGACACGCTGGTTTTCGGCATCTGCGGCGGCTATCAGATGCTGGGGCGCACCGTGTCCGACCCGGAGCAGGTGGAGGCCGCCGGTGTCACGGAGATCAACGGTTTGGGCCTGCTGGAGATGGACACCGAATTCCGGGGTGAAAAGGTGCAGACCCAGACGCAAGGCGTCTTTCACGGTGTGGAGGGAATGCTCTCCGGCCTGAACGGGCTCGCCTACGAGGGGTACGAGATCCACATGGGCCGCAGTCAGCAGCAGATGCCCGCCCTCACCGGCAGCAGAAACGTATACGGCAGCTATGTCCACGGCATTTTTGACGCGCCGGGCATCACGGATACGATCCTGAAAGCACTGTGCGCCAGAAAGGGCGTGTCCTTTGACGCGCTGGCAACCTTTGACGCCTGCGGCTACAAGGAACGGCAGTACGACCTGCTGGCGGACGTGGTACGCGGCGGACTGGATATGTCCTTTGTCTACCGGGTGCTACGCCGGGAAGTATAACGAAACAAGTTTCAATGGAAAAAGGGGGAGAGACTTGAGCAGGATATTATGCGTGATTGACGGCATGACGGATCCCCACTTTCAGGTGGAGCGATATGGCCATCTGGCGTCCAAGGGTTCGATGCGGTATGTGGATACCTGCGGCGGCTTCCCACCGGAAACACTGCACTGCGTACTGCGCCTGTTGGGGGTAACGGATCTGCCGGTACATCTCCGAGGCTATGTAGAGGCGCTGGGGGCCGGAATCCCCGTCCGGCCCGATGACCTGCTACTGCGGGGCAGCTGCTACACGCTGGATGGAGAGGGCTGCTGTACCATGCCTTGCTGTGCCCCGGCAAAGGTAGAGGATCCTGCATTTACCTATTACCGGCTGGGCGGCTATCAGGCACTGCTGGTATTTCCCCACATGGCGCATACTGTGAATAACATTGTAACGCAGATTCCTTCCGGCGGGCAGCGGGCACTGTGCCCGCAGGGAAGCTTGGTACTGCGCCATGCCTTTGAAAGACTGCTGACGAAAGAACGATGTATGCTTCTGTGGGGACAGTCTGTTCCGGTAGCACTGCCGCCATTTCCCCAGAAGAGCGCCGTGATCTGCGGCAAGGAGTTGGTAAAGGGGATTGCCCGGCTGCTGCACATGGAGCTTTTCCCGGTAAAGGGGGCTACTGGCGATGTGGATACGGATCTGGACGCCAAGACAGAGGCAGCCCTGCGAGCGGCGGAACGCTGCCCCTTTGTGCTGCTGCATATCAACGGGGCGGATGAAGCGGCTCATCGCCACGATTCGGCGGAAAAGGAGACTTTCCTGCGCCGGGTCGATGATAGGGTGCTCTCCCGGCTGTTGGCGTCTGAGCATGAGATTATGGTGGCCTCCGACCACGGAGCTGATCCAGAAAGCGGAGCCCATCTGGGTGGCCCACAGCCTTTTTTTACCAGCCGTTAAATGGCAATAGTCAAAATATGAAGACTGCATAACGGCGGCAAGGCTTAAAATCAAAACCTCTGGCTTATCCGTAATCTCATTAAGATAAGCAATAATCCAGACCGCTGATAGGGCGGTCTGGATTATTTTTGCAAAAAAATCAAAAAAACACTTGACAATTTGAAAAAATCGGAAGCTTCGCCTTGAGAGGAATTTCAAGGAGACCACGCCGATGAGAAACTACCCGAACACCCTGAAAAGAAAGCTTCTGGATACCATATCCGGAAAACAAGCAGCTGTATAGCGAATTGTATCCTGATGAAGCCAAGCAGATGGAAGGATACACCGAAAACATTGGAGTCCTTCTAAAGCGGGAACTCGGAATAGACAGTATAACAACCATTGATAGAAACGCTGAAAATGCGAGAAACTACAACATTGTTCGGGCCGGGCGGAGATAGCCACTGCGGGCCGGAAAAAATAAGCCAAATGT
>ENA-OUQC01000733-OUQC01000733.1-human-gut-metagenome-genome-assembly--contig:-NODE-733-length-21273-cov-5.141578_pt1 | contig 21273 bp, 15 predicted proteins | sample MGYA00237942_ERZ548815 | MGnify/ENA primary metagenome ERZ548815 (study PRJEB26490, sample SAMN05194722) | human gut metagenome | biome: terrestrial biome; feature: human-associated habitat; material... | reverse complement strand
TGCTGCTCTCCTTTCTTTACTTGGTACGTGCGGAAGCCTTCTGCGGGTTGACACGCGCGGAGGCCTTCTGCGGGTTGAGGCTGATGCCAGCGCCCTCGCCCTTCTTGACGGGCTGGGCCTTGACAGTGTTCTTGATGTAGACGATGCTGCCCTTGGGGCCGGGAACGGCGCCGCGGATAGCGATGAGGTTGAGCTCTGCATCGACCTTGACGATGTCGAGGTTCTGCACAGTGACCTGATCAACGCCCATGTGGCCTGCCTGCTTCTTGCCCGGGAAAATGCGGGAAGGATCAGTGCTGGAGCCCATGGAACCGGCGTGACGGTGGACCGGGCCGCCGCCGTGGCTGGTGGGAGTGCGGCCCTGACCGAAGCGCTTGATAACGCCGGCGTAGCCGTGGCCCTTGCTGATACCGGTGACATCGACCTTGTCGCCCTCGGCGAACATATCGGCCTTGATGACGTCGCCGACTTCCATCTTGCTGCTGTCCTCGAGGCGGAACTCCTTGAGGTGCTTGACCATGCCCACGCCGGCCTTTTCGAGGTGACCCTTCTCAGGCTTGGTGAGCTTCTTCTCGGTCACTTCTTCGTAACCGAACTGGACTGCGTCGTAGCCTTCCTTTTCCTTGGTCATCTTCTGCACGACCACGCAGGGGCCTGCCTCGATGACGGTGACGGGAATGACCTTGCCAGTCTCGTCGAAGATCTGCGTCATGCCGACCTTCTTGCCAATGATGGCTTTCTTCATTTTATTTCCTCCTATCGGTTATTGGTTGCCTCGCTTAGCCCGGATGTTTATCCGTCCAGAGGCTGGCAACTTAACCCGTCCGCATACGCAAGCTGCGGACAATGGGTCTTGACGTTTGTCTGCCGGTCGCCCGGCGCTGGGGAGCTGTGCCGGGGATCAGAGCTTGATGTCGAACTCAACGCCGGCGGGGATCTCGACGCTCATAAGGGCCTCGACGGTCTTCTGGGTCGGGTTCATGATGTCGATAAGGCGCTTGTGGGTGCGGCGCTCGAACTGCTCACGGCTGTCCTTGTACTTGTGAACTGCACGAAGGATGGTGACTATCTCAGTCTTGGTGGGCAGGGGGATGGGGCCGGAAACCTTTGCATCGGTGCGCTTTGCAGCTTCCACGATGGTCTCGGCAGCCTTGTCGATGAGCTGGTGATCGTATGCCTTCAGGCGGATACGGATCATGTTCTTGTTGGTGGTGCTTGCCATGCTGTTTTCTCCTTTTGTACGTTTTGTTCGGCGGCATTGGCTCCGCCTTCATTATGCGTACAGATGAAGCCCGGATTTCTTATACACACAACCGTGCGTATCAGACCGTGTCCGAAAAACAAACCGGCTTTTTACAGCCGGTCCTATCCCTCGTCCGCGCGATATACGCGCATATAAGATAGGCTTCAGCCGCCCGATTTCACGCCGGATAGCTCCGACGCCGGACATACTCCACGGAAGTTACCTCATTTCTGAGCAATCTCCCGCTTCTTCGCATAATACGCCCGTGCTCTCGCACACGCGCTTTATTAATATACCAATATAAGCTCAATATGTCAAGGATATTTTTCGTTATTTTTGCAGAAATTTTCGCATTGATTTTGTACAGTTTTCTCAGGCCGCCCCTCCGACGCGTCAGGGCCGCATTCCGCATTGCAGAGCGAAGAAATATCCCGCCCGCATATACCCTCGGCGGATAAAGCCTCGCAGAGTTGCCGCCCGCAGGCGGCAAAAATTTTTTCAGTCATTTTCTCTCGCGACATGTGCGTGAGAGAAAATACTTCTCAGGCTGCAAGTGTGGAATTTGCCCGTCACCGGCGGGCAAATTATGCGCGCAGCAGACTGCAAGCCTTTTGTCGGAAAAAACCGCAGGGTTTTTCCGACAGGCGCAAAAATGCTGCCTCCAAAGGAGACAGCATTTTTTATATCATTTACTATTTACTTCGCGTAATCGACGGCCTTCGTCTCGCGCAGGACGTGCACCTTTATCTGACCGGGGTAGGTAAGCTCACCCTCGATCTTCTTGGCGATATCCCTTGCCAGAAGCACCATCTGATCCTCGCTGACGTCCTCTGGCTTGACCATGATGCGTATCTCGCGGCCGGCCTGAATGGCGTAGGAGCTTGCGATGCCCGGGAAGCTCTTGGAGACCTCTTCGAGCTTTTCAAGGCGCTTGACATAGTTTTCGATGTTCTCGCGCCGCGCGCCGGGACGGGAAGCGGATATGGCGTCCGCCGCCTGAACGAGACACGCCACAACGGTGTGCGGCTCCACGTCTCCGTGGTGCGCCTCTATCGCGTGGATAACGGCCTCGGACTCCTTGTACTTGCGCGCGATATCCACGCCGATGGTGACGTGGCTTCCCTCGACCTCATGGTCGATGGCCTTGCCTATATCGTGCAGCAGGCCAGCGCGCTTGGCCGTCGCCACGTCCACGCCGAGCTCCGCGGCAAGCAGGCCCGCGATGTGCGACACCTCGATGGAGTGGTTCAGCACGTTCTGGCCGTAGCTCGTGCGGTATCTCATGCGGCCCAGAAGCTTTATTATCTCCGGGTGCAGGCCGTGGATGTTCGTCTCGAACACGGCGCGTTCGCCCTCTGCCTTGATGGTGGCGTTGACCTCTCGCTGTGCCTTGGCGACCATCTCCTCGATGCGCGCCGGGTGGATGCGTCCGTCCTGAATGAGCTTTTCCAGCGCGATGCGCGCGATCTCGCGGCGCACGGGGTCAAAGCTGGAGACCGTGATGGCCTCGGGCGTGTCGTCTATGATGAGGTCGCAGCCGGTCAGTGTTTCTATGCTGCGGATGTTGCGGCCCTCGCGGCCGATGATGCGGCCCTTCATCTCGTCGTTGGGGAGTGGTACGACGGAGACGGTGATCTCGCTTGCATGGTCGGCGGCGCAGCGCTGTATCGCCGTGGCGATTATCTCGCGCGCGCGTTCGTCGGCCTCTTCCTTGTACTGGGTCTCGACCTCCTTGACCTTCATGGCCATCTCGTGGGTCACATCGTCACGGATGTTGGCGATAAGGTAGGCCTTGGCCTCCTCCACGGAGAAGCCGGAGATCTTCTCCAGCATTTCAAGCTGGCTCTTCTTTACAAGGGCGATCTCCTTCTGCTGCGCTTCGGCAGCGGCGATCTTGCTGTTGAGCGTGTCGTTCTTCTTCTCGACGGCATCGACCTTCCGGTCGAGCGTCTCCTCCTTCTGCTGCAGACGGCGTTCCTGCTTCTGCAGCTCGGCGCGGCGCGCCTTCTCCTCCCGCTCATACTCGGAGCGGGCTTTGTGTATTTCTTCCTTTGCCTCTACGAGAGCTTCTCTCTTTTTGCTCTCTGCACTTTTTATTGATTCATTTATTATACGTTTGGCTTCATCCTCCGCGCTGGCTATCTCGCGTTCGGCTACCTTCTTGCGGTAGGCGACGCCGAGGAAAAATGCAGCGACAGCGGCTATGATTATAAAAACGATCCACAAAGGCACTGGCATAGTAAGTAAACACACCTCCATTCCTTAAGAATTTTTCGGTGGGTTTAACCGATATAACGCTGGTAAAACAAGACGAGTCATAAAACGCACCCGTCGTAATTGAAAAGTAATATCCGGAAGGAGCCTCCCCACGGCTCCTTTAAATATTATCTAAGGTATTTTATCCCCTTATCGGTGTTATGTCAAGTAAAACGCCTCAAAATTTTAAAATTCCCTGAACACGCCTCGCAGCGGCGCTCATCCCTGCCGCGCCTCCATGCTGCGGCGGCGCGCGCTTCGCGCGGCTCTCATGCGGCGGCAAACGAGCGCCAGCGCCAGCGTGAATGCACACACATACGCCACGAAGGCCAGCTTCTGCGCGCCCTCCGGCATGGGCAGATGCGTCGTTATTATGCTGCCGGTCATTATGGCGACGAAGTGTATAAGATATATGTCCGAGCTCAGGTCGGATATGAGCCTTGCCGCGCGGTTCGTCAGCGCGCGGGAGATATACCCCTCTCCGCAGGCGAAGCTGTATACTATCAGCGCCGACGGCAGAATGAAAAGCTCCGTCGTGCTGACAAAGCGCGCCGCGTTCAGCCGCTCAAAGGCGAACTCCGCCGCCGCCCATACCAGCACCGCCGCCGCTTCAAAGGCCGTTGCCCGCGCCGCGGAGGCCTTCCGCGGCTTCCTGTTCATGTATATGTACGCCAGATTGCAGCCTATCGCAAAATCGCCCAGCCTGTACGCCGGAAGCACCTGCGTGAACCACTGGTCAAACGCCTCCGCCGTCTCCATCCCCGGCGCGTAAAGCCTTGCATACAGCCCCGATGCGATATCCGCCGCGACGGCCTGCGCAAGAAATATAAGCCCTATCGCCGCATACGCCGCCTTTGGCGAAGCGTATCTGTCCATCGCGCGCAGCACGACCGGCAGCATGAAATAGAGGAACAGCCCCACCGACAGATACCACGACGGCACGTTGAAAGAGAAGTAGAAGTCGTTCAGCGGGATCCACGCGTGCACGAGCAGTGCGTTCGCCGCGAGCTTTTCAAAAAGCCGTGCTGGCGCGACAAGGCCGTTTACAAGCCCGTATATCTGCCCCGCCAGCGGGATGAGCAGCATTGCGATGTGCAGCGGGTACAGCTTCGCTATCTTCTTTATCGAGAACACGGCGCTTTCCTTTGCGCCCATGCGCTTCACGCTGTCTCTATCGGCATAGTTGTACGCCGACAAAAAGCCCGACAGCACGAAGAACATCGACAGCCCCGAGTAACCGAAAAGCGTCAGGTACGCGTGAAAGCTGACGACGAAAAGGCAGGCAATGGCGCGCACGGCGTCAAGAGACTCAAGCTTCGGTTTCATTTATATCCTCCATATGCGGCTACGCCGCGTGTTCCGTGTATTCACCATCCACAGTGAAGCCCGCCTGCGCAAGCTCCTCCCGCATGAGCGCCGCCGCGGCCTCTATCCGCCCCGGCGCGAACGGGCTTTCAAGCCCCGTCGCCTCCAGCGTCTCGATAAGCCCGCTGTGGTCGCGCGGCAGCATTTCGGTGTACTTCTCCAGCCCCGCCCCGGCGTTCTCCCGCTCCAGCGCGTATATCTGCATCGCCGCGTCGTTCGCCACGGGATAGGATATCACGTAGAACGGCGCTTCAAAAAAGTGCGTCACGTCTATCCAGCTCAGCGCGTAGTATTCCTCGTTCGCGCCGAGATAGCCGTACTCCCCCGCAAGCTCCAGCGACAGCATGTTCAGCGCATCCGCGTCAAGCTCATCCTCGTCCATGGCGTATACGCGGCTTTCAAACTCCGCAAACGACGCCTGCGTCACGTACAGGTCCAGCGTGTCCAGCAGCTTTATCAGCCGCAGCGCCGCCTGCTCGTCCCCGTCCTGCATGGCGCAGCGGTCAAGCATGATATACTCCATCGCCTGTGAGAAGCACTCAGAGAGGTCAAGCGATTCATAGGCGTTATAGTTCACATACGCGTCAAGATAGTGGCCGAACTCGTGCGAAAGCGTCGTCACGTCCTCCGTGTCGCAATAGGGGTCTATGAAAAGAAACGGCGCGTCGTAGTTGTCAAGATATGTCGTGAAGGACATGGACGCCTTGCTGCCGCTCTGCGCCGCGTCGTAAAGTCCGTGGCTGCGCATGAACTCGAAGGCCTCCGCCGCGTCGCCGCCGATGTCTGCCGCCGCCGCACCCACGGTGTCCATGAGCCTCTCCTCCGTCATGTAGACGTATTCAAACGTGCTGTACGGCTCCTGCGCCATGACCGCCTTGTACAGCGGCACGATCTCCGCCTTTATCCCGGCGAGGTAGTCCGTGGCCTCCTGCGGGCCGTAGTCGCGCTCAAAGGACTCGTACTGCATCTGCTCATAGCTTTCATAGCCCATCTCCTCGGCGAGGGCGCGCCGCACCTTCACAAGCTCGATGTATATCCCGGCGAAGCGGGCGTTGTACTGCCTGTAGTACTCCATCGCGGCGCGGCCGTAATCATAACCCTCCGCCTGCGCCGTATATTCGCCGTAGTCCACCGTTTCCCCGTCCAGCTCTATCTGCGGCGCGTTCGTCAGCGCGTAGTACTCGCTGACAAGCTCGTTCTCCCTCTGCATCAGCTCCACCGCCTCATCGCTGTAGCGCGAGGCGTCCTCTCCGCCGTATTCCCCGGTGAAGCCCTCCCAGAAGTACTGCTCTTCAAGCTCCCGCGCCGCGTCGGACGACGCGCAGCTTATATAAAGCCGCTCCATCAGCTGCTGCACCGCGGCGTAATTCTCCGCGCACCACGCGTATTCCTGCGCATAGTATTCATCCGACATGTCCTGCATGTAGCGGATCTCCGCAAGCGTGTACATCGTGGAGAAGCTGTAGTACTCCGCATAGCATTCGTCCAGCAGCGCCGTCACGTCCTCCGTGGCCTCCCCGGCGTCCAGCGCATCCTCCGCAGATATCACGCACGCTTCCAGCGCGGCGGGGTCCGGGCGGGTATATTCCATATCGCCGAAGCTCGGCACGTCCCCATCCGCGCGCGCTGTTCCGGCCGCGCACGCGCACAGCATCAGCGCCGCGAGCACGGCGGCCGTCAGGGAAAGCATTCTTTTCGTCATCATATGCACCTTTTCAAGTCAGAAAAATATCATTTCCGCCGCCGTATATGCACCCGCACAAGAGGCGGCGTAAAATTCCGTATTATTTTATCACAATATCATAAATTCGTAAAGATTGCACAAATAAGCTTGAATTCGGCAGTTGATTCCAATATAATCATGGTGCACTGTTCCAATACGCCGTATGGCAGGAGGTAAGGCAAATGAATGAAATATACGTCTCCGGACACCGCAACCCCGACACGGACTCCATCGTGGCCTCGATGGCATATGCGCGCCTGCGCAACGCCCTCGGCGACAGAGAGTACAAGGCCGTGCGCATCGGCGCGATAAACGACGAGACGCAGCATATGCTCGACCATTTCGGGTTTGAGCCGCCCGAGTACATAAAAAGTATGCGCACGCAGGTGTGCGATCTGGACTTTGACCGCCCGCCGGAGCTGAACTGCTCCGTGACGATGGATCTGGCGTGGCGCACCATGCGCGAGGGGGAGATCGCCACCATGCCCATCGTCAACGACGACGGCACGCTTTACGGTATGCTCTCCGCCGGGGATATCGCCTCCTACGATATGGAGACGATATACAGCAGCCATATTGAGGAGCTGCCCGTTTTCAATCTTCTCAGCGTGCTTGAGGGCCGCCTTGTGAATGAGTGCAGCAATCTTGTCAACTCCGTCTCCGGCGACGTGCTCATCGCCCTGCCGCAGTCGTTCGAGGACCCCGGCCTCATAAGCCCCGACACCATCCTCATCTGCGGCGACCAGCCGGAGATAATCGCCCGCGCGCTGGAGCACGGCGTGAACACGCTCATCATCTGTCAGGCGGACGTCAGCCCCGAGCTTGCCGATTCCGCCGCGCCCACCTGCATCATCTCCACCCCGCTCGACGCGCGCCAGGTCTCCCGCCTCATCTTTCAGGCCATCCCGATAGACCGCGTCTGCAAGACGACCTCCAACGTCGTCTGCTTCCATCTGGCGGACTATATCGACGACGTGAAGGAAGTCCTGCTCAAAAGCCGCTACCGCTGCTATCCCGTGCTTGACGAGAACGAGCACGTCGTCGGCACGCTTTCGCGCTTTCACCTGCTCAATCCGCGGCGCAAGCGCGTCGTGCTGGTGGACCATAACGAGGCGTCGCAGTCCGTTGTGGGTCTGGATCAGGTGGACATACTTGAGATCATCGACCATCACCGCCTCGCGGATATCCAGACGCGCCAGCCCATCTCCGTGCGCAACGAGCCTGTCGGCAGCACCAACACCATCATCACCGCGATGTATCAGGAAAACGGCGTCATGCCCTCCCCGCGCATGGCGGGGCTGATGGCCGCGGCCATACTCTCCGACACCGTCATGTTCAAATCCCCCACCTGCACCAAGCGCGACATCGCCATGGCCGAAAGGCTTGCCCGCATCGCCAAGATAAACCTTGAAGAGCTCGGGAAGGAGCTTTACTCCGTCTCCGGCGCGGACGATAAGAGCGCCGAGGAGCTTTTCCGCACGGACTACAAGCAGTTCCACATCGCCGACAAGAACCTCGGCGTCAGTCAGATAACCTGCGTGGACGCAAGCCACCTTCTCACAAGGAAGGACGAGTTCATGGCCGTCATGTCGAAGCTGAAAAAGGACATGGACTTTGACGACGTCATCCTCATGATAACCGACGTGCTGCTGGATGGGTCGTATCTTCTCTACGTCGGCTCCGACGATGAGATACAGCAGGCCTTCTCCGTCGTGCCGAAGGACAACTGCGTCTTTCTCCCCGGCGTGATGAGCCGCAAGAAGCAGGTCGTGCCGATGCTCACGGCGCTGTGGGGCTGAGGCGCGGAGGAATATCATGCGCTTCACGAAAATGCACGGGGCCGGAAACGACTTCATTATTATAAACAATATCGAGGAAAAATTACCCCGCGACGCGCTTCCCGCGCTGGCAAAGCGCCTGTGCGCGGCGCATACGGGCGCGGGGGCAGACGGCCTTATGGCCGTGGAGAGCGCCGTGCGCGGCGGCGACTACGCCATGCTGTTTTTCAATTCCGACGGCAGCGAGGGCGAGATGTGCGGCAACGGCGCGCGGTGCATCGCGCGCTACGGGTATGACCACGGCCTTGCCGGTGAGACGCAGCATGTCGAGACCGTGTCCGGCACTGTCACGGGGCGGCGCATCACGCCCACGCTCTACCGCGTTCGCCTTAATGACCCCTCTCTCATGGACCTGCACAGGCCCATCTCCGTCTGCGGCAGGGTGTGCGACTGCGCGTATGCGGAGCTTGGCGTGCCCGGCCTGCCGCACGCAGTCCTGCTCCTGCCGGAGCTTGAGGATATGGATCGCGGCGCGCTTTTCGCGCTGGGCCGCGCGCTGCGCCATGCGCCGGAATTCCCGCGCGGCGCGAACGTCAGCTTTGTCAAGCCCATCGGGGCAGATGCTTTCCGCGCCGTCACGTATGAGCGCGGCGTGGAGGACTTCACCCTCGCCTGCGGCACGGGCTGCGGCACGGGCTGCGGCACGGCCGCGGCGGCACTCACTCTGCGCGGCCTCGCCTCCGGGCGCGATGTGCGCTTTCTTATGCCCGGCGGGGAGCTTTCCATATCCCTCACCGTTGAAAACGGCGCGGCGCGCGACATATATCTCACCGGCCCCACCGCCGTCGTCTACGAGGCGGAGCTTGTCGGGCTTTGACGCCCGTTCAGTAATATAACACTTCCCCCACATCCGCTGCCGATGCAGCGGATGTGGGGCAGCATGTTAAAAAAGCCTCGCAGAGTTTCGCGTCCGCAGACGCGAAAGCAGTATTATACGTTTTCTGCCGCGACATGTGCGTGGCGGAAAACACTTTGCGCGGAGTGAGCGTCGAATTGTCCGCTGTCAGCGGACAACTGAGGCGCAGAACGCAGCGAAGCTTTCTCGAAAAAGTGGCAAGGCCACTTTTTCGAGAGCCTAAAAACATCCGCTGCATCGGCAGCGGATGTTTTTTGTTGAAGTGCGCGCGGGCATGTGGTATACTCTCTTCCATACCATGACATTCCATTTTACAGAAAGAGATCAGATATGAAGCTTAACGATGTACAGCTCCGTCAGGTGGACGCGCAGGTCAAGCGCATTCTCGCCTCCGACAGCTATTATGCCCGGATATACCGCGACGCCGGCATCACCAAGGTGGAAAGCCAGGCGGATTTTGAGCGTATTCCCTTTTCCTGCAAGAACGACCTTCGCAACGCCTACCCTCTCGGCATACAGGCCGTGCCGGATGAAGAGGTCGTCCGGATACATTCCTCCTCCGGCACCACGGGCAAGCCCGTCGTGATCCCCTACACTGCCAAGGACGTGGACGACTGGGCCGCGATGTTCGCGCGCTGCTATGAGTTCGCCGGGGTCACGGCGGAGGACCGCGTGCAGATCGCCGTCGCCTACGGGCTGTGGACGGCGGGCAGCGGCTTTCAGGCCGGGGCGGAAAAGCTCGGCGCGATGGCGATACCCATGGGGCCGGGCAACACCGAAAAGCAGCTTCAGATGATGCAGGATCTCGGCGCCACCGTGCTCACGGCGACGTCGTCCTACGCGCTGCTGCTGGCGGAGGAGGTGCGCAAGCGCGGCCTGCGCGATAAGCTCCGTCTGCGCAAGGGCATCTTCGGCTCTGAGCGCTGGAGCGAGAAGATGCGCGAGTGCATCCGCCGCGACCTCGGCATCGAGCTTTACGATATCTACGGCCTTACGGAGATATACGGCCCCGGCATCGGCATCAACTGCCGGAAGGAGCAGGGCATACACTATTGGGATGATTTTATTTATATCGAGATAATCGACCCCGCCACCGGCCTTCCCGTTCCCGACGGCGAGACGGGCGAGATCGTTATCACGACGCTCGTCAAGGAGGGCGCACCGCTGCTGCGCTTCCGCACGCGCGACCTTTCGCGCATCATCCCCGAAAAATGCAGCTGCGGAAGCTGCTTTCCGCGCCTTGACACCATTCAGGGCCGCAGTGACGATATGTTCAAGGTGCGCGGTGTGAACATGTTCCCGCGTCAGGTCGAGGAGGTGCTGCAAGGCGCCGGCGGCCTTCTCAGCGAATATCAGATAATCATCACGCGCGACGAGCAGTCCAACAAGGACCGCATGACCGTCACCGTTGAGGGCGAGAACGGCACGGACTTCCCCGCCGCGGAGGCGCGCGTCCGCGAGCTCTTCAAAAGCCGCATCGGCATGACGCCTGATATCCGCGTCGTGCCGGAGGGCACGCTTGCCCGCAGTGAGAAAAAGACGAAGCGCGTCATCGACCACCGCTATGACTGACGCCGCGCCGTAAACGAAAATGTGATATTGATATGACAACACCCCGGCGAAAAATTCGCCGGGGTGTTTAGACTGTTGAAAAGCGGCAAAGCCGCTTTTCAACAGTCTCATAATTATATCATATCCCTGTCCGTCTCGCGGCCGCAGATTATGCTCAAATTCCCGTTGCGGCAGCGCAGCGCGTCTATGAACTCCTTGCTCATGCCCGCGCCCTTCAGGCTTATGAGATACGTCAGCTCGAAAAGCGTGCCCATGTTCGTCGTGCGCACGCGCACCAGTTCATGGCTCGTCGTGTACTTTTCAAAAAGGTCGTCGAAAAGCTCCTCATAGTCGAGGTTTTCCGGGATAGTTATCTTAAGCTGCCTCGTGCCGCCGTTCTCGCCGAAGTGCGTATAGGTCAGCACGATAAGCGCCAGCGAGAATATCACGAAGAACACCGCCGCCAGCGCCACATAGCCCATCCCGCAGGCAAGGCCCAGCGCCACGGCGAAGAAAAGCCCCGTTATCTCGCGCGCGGTGCCCTGCGCGCTGCGAAAGCGCACCAGCGCGAAGGTGCCCGCCACGGCAAGCCCCGCGCCAACATTGCCGTTGACCATCATTATCACCACGGCCACCACGCTCGGCAGAAGCGCCAGCGCCACGGCGAATGAGCCGGAGTGCCTGTTTTTCAGCGTGAACACGCACGACGCCAGCACGCCCAGCACGAGCGCCGACGCCACGCACACCAGAAATTGCACCAGATTTATCGGAACTGTAATAATGCTGTTAAACACTGAAAATCACTCCGTTTATAAGATTGGCCTTGTAGCATTCGCCGTATTTTGAAAAGCCCGCCGGGAAAAGCCTGTTCTCGCTCAGCATTTCCGCCAGCCACAGCGGCGCCGCCTCCGGCAGCTTTATCTCCATCAGCACGCTGCCCTGCGGCAGTATGCTCTCCCCGCCGTCGCCGCAGGTGAGGTCAAGCTCTTCAGCGCGCCAGCGTATGTTTTCGTCAAAGGTTATCCTCAGCTCGCCGTCGCCGCGCCCTGCATAGGCCTCGCGGTCACAGGCGATGAACGCGCGCGGCCTGACCTCGTGCGTTTTCAGAAACCAGTCTATCTCGCGCGTTACCTGCCCGTCGCCGGGTGCGGCGCGCCCCCCGGCGAGGTATTCCGCGGCGTCGCGCGCGCCCATGGCCGCGCGCCGCTTGTACACCACGCCCTTGAACTTCTTTTTCAGCTCCACGAACACCGTGTCCTCCGGGCCGGGCACGTTATAGCTGCGCAGACGCAGCTTCTCCTTGTACACCGGCGCGTCTATCGACCGGCGTATCAGCTCATAGTCGTCCGTGTCGTAGTAGAGCGAGCACACCGTGCTTTTGAAAAACACATCCGGCACTATGTATGGGTCGAGCTGCCGCCGTATCCCGGCGTACTGCCCGGCGGTCAGGAGGTATTTCTTTTCATAGCGCTTTAATGTAAGCTGCGTGTCCTTCATTTCCGCCCGTCCTTCCGGCCATTCACGCGGGGAAATACTCCCGCATCTCCGCGTCGCTCAGATGCATGTACTGCCCTATCGCCGCGACGCACCTGCCGCGCCAGTCCTTTTCCGTTATTGCCGCGCGAAGCTGCGCCACAGCGGCCTCCCACTGGGCATAGCTCATCCTTCGCAGCGCGAAATCCCGCGCGACCTCCGGCGCTATCTGCGCCGTCATTTCCGCAATGCGCGCGTCCACGTTTTCATTTGAAAGCGTCGTGGAGAGGACCTCCGCCGCCCGCCGCAGGAATCTGTCTCTGAATTCGGCGTTGTTTGTAAGCTGGGTTATGAACTCCGCGCTCTGCGTGGAGCTGGGCGTCAGAACGTTTCTGAATATGTTCGCCGGTATCGTCAGCGTGGCGTCCATGTCGTACAGCATGTACCGCCATTTCCCGTCGCCCTCGCTCGACCGGGCATAGCGCAGATTGCTTTTTGCAAGGTCCGTGTTCGCCGAATAGCCCTCTATTATCATCCAGTCTATGAGGTTGTCTATGTCCACCAGCTCGCAGAAGCGCGCGTAGGCCTCCGGCGCCGTCAGGTCGTTGTCCTCCGCGAAGCGTATGACGGTTTCGTAATACTCCGTGCCGGGGTTTGCCCACGCCTTCATCACCGTCACGCTCTCGCGGCTGACGCCCATGAGGCTTGCGTAATGCTGCTTGTCCACCTTCTCCATCAGCGTGTATATCCCGCGGTACTCGCCGTTGACGTACAGCACGCAGTAGCGGCTGCGCTGCGTGGGCACGCTGTCGGAGTATTCAAGGCACAGATCCTCCAGCAGCTCGTTTCTTATTATGGTGTTGTTCTGATCCTGTCCGGCGCGCAGTATAAGCCCCGTGAAGCTCGTCACCCCGCCGGAGAATATGTCGCAGTCAAGCTCGCTCAGGCCGTATGCGCCGCGAAAGCGCAGACCCATGTTCTTCTTCGGCATTTCAAGGCTTGTCTCGCCGTGCATGTCTATGCCGCAGGGCGCGGTGAAGAGATCCTCCTCCCCCGCGTAAAGCGAGATGCTGCCGGGCAGCTCTATGTTCTTTTTCTTGTTGTTGTACATGCGGCCGAACTCATCCGGGTCGTCCGCGACGAGGCTTGCCACCGGCAGGGTATGCCCCTCGTTTATGATATAGCTCAGCGTCAGCGCCGGGCTTTTCAGTGCACCATCCTCCACGGATACCGCCCTTATCACAGCGGTGCGCGTCAGCTCTATCGCCCCGTCGTATACCTTGCTGTTTTCCGTCGGGAGGGAGCCGTCCGTCGTATAATATATCTTCCCTGCGGCGCTCAGCTCCGCCGTCACGGAGTCCACGCCCTCATAAACGCCGTCTCTGCCCAGACATATGGGCGCTGCCGAAATGCGCCGGCAGCCGCCGGTCTTTTCCGCCCCCGGCTGGGGCGATGCAAAGTAAAACCAGCCGTTTTCGCCGCTCATGCGGCCCATGCTTCCGCCGTATGGGATGTCATGCAGAAACGCACAGTCGCGCACGCGGCCGCTCCTGTCGGAGAGATACAGCCCCTCCGCCGTGGAGTCCAGCTCGAACGGCGCGTGCAGGAAGCCCGCGTCGGCCGCGCCGCTTCCCTTGTCGCACAGCACGGTAACGCTCTCTCCCGGTGCAAGCGTCACATCTGGGAAGGCCCATATATCCAGCGCCGCCGCATCGTCGGAAAGATAATACTCCGAAAGGCGCACGCTCTCATTTGATATGTTCTTTATCTCCGCCCAGTCGCAGTAGCCGAGGTTTTTCTGCTTCAGCGTCGAGAAATTCGCCGTGACGGCCTCGCTTATTATGACCGGCGTGTCCGCCGTCAGCGCCGCCTGATACGCGTCGTAGCCCGCAGCGGAGTTTTCATAGCCGGGCGTTGCGAAATACGTCGCCTCCCACTCCCCCGCGCCGTTTAGGCGCAGCGCCATATTCGCCTTGCCCGTGCTGCATTCCACCGCGTCCACGATAAGCCCGCGCGCATCACGCAGCACCGCCGTCTCGCCCTTGGAAAGCGAAAAATCCGTGTGCAGCGGCGCCTCTTTCTTATCCGTGCCGTCCGCGCATATCACCATCCGCTCCCCCGCGCCGAGCGTCACGCACGGGAAGCGCCAGCCGTCCTCGTCCACGCCGTCCGCCAGCGTGAAATCCGTCAGGGCTATCGCCTCTTCCGACACGTTCTCAAGCTCTATCCAGTCCGGGAAAGCGCCCGTTTCATCCATGTACACCGCGGTGTTCTTCGCCATCAGCTCCGATATGCGAAGCTTCCCCGCCCACTCGCTCTCTGCCGGCACGGGCTGGGCCTGCGCCGCGGGCGCGGCGTCGTCCTTTCGCGTCATGCGCGGATATACGGCCGCCAGCAGCACTATCAGCAGCAGCGCGGCCGCCGCCGGGATCGCCGCCCTTTTCAATTTTTCACTTCCTCCGGACTTTGCCATTCCACGCCTCCGAGTTGTTGCGATAATAAACCGAGGGTATTATACATTTTTCCATCTTTCCCGTCAAGCACAGCTTGCTTTCGCGCCGCGTGCAAAAAAGCATATGCAAAAATTGATTAATGGCGGTGTTCCTGTTATAATACATGGCATAAAACTTTTACCGGGGGACGGCAATGGAAACTGTAGTTATAATCGGCGGCGGCGCGTCGGGCATGATGGCGGCGCTGACGGCGGCGCGCGGCGATAGGCGCGTTATCATCCTTGAAAGGCAGCAGCGCGTCGGGCGCAAGCTCCTTGCCACGGGCAACGGCCGCTGCAATCTCACCAATACCGGCGCGGCCCCTGAAAACTACCACGGGGAGCTTCCCGGCTTCGCCGTTCCTGCGCTTGCGGCCTTCACGCCGCAGGACACGCTCGACTTTTTTCACTCTCTGGGCCTCATAACGGTCACAGAGCACGGCGGCCGGGTCTATCCCCTTTCCAACTCCGCAAACAGCGTGGTGGACGTGCTGCGCTTCGCGCTTGAGCGCGCCGGGGTGGAGGTCATGTGCTCCACCAGCGCGCGTGAGCTGATCCGCCGCGGCGCGGGCTACACCGTGCGCACCGACTCCGGCAGCATCGACGCGGACTATCTCATCGTCGCCTGCGGCGGGGCCGCGGGGGCGAAGCTCGGCGGCGTTATGGACGGGTATGAGCTTTTGAAGCCGCTGGGGCACAAGCGCACGCGCCTTTGCCCCGCCCTTGTCCAGCTCACTGCGGAGGGCGGATATCCCCGCGCGCTCAAGGGCGTGCGGGCGGACGCGGCGCTGTCGCTCGTCTCCGGGGGCGAGGTCATTGCCCGCGGCGCGGGGGAGCTTCAGTTCACCGAAACGGGCGTCTCCGGCCCCGCGGCCTTTGATATCTCCCGCGCCGTCTCCACCGGCGGCGACAAGGCCGGGCTGCATATCGACTTTCTGCGCGGTTATGACGGATCCGCCGTCGCGCAGATGCTTCGCGCGCGCTGCCGCGCCCTGCCGGATCTCCCCTGCGGGGAGGTGTTCACGGGGATGCTGCATAACCGCCTCGGGCGTATGCTCGTCAAATACGCGGGCCTTGACGCCGCCGCGCCGCTTTCGTCCCTCGGCGCGGACGCGCTTGATGCCGCCGTGCGCGCCGCGAAGGACTTCACGCTCACCCTCACGGGGACGGAGGGCTTCGACAGCGCGCAGGTCACGGCCGGCGGCATCCGCACCTCCGGCTTTGACCCGGAAACTCTGCAAAGCTGGTTTATGCCGCGCCTCTTCGTCTGCGGCGAGCTTTTGGATATCGACGGCGACTGCGGCGGCTACAACCTCCAGTGGGCATGGGCCAGCGGCCATATGGCAGGGAGGCTTGGCGAATGATACTTGTAAGAAAGCTGCGCCTCGCCCCCGGCGAGGATGCTTCCGCCCTGCGTGCGCGCGCGGCGAAGAAGCTGCGTCTGCCGTGCGCGGAGGTGAAGGAGCTCACGCTCATAAAGCGCTCCCTCGACGCGCGGCATAAGGACGATATACACTATGTCTGCTCCGCCGCGCTCTCCGTCTCCGGGGATGAGCGGCGCGTAATCGCCCGCGTCAAGTCTCCGGACGTGTGCGAATATACTCCGCCGGAATATTCCGTCGCGCGCGTTTCGCCCGGCGAGGGCGCGCCGCGCCCCGTCATTGCCGGCTTCGGCCCCGCGGGCATGTTCGCCGCGCTCGTGCTGTCCATGGCGGGCGCGCGGCCTATAGTTATCGAGCGCGGCCGCGACGCGCTCTCCCGCAAGGCCGCCGTGGACGCGTTCCGCGCCGGCGGCGCGCTGGATACGGAGTGCAACGTGCAGTTCGGCGAGGGCGGCGCGGGCACCTTTTCCGACGGGAAGCTGAACACCGGCACGCACGACGCGCGCCTTTTCTGGGTCCTGCGGCAATTTTACGCGCACGGCGCGCCTGAGAGCGTGCTGTACGACGCCAAGCCCCATATCGGCACGGACATCCTCATCGACGTTGTCCAGCGCATCCGCGCCGACGTCATTGCCCGCGGCGGAGAGGTCCGCTTCTCCACGAAGCTTGAGCGCCTCATTATCGAAAACGGCGCGCTGACGGGTATAGAGGTGCACGACGCGCAGGGGCTGCACACGCTTCCCTGCACACAGCTCATCCTCGCCATCGGGCATTCCGCGCGCGACACTTTTGAAGCGCTCCATGCGCAGGGCGTGCCGATGGAGCCGAAGCCCTTTTCAATGGGCGTGCGCATAGAGCACCGCCAGCGCGATATCGACCTTGCGCAGTACGGAGCCGCGCGCGGCGCTCTGCCCGCGGCGGACTACTCGCTCAACGTCCGTCTGCCCGACGGACGCAGCGCCTATACCTTCTGCATGTGCCCCGGCGGCGAGGTTTTTGCCGCCGCGTCGGAATCCGGCGGCGTCGCCACGAACGGCATGAGCTATTCCCGCCGCGACGGGGAGAACGCCAATTCCGCCCTGCTCGTCACGCTGCACCCGGAGGACTTTCCGGATAAAAGCACCCTCGGCGGCATGTACTGGCAGCGCGAGATAGAGCGCGCGGCCTACGCCTTCGGCGGCGGCAATTACCTTGCCCCGGCACAGCTTGCGGGGGATTTTCTCGCCCGCAGGCCGAGCACCGGCCCCGCCTCCGTCGCGCCCAGCTACCGCCCCGGCGTCGTCTGGGGTGAACTGCGCGAGGTTCTTCCGCCGCGCATCACCGCCGTGCTGGAGCAGGCCATTCCCGCGCTGGGCAAGAAGCTCTCCGGCTTTGACTCGCCCGACGCCGTCCTCACCGCGCCCGAGACGCGCTCCTCCTCCCCCGTCAGGATACTGCGCGGCGCTTCGCTTCAAAGCGCCGTCGCCGGGCTTTATCCCTGCGGCGAGGGCGCGGGCTACGCGGGAGGCATAAGCTCCGCCGCCGTGGACGGTATGCGCTGTGCCGAGGCCGTGCTGCGGGATATCCAATCGACGTATACTGGCAGTAAAGACGTACCCTAATAGTAAAGATAAAAGCGAGGTAAGCGTTATGCGTCTGCATACAGAACCGCTCAACAGCAAAAAGTCAAAGCGCATCCTGCTCTCCGCCGCAGCCGCGGTCATCCTCATGCTGGTGCTGATACGGTCCATACAGCGTCAGGGCGAGCTGCTGCTGTTCCGTTATAATCTGGGCTTCTCCATCGAAGAGGCCGGGATACTCTACGATTTTCAAACGGTGATGCTTCTGCTCGTCAGCCTCTTCGTTTTCACGGCCGTCTTTTTCCTTATTTTACCCCCCCCGAATCGACAGTCAGGCTATGAGCGCTTTTTCGCGCTTACCGCGCTGGCGCTTGGCCTGATATATCTCTTTGTCATCACGCCGCTCTCCGTTCCGGACGAGTCAACGCATTATCTCGCCATATCCGAGCTTACGAACGGGCTCTTCGGTATGCCGGACACGGCCTATGCCTTGGACCCCAGCGGCTTTTCAAATCAGAACAATGTCTGCACGGGCTATCTCCGCGTCATAAGGGATCTTTTCGGGCGTGGCTCCGACCCGAATGTTATACAGTCCAGCCTGATGTCATATATGTGGACGCTCGTCTATCCGCTGGAATATGCGCCGCAGGTGCTGGGCTTCGCCATTTCGCGGCTGCTTTCCTTCAACGACGTTACCACCTTCATGATGGGCAGATTTTTTAATCTTCTTTTCTATGTCGTCTGCCTCTATATCTCGGTAAAGCGGGTCCCGCGCTTCAAGCTGCTGTTCGGCCTTTCCGGCATTCTCCCCATGGCCATGCAGCAGGCCGCGTCGCTTTCATATGACACCTTTATCAACGCGCTCTCTATGGTCCTTTTGTCCTCGCTTTTGAGAGAGATATTCTCTGAAGGGGCTTTGACCCTTTGCGATCTTCTGTACATATTCATCCCCGCGCTCCTCCTCGCCCCCGCGAAGGGCGTCTATGCGCTGTTCATCCTTCTCTTTATATTTATCTCCAAGGAGAGATTTACCGGTAAATGCGGGAAAACCGGCTGCTTCTGGCTTCTTTTCGCGTCCTGCGCCGCGGCGTTCATCGCCGTGTCCGCGCCGTCGCTGCTGCGCATCATGCACAGCACGCCTCCCAGCTATGGCGATGAGGGCGGGGAGTCCTATACCCTGCGCTTCTTCCTCACCAACCCCGGCGACGCGTTTGGCATTTTCAAGAACTCCTTCAACGTCTATTTCAGCACGTGGTTCGCGCAGGCCGTCGGCCAGAGTCTCAGCACCTGCCTGCTGGAGCTCCCTACATGGATAGTTCCCGCTTTCACGGCGCTGCTTATCCTCTCGGCGCAGAATATCGACGGGAATGAGCTGGATATGCCGAGAGGCATGCGCCCGGCGCTGCTGGCGCTCTCCGCCGCGGTCGTGCTCTCCTTCATGGCGACCATGTTTTTGACGTGGATACACAATACGGATAAAATAATCGTCGGCGTGCAGGGGCGCTACTTCATTCCGATCCTGCCGCTGCTCATGCTCTCGCTGAACAATAAAATCGTTGTTCTGCGGAAGAACATAGACCGCGGCATGACCGTCCTCGCCATCCTTCTTTCCGCGCGCACCATCCTCGCCATTCTCGATTTCACGATGTTCAACGTGTGATTTTCCGCTTGACTTTTCCGTAAAAAAGTTGTATAAAATACGCGCAACGAGCAGCTAAACACGGCATAAGACCGGTTGTTTGGCTGCCCGTTGTATTTTTAAACACTTTTAAGGAGCTGCTGCGCAATGCAAAACGACAAAGTCTGGACGAAAAATTTTCTCCTGATAATAATCATCAATTTCCTTGTTTTCATGAATCATATCATGATCCTTTCCACCTTCCCCATGTTTCTTGAGCAGGTGCTGGGGCTGAACGCGGCCATGGCGGGGCTTGCCGCCTTCGGCTTCTCCGCCGTGGCGGTGGTGCTGCGCCCCGTGATAGGCTGGATGCTCGACTGCGGGCGGCGCAAAAGCGTGCTTCTCGCCGGTCTCACGGGGATGCTTCTGATGCCGCTGGGCTATGCGCTGTCGTCCTCTGCCGCCGCGGCGGGCTATACGCTCTCCGCCGCCGTCTCCCTCGCGCTGACCTGCCGTATGCTCCACGGGGCGGCGCTCGCCCTGTCGAACACCACCGGCGCCACCATTGCGTCCGACGCTCTGCCGCAGCGCCGCTTCGCCGAAGGTATGGGCTATTTTGGCATGGCCACCGCGCTTGCGACCTCCGTCGCCCCGGCGCTGGGCCTCGCGCTGATGAAAAAGGGCTTCTCCGTGCTGTTTTTCGCGGCCTCCGGCTTCATGCTGCTGTCGCTTGTCCTGTTCACGTTCATGGACGCGGGAAGCGGCGCGCATGTTGAAAAGAAGCCCCTTCGCGTCAAAGAGCTTATCGAGCCCGACGCCCTGCCCGCCTCCGTGATATGCCTTGTTTTTCTTCTCACGTGGGGCGCGCTTGAAAACTTCCTCGCCGATTACGCGCTGAAGGCCGGCCTGCCCTCCGGCGGCATATTCTTTGCCATCACGGCCGTCATGCTCTTCCTTGTGCGCATCACTATCGGCAGGCTTGCCGACAAGAAGGGCGAGGGCATATTCGTCTATTCCTGCAACGCCGCCATGCTTGCCGCTTTTCTGCTGCTCGCCCTTGTGCCGGGCGCGGTGAGCTTTTATATCGCCGCCGTGCTCGCGGGCTACGCCTTCGGCGGCATAGAACCGGCGCTGCAATCCATGGCGGTGCACATCGCCCCGCCGGAGCGCCGCGGCAGCGCGAACTCCACCTTCCTGTGCGCGTATGATATCGGCCTCGGCGGGGGCGGCGGCATCGCCGGTGCGCTCATCAGCGCCCTCGGCTTTAGCAGCATGTTTCTCATCCTCTCCCTCGCCACGGTCGTCTCCGTGCTGCTCTACGTCCTCTGGGGGCGCAAGCACCGCTCATCCTTCACCTACGCAAAGCGCCGCGATTCATAAGCGCCTCGCGGCAGGTCACACAGCGTCACAGGAAAAACGAAAGCCGCCCATGTAGGGCGGCAAAGCGCTTGACATATTGCGGTGCTGGCGCTATAATGAACATGAAAAGAGCGCTGCGACATGCGGTTAGCTCTTAGTAGTTCTGATTTCTATGTAAATGAAACCGTCACTGGCCAGAGTGGCGGTTTCTGCTTTTTATGATAAACTGAAACATCAGCTTTCGCAGTGTCAGAGTTATCGTAAGCCGCATACGCTTCACCCCCTTCCGGGTGGTGTAGCTAACCGCCTGCCGTTGTGCAGCGCTCCCGGTACGTAGTACCATAGACAAAATATCACATAGTCCGGCAGATTGCAAGCGCAACCGCGAAATACCGCCGATTTTGTGGGTTTATCATCATATCGTATCTGCACAGCGTAATTTAAACTCCCGAAAGCTTCCGAAAGGCCTCGCAGAGTTTGCCGCCCGCAGGCGGCAAAAAATCTTCTTAGATTGTCAAGTTAAGTGCAACAGGGTGTCAAAGAAGACCTCAAAGGGAGA
>ENA-OUQC01000732-OUQC01000732.1-human-gut-metagenome-genome-assembly--contig:-NODE-732-length-21290-cov-4.429433_pt1 | contig 21290 bp, 18 predicted proteins | sample MGYA00237942_ERZ548815 | MGnify/ENA primary metagenome ERZ548815 (study PRJEB26490, sample SAMN05194722) | human gut metagenome | biome: terrestrial biome; feature: human-associated habitat; material... | reverse complement strand
AGCCGCCGCACATGCCGGTGCCGTCAACCATGATGGGGTCAAGAGAAATAACGGTCTTTATACCGTAGGGGCGCGTAACGTCGGCAAGGAACTTCATCATGATGTCCGGGCCGATGGCGATAACGCGGTCAAACTGGGGCTTGCCTTCGGCGATATTGGCGTCGATCTCATCCTTGAGGAACTTGGTGGTGAAGCCACGCTCGCCGTAGGAGCCGTCGTCCGTGCAGATGATGAGCTTGTCGGAAGCTTCCTTCAGCTCGTCCTTCAGAATGACGATGTCCGCGGAGCGGAAGCCGCCGATGAACGTGACGTCGATGCCGAGCTTATGCATTTCTTTTGCGATGGGGTAAGCGATGGCACAGCCGACGCCGCCGCCGACGACGCAGACCCTTTTCAGCCCCTCCATCTCCGTGGCCTTGCCAAGGGGGCCGACAATATCCGTGATAACGTCGCCCTGCTCGACCGTGTGGAGCATACGCGTGGTGCGGCCGGCAGCCTGCACCATGACGGTGACGGTGCCCTTTTCACGATCCCAGCCCGCGACGGAGACGGGAACGCGCTCACCCTGCTCATCAAGGCGGAAAATCACGAACTGACCCGCCTGCGCATGCTTTGCGATCAGGGGCGCTTCGATCTCAAACAGGCAAATCGTCTTTGCGTCGTTGAGAAAACGCTTGGTTACTACTTTGTACATCTGCACACCTCTATTTATTTAATTAAATGCTTTTTCCCGTAGTATTGTACAGCATAGCCCTGTACATGTCAAATATTAATAATATTTTGACACTTTTCACAAAAAAGCGCTTCCGCTTACTCCGCCTTGTCCCACGTCCGCTCGCTTATGATATAGCGCGGGCGCTGCTTGGTCTCAAGATAGATCTTCCCGATATACTCGCCGATGACGCCGAGGCAGATGAGCTGCACGCCGCTGACGAAGCAGATGATGCACGTCATGCTCGCCCAGCCGGAGGCGGGGTGCCCGCACAGCGCCGTGATGAGCGCCCACAGGCAGCCGATGAAGCTGGCGAAAGCCACGAATAGGCCGAAGCCCATTATCATTTGCAGCGGCTTCACGGAAAGGCTGGTGATGCCGTCCACCGCGAGGGCTATCATCTTCTTAAGGGGATAGTGACTCTCCCCTGCGATACGCTCCGCGCGGGAGTAGGTCACGCTGGTGCTTTTGAAGCCGACGAGCGGAACAAGGCCGCGCAGGAAGAGGTTGACCTCCTTGAAATTGGCGAACTCCTTGAGCACGCGCGCGCTTATGAGCCTGTAGTCGGCGTGGTTATAAACGACCTCCGCGCCCATGGCGGCGAGGAACTTATAAAAGCTCTGCGCGGTGAAGCGCTTGAAGAAGGTGTCCGTCTCGCGGCTGGAGCGCACGCCGTACACGACGTCGCAGCCGTCGAGATACGCATCGACCATGGCGTCCATGGCGTTTATGTCGTCCTGCCCGTCGCAGTCGATGGATATGGTGATGTCGCAGCAGTCCTTGGCCTCCATAAGCCCCGCGAGGACGGCGTTCTGATGGCCGCGGTTGCGGCTCTGGCAGATGCCGATGTAATGCTCATCCTGACGGGAAAGGTCCTTTATGATATTCCACGTCTCGTCCTTGCTGCCGTCGTTGACGAAGAGGATGCGGCTGTCGCCGCTTATCTTCCCCGCCGCGGCAAGCGAGCTGAGCTTGTCAAGGAACATGGGCGCGGTAATGGGCAGAACGGCCTGCTCATTATAGCACGGGATAATGATATATAATCTGGGCGTCATAACTATCTCCTTTTTTATATTGCATTTCATGACTGATACTGCATGTCTGCATATACAGTGTATTATAATCTTTGCCGTGCGAAAGGTCAAGCAAAGCGGCGAAAAAAGCAAGCCCGGAGAGGCGTTTTATGTGTCTCTCCGGGCTGTGTCTTTATACAATTTATACAATATGCCTGCGCCGCGCCGTCAGGTTTCGTGCCGGCCCTTGCCGTGGCGCTTTTCCCAGCGCGCACGCTGGCGCACGCGGATGGCCTCCTCGGCGCTGTCCTTCCACGCGGGCAGAAGGTCGTCCTCAAGGCGGCGCTTTCCGCGCACGGCATAGCGCACCGCCAGCACGAGCACCGTGACAGCAGGCAGGATGAGCGCCGCTATCGCCGCAACGAGCAGCAGCGCCGCGCGATCCTCGACGCAACGCGCCGCATTCTCCCAATAGGGGTAAAGCACGCCGCGCGTCTGCATGGAGCGCTCGTCAAAGCTCTTCACCTTTTCCCAGAGGGAGGACAGGCGGAAGCGCTCAGTATTATTGACGATCTCACCGCGGCCGATGGGGAACTTCTCCTTGGCGAAGCTGAGCGCGAAGTTCTTCACGGGGTCGGGCATGACGAATTCATAACACTGTATGCCCGTGGCCGCGCCCGCGCCGCCCTGACCGGCGGAGGCGTCGCTTCCCGTATCCGCGGCAGACGCGGCGTCCGCCGTGCCGCCGAAAAGGTTCATATACCCGTCATAGGAAATGAATATGCCCATGCCGTCGGTATACGCCTTCTTCGTGGCGAAGTCCTGCTCGCGCTCTATCACACCGGCGACAACAAAGGGCACGCCGTTTATCTTGAAGCTGAGCCCCTGTATATCCGTGCCGCCGAAGAGCAGCCACGCCGTCTCCTCGTCGAGCAGGGCGCGATCCTGCATGAGGTCGTCGGAGGAGATATAGTTCCCGCTCAGCAGCGTGATGGGGTGGAAGTCGAAGAAGCGCCCGCCGACGGCGGTGGCGTACACGTCGCCCTTGCCGAGGGCGCTGGAAACGCTGACCTTGTCAACACAGCTCCACGCGTCCACGCTGAGCACGTCCTCCGTGCCGACGTCTATGGCGGCCTCGTGCAGTTTCTTCACAAGCGCCTCGCGGAACGCGCCGATCTCATTGAGCGAGACCGTTTCATCCACGGGGATGAAGCAGCTCAGCTGGGCGTATTTCGTCGCGCTTGCGCCCTGCCAGCGCTCCGCCTCATGCTGGCTGGGAAGCAGCCGCGAGAGGGAGGAAATGCCGATGAAGCACGCCGCCGCGGCCAGCGCAAGCGCGATGTTCACCGCGAGGAATATCAACTTTTTTATGCCAAGTTTCTGTGCTGTCTTCTTCATAGTTTCGTATCAAGGGGAATGAAGCTTTCTCAGCTCTGCGCGTCGGCCATGCGGACCATGTCGCCGTTGGCAATGGGGGCGGAGCTTGTGGTGATGACATAGTCGCCGTTGCTGAGGTCAGCCGTGACGGCGGAATTCGTATCGTCCGCGGCGAGGACCTCTATCGCAACGCGCTTTGCAACATACCTGTTGCCCAGCGGGGAGCTTTTCGCCATGACGGCGAGGACGAAGCTGCCGTTGGAGTCGGTGCGGATGGCGCTGTTGGGAATGATGAGGTCATAGCGCGCGCTCTTCTGCCCGACGGACACGGTTATCTCCGAGCCGGAGGTGACGTCACCGTCAAGGTCGAAGGTGAGAAGCTTATTCGACATGGGGTTCTTTTTATCCGTCTGGATGGTGCTGAGCGTGGCGACGATCTGATTGCCCCAATAATAATTGCTTATCGTGGCCGTGTCGCCGACGTGCAGGCGCTTGGCCTGATCGTTCGTAACGGAGAAGCTGACGGTATAGCCCATATCGGGCACCTCTATGGCGCAGAGTATATCGTCCTTCAGGACGGCGTCGCCCGCGGTGCAGTTGACCTCGGTCACGGTTCCGGAGACATTGGCTGTGACGGTATTCTCGTCGCCCTCGCCGGTGAGCTGCTTTATCTTCTCCTGCTGGCGCTTTATCTTATTGGAGATAGAGCCAAGCCCGGCGGAAGCGGAGGCAATGGAGCGCTCATTCGTAAGCGCGGCATTGTTCAGCGCATCCATCTTGGAATTGTAATCCTCCTGCGCTTGCAGGTACGCCTCGTACAGCGTATTGACGCCCTCAGTGTCAACGCCGTAGGTCTTGAGCTGTGCGGATATCGCGTTCAGCTTCAGTTGCAGGGTGTTTATCGTGTACTGCAACCCTGTGATATAGGTCAGGCGGCCTGCCGCTGTCTGAAGCACTGTGCCGTCAACGCCCATCAGCGCCGCGACCTCCGCCGTTTTCAGGCGGTTTTCCTCTGCCACAAGCGCCTGCCATTCTTCATAAGCCGCGTTAACATCCGCCTCTGTCGGAAGCGTGCCGCTCCCCGACTGCGTGCCGACCTTTGCAAAGGGTCTGAAAAGGACGTTCGCCGCCGCTTCCGCGGCCGCCGTCCCCGCCTCTTTTCCTGCTTCGCCGGTGCCTGTCGTTTCAGCTGCGCCGCCGTTATTGCCGGTGTTGGTATTATCCTCGCCGCCGGGAGTTGACGGGTCTGGCGAGGTCGTGGGTGGCGCCTCCGTCGGAGACGGGGAAGGCGTCGCAATAACGCCGCTCTGCCATTCCGCGTAAAGCTTATTATACTTTGCCTCCGCCTGTGTGACCTTGCCGTTTATGAGCGTGAGCACGAGCTGCTCCGCTTCAAGCTTCTGGCCCGCGATATTTATATTTTCTTCTATGGTCTGCTTCTCCGTGAGGAGCTTCTTTACTGTTTCCGAATCACCCGGCTTTATATTTTCACTTTTTGCGTCCTGCCATGCCTTATACGCCTTTTCCATAGCTCTTTTGGACTGCTCGACCGCGTTGCGCTCATTCACGAGCGCGCTTGCTATCGGCACGCTGAGCGCGGCCTGAGCGTACTGGGTCTGGAGGTCGTCCAGCGCGGCCTTGGCCTCTTCAAGCTGGTCGCTGTCGCCGGGGCCGAGGACAAACAGCACGTCGCCGGCGCTGACCTCCTGCCCGGCCTTGACCATGACGCGGCCGATGGTCTCATTTGCCTTGGCCTTGACCTTATGGCTGCCATTGGCCGCGACGGTGCCAGTGCCGCGCACCTTGGCGGTGATGGTGCCGTCCGTGACCATCTGGGTGGCGACCTCGGGCAGGGAATGATTCATTATCGTATTCGAGAAGAATGTGAGCAGAAGCAGCACCACGAGGAACACGATGGCCGCATCCTTTACCCAAGCTCTGTTTTTCGGTTTAGTTTCCATTTTTATACCTCGCTATGACGTATCTAAAAAAACATATCACAGGCGCCCGCCGGGGGCGGCGCGCGAAAGCCGTCAGCCCTTGACGCTGCCGGAGTTGGCAATACCCTCGACAAGATATTCCTCGCCGTGGAGGAACAGCAGAAGCGTCGGGATCATGTAAACCGTGGCCATTGCAAAGGCAAGGCCGATCTCGCCGGAATTTATGGACGAGAGGAACACGGAAAGCGGCTGCTGATCCGCGTCCTCAAGGAGGATGAGCGGCTGCTCGACCATGTTCCAGTAATCTATAAAGACAAGGATCGCAATGGAGTAAAGCGCGCTGCGGCACTGGGGCAGGCATATCTTGGTGAATATCTCCCACTCGCCCGCGCCGTCCACCTTGGCGGCCTCGATAAGCGAATACGGGATGCGGCGCATGAACTTCGTCAGCAGGAACACCGAAAACGGCGCGAACATGCCCGGCAGGATTATCGACCAGCGCGTGTTGAGTATCCCCAGCCACTCCGACACGAGATAGTTCGGCACGAGCGTGACCTGATACGGCATGAGCATCAGGATGACATAGAAAAAGAAGATACCGCTTCTTATTTTGCCGCGCCAGCGCGTGAAGGAATACGCCGCGACAGAGGCGATCGCCACCTGGAGGATGACGATGGGCACGACGAGGATAATACTGTTCCAGAACTTGAGAAGATAATCCGGGGATTTGACAAGGCCCGTGATATACTGCGAAAGCGTGACCTTATCCGGAATGAACTTGAGGTTGACCGTCTTTGAGACGTAGCCGCCGGAGGTGGTGGAAAAGATCATGCCGTAATTGGCCTTGATCTCCGCCTCGGACATGAAGGAGTTGGTGATGGTGAGCACCGTGGGCAGAAGAAAGGCCACGGCAAACACCAGACACAGCACGAACATCACGCCGCGGCTGAAATACCGCTTTTTCTTCATCCCTCCACATCCTTTCCGAACCAGTCCTCCGCCCGGAAGAGCAGCGCGATGAGCACGACCATGACGAGGGCCATCACAACCGCGGCGGCGGAGAGCTTCTGATAGTCAAGCGATTTGAAGGTGTTGTTCATGAAATGCTGGAGCATGTACAGCGTTTCATACGGGTAATCCCCCGTGAGCAGATAGACCTCACGAAAGACCTTGAAGGAGTTTATGAGCGAGAGGATGGTGACGAAAAGCACCGTGGGCGAGAGATAGCGCAGCTTTATGGCGAAGAACTTGTACATCTCCCCTGCGCCCTCCACATCCGCGACCTCAAGCAGCTCCTTGGGGATATTGGCAAGGCCGGCCATGAAAAGGATCATGAAATAGCCGAGGTTCTTCCACAGAAACAGGATCAAGACGACGGCCTGACTGTGCGCCGACTGGAGCCAGTCTATCTTATCCGCGCCGAAGAGCAGAAGAAATTCGTTTACCGTGCCGTTATAGTTGAAAAGCACCTGCCAGATGAGCACGACCGACGCCACAGGCACCATCATCGGACTGAGGAAGAAGGTGCGGAACTGCGACTTGAGCGGGATGCGCGCTTCCAGCATCAGCGCAAGCAGCATAGACAGCGCCACGGCCAGCGGCACAGCCCACGCGGAAAACGTGAGCGTATTCTTCGCCGCGAGCAGGAAGGCCGAATTGTGAAAGAGCTTGACGAAGTTATCAAGAAACACGAAGTTGCGCGAGCCGACGCCGTCTATAAGCGAATAGTACACCACCACGCCGAAGGGCACGATGAAAAACACGCACACGCCCAAAAGGCTGGGCGAGAGGAAGCAAAGACTCTGCGCGAAGTCCTTCGTCTTTTCATTCAGTTGTATTTTATGAGTTTTCATGCGAATAATCCGAAAGGCCGTCTACTAGATATTGTCTCATACGGCAGTATCTGCCGTCTACTAGATATTGACTTATGCGGCAACACCTGCCGTATATCTTGCATTGTACAACATGCGGCGGAGTTTTTCAATACGCGCGATGCGCCGCAAAGCTTAATTTCTGTTTAAAGTTCGGGGCGCGTCGGATGAACGCGCCCCATATGCGTTTTTGCACTCGACAGCTCAGCGCTGCTCGTTGACGTAGATATTCGCCTTGCTCTGCACGAGCTTGGCCACGTCCTCCGCCGACTTCTGCCCGGCGAAGAAGGCCTGAGACTGCTCACTGACGATGTCAAAGATGCTGTTTTCGGAGTAGTCATTGACGGCGGTGGCGGAGGTGAGCGCCGTCCAGAGCTCGTCCGCCTGCTCCTGCGAGAGGGAGTAGAACTCAACAGTCTGGCCGTTGGCCGTGCCGTAGCCGCCGCGGCTGACCTCTATCCTGTTGCCGTCCTCGTCAAGGATGAAGTTGCCGTCTGCGTCCTTCTTGTACTCGGGCGTCATGGCCTTCTTCACGAGGGCCTTATAGGCGTTTATATTCGTGGGGATGGAGTAGGCGTTGGCCTGTCCCTTCTCGGTGAAGGAGTCGCGCAGGAACTGCCAGACGACGTCCTTATACGCGCTGGACGCGCTCATGGCGTAGCCGGAGTTCTTGCCGATGAGGCTGCCGGGGCGGCCGTCGGAGGTCGGGAAGCCGATATAGGTGGAGTCGCCGCCGAAGTACATGTCGTTATAGAAAATGTCGCTGATGGAGAAGATGCTGCCCATCATGAGCATCTGTTTGCCCTGCGCGATGCGGTTTTCGGTGCTGTCGTCGGGCGTGTACTCGTATTCATCCCAGTTAAAGCTCTCGGGGAACTGCGCGGCGAACTCAAGGAGGTCGGTGAATTCCTTGGAGTTGAAATTGCACTCGCCGGTGCTCCAGTTGACGAAGTCGTTCATGTCGAGATTGAGGCAGGTGCTCAGGATGCTGTCGCGCGTGGTATACACATCGAAGGGCTCACAGCCCTCGGGCATGGAGGCAAGCGCGGCGTTGAACTCGTCATAGGTCCAGCCCGGCTCGTCGCCGACGACGGAGGCCGCGCCGATGGCCGTGATGAGATAGAAGCTGGAGCAGGTGGAATACATGCCGCCGTTCACCTCAAGCGCCTTGAGCACGTTGGGGAAGATATCCTCGCGGCCGAAGTCGGGGTCAGCGTCGATATAGGGATAAAGGTCCTCCAGCAGCCCCTTCGCGGCAAGCTGGGTATAGGGCAGGCCGTTGAGGTCGATGATATCAGGAACGTTTCCGGCAAGAAGCTCGGTGGTGAGCTTGGTGAGACCGGCGGAGTAGTCCTCATCCGTATTATACTGGGAATAATCCTCGACCTCGATGCGGTACTGCTCGTTCTTGCGGTTGAAGTCGATCACGGTGCTGCGCACGTTCCAGTCGAGATACTGCGTGGCGAGGGTGATGGTCTCCTTATGCGGAACGGAGTCATAAGGCACAAGGCTGATTGTGGCGAGGGTGAGAGTGTACTCCTCGTCGGTCTGGTCGTACTCGGAGATGACGCAGACGATGCTGCCGTCGTCACGGATGAGGAGGTTGTTCACATCGTCGCCGTTTATGTCGCAGTTGACCCAGTTGAAAAGGCGCGTGGACTCGCCGGTGGCAAGGTCGATGCCGTAGAAGTTGATGCCGCTGGTATAGTATGCGCCGTAATCCCCGCCGCCGGTGTAGATATTATAGCCATCGTTGGGCAGAGACAGCTTCTCGCCGAAGGACTTGCTGTCCTCGTCGATGATCCACAGCTGGTTCCCGCTCTCGCCGGCCCAGACGTTTGCGGCAATGCGGCCGTCGCCGAGCCTGCACACGCCCTGAACATAGCCAAAGTCGTTGCTTGAGACGTCGCCGTCAGATATTTTCATAGCGTCCGTGCCGTCGGTGCCGATGATGCGCACGCCGTTGTCGGTCGCAACAACGAGGCGGCCCTCGTCGTCAACGATGGAATTATAGGGGTTGAAGCCCTCGGAATCGCCCACCTCTATCTTGGCGGAGCTGAGCTCGTTGCCGTCCTTGTCCAGCGTGCGGATATACCAGCTGTTCTGATAATTCTGATATTCCCAATAGCTGTCGTCGTCACGGCTGAGGTCGGCCGGGCCGTCGTACCACGATTCATAAACATTCTCGATAACGACGAGCTTGTTGTCCGCCGTGACGCCCATGCCGCTGATGTCGCCGCCGGAATAGTAATCCTGCTTGTCGCTGTTATCCTCGGCAAGGGTAGGCGCGTGGTAATTGACAAGCTCGCTGACGGAGCCGGAGAAGTCCACAAAGTAGAGCTTCGAGCCGTATATGTCATACTCCCCTTCATACTCGGGCACAACGCCCTCGGGGATCTCCCGCTCGCCTATCTTTTCATAGCTGGTGGCGTAGAAGCCGTTCGAGGCGAACAGGCGCGGAGCAAGCGAATACTCCATCCCGTCGGCCAGCGTGACGAAGTCCGTGCTGTAGACATAGGCGGGGTGTTCCTCCGCCGCGGTGCTTGACGCGCCGTTCTTTCCGGCATTGTCGGAGCTGCTGCCGCAGGCGCACAGGGAAAGCGCCATGATGAGCGTCAGAAGCAGCGCAGTCATCCTCTTGAAGTTTCTTTTCATTTTGTCCTCCTGAATATAAGCATTACTAAACATTACACCTTATAACATAACCATTTTATAACCATTTTTAGCGGCACGGCGGCTTTTATTCCGTCCGCCTGTAATTGTAGACGAGTCTGCGCGGAAAAAGTTCTCATATTCTGCGGTTTTTTCGGAAATTTTTCAGCGCGAGCCGCACGTGCTGTATTAGCGCAGTTAGTACGGCTGTCAGTATACCGCGCGCGGGGTACAAAGTCAAGCAAAGCTTGCCCCCGGCAACGCTAGGGACAAGCTTATTTACACATTATTAATAGTCCTCCGTCAGTCCTCCGCCGCGCAGGTGAGCGCGCCCGTCAGGCTTTCAAGCCATGTGAGGCCGCTGCGCCGCCGGGTATCGGCAAGGGAATTGACCGAGACGCCATTGACGGAATAATCGCCGTCAAACGCGGCGTCGGAGGCGAAGGACCCGGCCGCACTTATGACATACGCCTTTCCGCCGCGCGTACCGAGATAGAGCATGATGTGCCCAGGAAAGCCCAGCAGCGTGCCCGCGGGGAGCGCGGCGAGAGCGCGCAGCTTCTGCGCGTCCGTTTTGTCCTGAAGCTCAGTGCCGCCGAAGCCCGGAATGGCCATTATGGCCTCCGCCGTGCGCGGCAGGCAGAAGCCGAAGCAGGCGAATATCTCGTGGATGATGCCGGAGCAGTCGTTCGCGCCGTACATCCCAGCCCAGCCGTAGCGGTCGCCCAGAAGCTCGAACGCGAGGCGAAGCTCATTTTCGCGCGTATAGGGGAGATATCCGCGGCTGACCTTTTCCGACACTGGGATGAGCGCGTATTCGTCGGCGATAGCGCCGCCATCGCCGCGCACGGGAAGCTTCACGACGTAGCAGCCGTAGCTTTTGCGGCGGTTCACCGTCTGCGGCGCGTCCGCCGCCTTCACGAGAGGAAGCTTCGTGCCCATCGGAAGTGAGAGGGCGGAGGTCTGCGGGGAGTACGGCTCCTGCGGGAGGCGAAGCTCGCGCCCGGTGACGACGAGGAAATCCTCCGCCTCCATGCGGTCGAGCCAATCCGCCCGGCCGGGGCAGAGGGCCACGTTCTCCTTCCGCGTCCAGCCGCCGAAGCCGTACAGCATCACGTAGCACCACTCCCCGTCCGCGCTTTCGTGCAGCACGGCCAGCGGCAGATACGGCATAAGCTCAGACATGACGAGCTTGTCATAAAGCCTTTCATTTTCCGACACACCGGCGAAGTCATCCGTCGGGAAGAGCCTCAGCTGCGCGCGGCGCACGGAGTAGCCGAAGCGCACGGACACGGTATCCTGTATCGCGTCCAGCGCCCTTTGGGATGCCAGCGCCGTCCAGTAATCCGCATTCGACGGGGAACCGTTTATATACAGCGCGCCTGCGTTTTTCGGCACGGCGTGGCTTTCGATAATGGCGCGCACGACGCTGCCGGGAATGCTGTCCGGTATGTCCGTGAGGGCGCAGTGCTCCTCCCCCACGCTTATCATGGCGCTTATGTCGCGGTTGAAGCGCGATATCTCCTGCGCGCTCATCACGGGCTTTGCCGCGCGGGATGCCTGTATGCCGGTGCCTATCCAGTATTCCGGCGTAAGCATATCCTCCGTCACGCCGGTGGGCAGGCGGATATATTCATCGCCTTCATCGCCGCCGGCAAGCGCCGCGCCGGGAAGGAGCGTCAGCGCAAGCACCGCGGCGAGAAGGCACGCAGCCGGCCGCCTTATCATAGAAGCGCTCCCGTTTCCTTTTCCGAATACACCGCAACGCCCATGGCGCGCAGGCGTTCCGCCGCCATACCGTCGCCGGGGATGAGTGTGCCGGAGAAGGTGCCGTCGTATATCTGCCCCGTGCCGCAGGACGGGGAGTTGGCCTTCAAAAGCGCCTTTTTGCAGCCGAAGCGCCGGGCAAGCGCCTCCGCCGTCTGCGCGCCGAGGGCGTATTCCGCCGTGACGTCTCTGCCGCTGCGGCTCAGGACGCGCGCGCCGACGCGCTCACTCGGCTCCCGCGGGATGGGGAGGCCGCCCGCCGTCTCCGGGCAGACGGGGATCAGCGTATATTTCTCTCTCAGCGCGGCAAGCACGCCGTCGGGCAGGCGGTTGCTGCCGCCGCTGTACTTGCACTCATTGCCCAGCAGGCATGAGCTTATAAGCAGTTTTTCCATGCTATGCTCCTTTCGCGTTTAAAAATGATGCGCTTGCGGTGAAGCGCATCATATCTTTATCTTCTCATTGAAAGGCCGAGGACCGCGCCGCATATGCCGCCGACGATGTGCGTAAGCTGCGACACGTTATCCTTGAGCGTCACGCCGTCCACTATCTCCCCGCCGATGTACAGCACCAGCACGAGGATGAGCGTCAGCGGGATGCAGCCGTTCTTCATCCCCGCAAGCGAGGACATGACTATCATCATGAAAACTATGCCCGACGCGCCGAGAAGCGCGGTGCCGGGAAAGAACAGCCACTGTATCATGCCCGAGACGAGCGCCGTGAGGAATATCGCCCAGAAGAGGGGCTTGCTGCCGTAGCGCTCTTCAAGCGCGGGGCCGATGACGAGGATCATCATGATATTCCCGATATAGTGGGAGTAGCTGCTGTGGCCCAGCACATGCAGCACGAAGCGCGGGTATGTAAGCAGATCCGTCGGGGACGAGCGGTATACCGAGAAGAGCTTCACCGTCGTCCAGCCGCCCGTGAGCTTCCCCAGCACCAGCGCTGCCAGCGACAGAAACGCAAAGCTCAGCACGACCGGGGAATTATACTGGATCTTGAGCACCCGTTTGCTCATAGCGCTTCCCCGCGCGCTTCAAGCGCCGCCTGATAAAACCTCTGCGTATGCTGGTTGAAGCAGACCATGCGCACGCGCTCTATCGCGGGGTACTCTTCAAGGCAGGCCGTTATCGTGTCCACGGCTATTTTCGACGCCTTTTCCAGCGGGAAGTGATAGACGCCCGTGCTGATGGACGGGAAGTCCACCGTTTTGCAGCCGTTTTCCGCGGCCAACGCCATGCATGAGCGGTAGCAAGAGGCGAGAAGCGCCTCCTCCCCGTGTCCGCCGCCGTGCCACACAGGGCCGGGCGTGTGGATGACATAGCGCGCCTTGAGGCGGTAGCCCTTCGTTATCTTGGCCTTGCCAGTCTCACATCCGTGCAGCGTGCGGCACTCGGCCAGAAGCTCCGGCCCGGCGGCGCGGTGTATCGCGCCGTCAACTCCGCCGCCGCCGAGAAGAGAGCAGTTTGCCGCGTTCACTATCGCGTCAACGTCCTGCTCGGTTATATCGCCGGTGATTATCTCAAGCTTACCCATGGTCATTCTCCCCTGACGTTCACAGTCACCCTTCCATCAGCTGCGGAAAGGTCTATATATCTGATGTTCTCGCCGCGCTGCTCTATCATCTTTTCCGCCACGACGTCCTCTATCTCCTTCTGGATCAGGCGGCGCAGGTTGCGCGCGCCGTAGGTGGAGGAGTACCCCTTGCCGACAAGGTGGTCAATGAGCGCGTCATCCCATGTAAGGGTCTGCCCGCGCTCTGCAAGCACGTCGCGCACCTCGCCCAGCATCAGGGCCGCGATGCCGCGGAAGTTCTCCTCCGTGAGCTGGTTGAAGCAGACGACCTCATCCACGCGGTTTATGAACTCCGGGCGCAAAAACTCGTTCAGCGCCTTCATGGCGCGCTCACGCGTCATGTCGCCGATGCTGCCGCCGAAGCCGACGGAGCCGGTCTTGCTGCTGCTTCCGGCGTTCGTGGTCATGACGATGACGGTGTTTTCAAAGTTGACCGTCCGCCCCTGCGCGTCGGTGATGCGCCCGTCGTCAAGGATCTGGAGAAGGATATTCATCACGTCGGGATGCGCCTTCTCTATCTCGTCGAACAGCACCACGCTGTAAGGCTTGCGGCGTATCTTCTCCGTAAGCTGGCCGGCCTCGTCATAGCCGACGTAGCCGGGAGGCGAGCCGATGATGCGCGACACGGCGAACTTCTCCATGAATTCGGACATGTCGAGCCTTATGAGGGATTCCGGCGAGTCGAACATATCCGCGGCGAGGCGCTTGACAAGCTCCGTCTTGCCGACGCCTGTGCCGCCGACGAAGATGAAGCTGACAGGCTTGCGCTTGACCTTGAGGCCGACGCGGCTGCGCTTTATGGCGGCGCACACGGCGTTTATCGCCTCATCCTGCCCCACGATATGCTCCTTGAGGCGCGCGTCGAGGCGGGCAAGGCGGTCATACTCATCCTCGCGGATGCTGGAGGCGGGGATCTTCGTCCACAGCTCTATTATGCGGGCGAGGTTATCCACCGTAAGCTCCGGCCTTTCGCGGTGCTTGAGGTCGTCTATTTCCTGCTGAAGCTGCATTTCCCGGCTTCTCAGCTCCGCGATGACGGCGTAGCGCTTATCCATCATCTCGTCGTTCATATCCACGCCTGCCGGGGCGTCCGCCGACATGAGACCCTCGCGCTCATAGCGGATGTTGTCAAGCTCGCGCTCCTTGAGCATGAGGGAGTTTATCCCCTCGTCCTTGAGGTTGACGTCAGAGCAGGCCTCGTCGATAAGGTCGATGGCCTTGTCGGGCAGGAAGCGGTCGGTTATATACCGCTCGCTCATCAGCACGGCCTGACGGCACATCTCGTCGGATATGCGCACGCCGTGATAGTCCTCATAATAATGCGCGATGCCGCGCAGGATCTTGACGCTGTCGTCGATGGACGGCTCATTCACCGTGACGGGCTGGAAGCGGCGCTCCAGCGCGGAATCCTTTTCGATATGCTTGCGGTACTCGGCGAAGGTCGTCGCACCGATGACCTGTATCTCGCCGCGCGACAGGGCAGGCTTGAGTATGTTGGCGGCGTTCATGCTGCCCTCGGCGTCACCCGCGCCGACGATGTTGTGTACCTCGTCAATGACGAGAATGATGTTGCCCTGCTTGCGTATCTCTTCTATAAGCCCCTTCATGCGGCTTTCAAACTGGCCGCGGAACTGCGTGCCCGCGACGAGCGCCGTCAAATCGAGCAGGAACACCTGCTTGTTTTGCAGCTTATACGGCACGTTGCCCATTGCAATGCTCTGCGCCAGTCCCTCGGCAATGGCCGTCTTGCCGACGCCCGGCTCGCCGATGAGGCAGGGGTTGTTCTTCTGGCGGCGGTTGAGGATCTGAATGACGCGCTCAAGCTCCTCCTCGCGGCCGATCATCGCGTCCAGCTTGCCGTCGCGGGCGCGCTGGGTGAGGTCGATGCAGTAATTATCGAGGAACTTGCGCTTCCCCTTGGACTGGGCAGTCTCCTGCCGGGCCTTATCCTGTCCGCCCTGACTCTGCCCCGCGCCGTCGGATGCGCCGTTCTGCCCTCCGGGGCCGCCGAACAGGCGGCTGAGGAAGGGGAAGGTCGCGGTCTTTCCGTCGTCGTCCGCGTCGCTGTCGGCGCCGTCCATGGTCATAAGCTCCTCAACGCCGTTCATGGCGTTCATCATGTCGCCGGAGATATTGTCAAGGTCGTCGTCGGAAATGCCCATTTTGTTTATCACGTCGTCCACGGGCTTTATGTGCAGCTCGCGGGCGCATTTAAGGCACAGGCCCTCATTCTTGGTCTGGCCGTTTTCTATCTTTGTTATGAATATTATCGCCACGTTTTTCCCGCAGCGAGAGCACAGTGTAGGCTGCATATACTTCTCCATTCTGCCAAATGCTTGGCCTGCGATTTGGAATATAAAGCTCAGATAAGGGCGTTCGTGAGGAAGTCAAAGGCGAGGAAGAACCGCGCGAGCGTCGTCTCCGCCAGCGTCGTCTTGCCGATGACCATGCCGAGGAAGCTCAAAAGCCAGCACAGCAGCACGCAGTAGATAAAGCCCTTTATGAACCCGACCACCGAGCCGCCTATCTCGTCGAGATTTTCCATATTCGGCAGCCGCAGCGAGAGGTTGCCGACGCTCGCCACGGCGATGAGGAATATCAGGATAAGCAGGAAGCCGAGCGCCGCGCCGCCGACATAGGTCGCCGTGTCGCACACGACGGATACCACCGCCGCCGTCATATCCATGCTGCCCTCCTCCGCCAGATCAACGGCGCGCGCGGCCAGCTTTTCCGACGTTTTGGAGTAAAACCCGACGCTGAGCAGGCATTCATAGGCGTAATCGTATTTCAGAGAGCTGTCCTGCGCGATGATATCCTCCACGGAATAGTCGCTGTCGCCGTAGCCCATGCTTTCCAGCACCGCGTCGCGGTTGGCCTGCGAATCGACATAGCCGTCTATAAACGGCTCCAGCGCGGGAACGACCTCGTGCGAATAGGCCGAGGACAGCAGACTGCCGCCGAAGAGCGCGACAACGATGGCGAGTATTCCGGCGATGCCGCCGACAAGCCCGCGCTTATAGCCGTTCCACGTACACAGCGCAATTATTATCAACAATATGATGTCAATTACAGCTTTCATATGTGATCTCATCCTTTATATGTATTCGCGCCCGCGGCGCGCGGTCATCTTGTGATGCATTATATATCCATGCTCTTTATAGCACAAAATTGTGAACAAATATATATCGCGGCGCTTCCAATGTCTGAAAAATCCGCAGTCAGTCCGCTTCAAACATTTTCCCGACCGCGCCGTCATACCAGACGCGGTTGAGATACAGCCCCTGCGGTGGCATCGTCGGCCCTGTGAGCCGCCTGTCGCCAAGCTCCAGCAGCGCGGGGATCTCCTCCGGGCGCAGCTTCCCGTAGGAGGCGTACACCATCGTGCCGACGATGGCGCGGCACATGTTGTAAAGGAAGCCGTCGGCGCAGACGGATATGGTTATCAGATCCCCCTGCTTTTCCGCGCGGCACCAGTGCACCGTGCGCACGGTGGTTTTGGTCTCCGTGCCGAGTGAGCGCACGGCCCGAAAATCATGCGTGCCCTCAAACGCGGCGGCGGCCGCGCGCATCAGCCCCATGTCCAGCCCCTGCGGGTAGAAGCACACGCGCCGTTCAAGAAAAGGGTCCCGGATATTACTATTTAGTATTTTGTAGATATATTCTTTTTTTATACACGACGAAATGGCGTTGAAGCCGTCCTCCGCCTCCGCGGCCATGGTCACGGCGATGTCGTCCGGCAGGCGGGAATTTATCGCCAGCGGGAACCTGTCCACAGGGATGCGGCAGTCGGTCTTGAAGTTGGCGCAGTAGCGCAGCGCGTGCACGCCCGCGTCCGTCCTTCCGCAGCCGACGGCCTTCACCGGATGGCCGCACACCTTCCCAAGCGCCTCTTCCAGCGTCTGGGCCACCGTGATATCGCCCTTCTGTACCTGCCAGCCGTGATAGCGGCTGCCGTCATACCTCAGGCGCAGCGCAATATTTCTCATATCAGCACATCACACACCGTATTTTTTCATCACAATCATCGCCGCGAGGAACGCCGCCCCCACCGCGAGCGCGGCGTAATCCCGCCCCGCCATTTTTAGCTGCTTCATGCGCGTTCTGCCCTCGCCGCCGTGATAGCAGCGGCTCTCCATCGCCACGGCAAGCTCATCCGCGCGGCGGAAGGCCGACACAAAAAGCGGCACCATCACCGGCAGCAGCGCCTTCGCCCGGTCAATGAGACTGCCGGTCTCAAAATCCGCGCCGCGCGCCTTCTGCGCGGACATTATCTTGTCCGTCTCCTCGATGAGCGTGGGGATGAAGCGCAGCGCCATGCTCATCATCATGGTCATCTCATGCACCGGCACCTTTATCTTTTTCAGCGGGTTCATGAGTATCTCCAGCCCGTCCGTGAGGGCGATGGGGCTTGTGGTATAGGTCAGCAGGAACGTGCCCGTGATGAGCAGCACGATGCGCAGTATCATCTGCACGGCGCGGGCGATGCCCTCCCACGTGATTATCCAGCCGGGAAGGATAGGCGTGCCCTGCGTGTAGAATATATTCAGCGCCGCCGTGAGCACGATGATGAACAGCATGGGCTTGAGGCCCTTGAAGATATTGCCCACGGAGATGTGCGAAAGGTACATGCACGCCGCCGTCGCAAGCGTCACGGCCGCGTATGAGCCCCAGCCCACGGCCTGAAACAGCGCCACGATGTAAACTATCACGAGGATGAGCTTCGTGCGTGCGTCGAGCCTGTGCACGATGGTATTGCCGGGGAAGAACTGCCCCAGCGTAACGTCCTTCAGCATACGCCCGCCCCCTTCTTTTCAAGTATGGCGGCGCGAAGCTGCTCATGCGTGTATATCGCGCCGGGCAGCGCCACGCCGTGCGCGCGCAGCGCCATGGCGATCTCCGTCGCGTGCGGCACGGAAAGGCCGATCTCCATGAGCTTTTCAGGCTGGCTGAACACCTCGTCCGGCCGCCCGTCCATGACGATGCCGCCGTTGCTGAACACCAGTATACGCTCCGCAAGCCGGGCAACATCGTCCATATTATGGCTGACTATGAGCACGCTGGAGCCGGTCTTTTCCTTATAGCGCATTATGTTGGCAAGGATCTGGCGGCAGCCCTCCGGGTCAAGTCCGGCTGTCGGCTCATCCAGCACCAGTACGCCGGGGCGCATGGCAATCACGCCCGCAATGGCGACGCGGCGCTTCTGCCCGCCGGAAAGCTCCAGCGGGGATCTTTCAAAAAGTTCCTCGTCCACACCGGCGAAATCCGCCGCCTCGCGCACACGCGCGTCTATCTCATCCTCGCCGAGCTTCATGTTCCGCGGGCCGAAGGCGATGTCCTTATACACCGTCTCCTCAAAAAGCTGATACTCCGGGTACTGGAACACGAGGCCCACCTGCGCCTTCACGGCCTTGCGGGAGTACTTGTCGGCGTTTATGTCCTTCCCGCCGCAGTACACCTTGCCCGCCGTTGGCTGAAGCAGGGCGTTGAGATGCTGAATGAACGTGGACTTGCCGGAGCCCGTGTGCCCGATGATGCCCACGAGCTGCCCCGGCTCTATAGTCAGGCTTATGCCGTCTATGGCGACCCTTTCAAACGGAGTGCCCGCGCTGTACACGTGGCGCAGTCCCTCCACCTTTATCTGTGACATTTATTATCCCTCTGTTTTATGACAAACTCTCCGCTATCCTTTTTGCGCATTCGTCCGGCGAAAGCGCGTCCAGCGGCAGGGCGAAGCCCTGACTGTTAAGCTCGTACATGAGGCGCACCGTTTCCGGCACGCTGAGCCCCTCGCGCTCCATGAGCGCCACGTCGGAAAACACCGCGCCTGGCGTGCCGTCGGCAATGATGCTGCCGTTTGACATGACGATGAGCCTGTCCGCGCCGATGCATTCGTCCATATGGTGCGTGATGAGCACCACCGTCATCCCCTTTTCCCGGCACAGGCGCGTCACCGTGGATATGACCTCCTGCCGCCCCTGCGGGTCGAGCATGGCCGTCGGCTCGTCGAGCACGACGCAGCGCGGCTGCATGGCGAGGACGCCGGCTATGGCCACGCGCTGCTTCTGTCCGCCGGAAAGCTGCTTCGGCTTTGCGTTTATATATGGGAGCATGCCCACCTTTTCAAGGTAGAGCTTCGCCTTTTCCTCGGCTTCCTCACGGCTGCGGTGAAGAACCTTTCTCTGCCCTACAACGCAGTTTTCCAGTACGGAGAGGTTCGCAAAAAGATTGAAGCTTTGGAACACCATGCCCACCTTGGCGCGGTAGGAGGTGAGGGAAAAGCCCTTTTTGCAGATGTCCTCGCCGTGATAGAGTATGGTTCCGCAGCTCGGCTCCTCAAGAAGGTTTATGCAGCGCAGCATGGTGCTTTTGCCCGAGCCGGAAGCGCCTATTATACTGAGCACCTCGCCGCCTTTTACGCTGAGGTTTATATCCTTCAGAACGGAGTTTTCTCCGAACTGCTTTTGAAGATGCACAAGCTCTATAACATTTTCAGCCATGCTCACATCTCCCCTTTTACATGGATCTCGGCGTCAACATCCGTCTGCGATCCGAATATTGTATAGCTGTCCTTGCCGTTCAGCTTTTTCTCGGCAAAGCGCAGAAGGCGCGTTACGGCAAACGTCAGTATGAAATACAGCACGCAGACAACAAGATATGTCTGGAACGTCTGGAAATTCTGGCGCTTAATGATACCGGCGAAGTAGTAAAGCTCGGTCACGCCGATAACGTTCAGCACCGAAGTATCCTTTATATTGATGACAAACTCGTTGCTGACGGAGGGCAGTATATTGCGCATCACCTGCGGGATTATGACCTTGAACATTGTCTGCGAATGGATCATGCCGATAGACATTGCGCCTTCAAACTGTCCGCGGTCTATGGATATAATGCCGCCGCGCACGATCTCTGCCATATATGCGCCCGTGTTTATGGACACAATGAGTATGCCGGAGGGCACAAGCGGCAGAGTGCTGCCGCCGGTCGCATAGGCGTAGCCCCAATATATGACCATGGACTGCACCATCATAGGCGTGCCGCGGAAAACCTCTACATAAACGGCGATTATTGCGTTCAGTATCTTTTGCAGAACGTGCAGCACCGGATTTTTGGAGGGGGCTGTGGTACGGGCGATACCTGTCAGAAGGCCGACCGCAAGTCCCGCAACCGTGCCGGTGAGCGCTATAAGCATGGTATTGCCCACACCTGCGAGAAGCTGGGGATAGTACTTTGTGATTATATTAAGTACGTCTCTGAAAAAGCTCATGTTGATCCCTTATCAGTAAATTATTTCTTGATTATTACAACCAGATTGGATTCGTAATAGGTGTCTGTGAAATCGACCTGACTGCAGCGCTCTGCCGTGGGGCTCATGCCTGCACAGATGGCGTCGATGGCGCCGGAATCGATGGCGGGAATGAGAGACTCCCAGTCGAGAGAATATATCTCAAGCTTGAGCCCCAGCTTATTTGCAACATACTGTGCTATCTGAACGTCGTAGCCGTTTGCGTACAGACCGCTCTTGCCCTCGCCGCTTATTTCAACAGCACCGAGAGTAGCATTTTCGGTATCGGTCCAGTTATAGGGCTCGTATGCGCACTCCATGCCGATCTTAAGTGTGCCTGTGGTGGTTGCGGGTGCGGGGCAGCTTACGGCAAAGCTGTCAACGGTACCGCCGGAGGCAAGAGTTACTATCTGCTCCATGAGCTCCTTCTTCTGCTCCTCGGTAATGGTCGAAAGAACACCGTTTATCTGTTCGCGGAGAGCCGATCCCTTTTTCAGACCGATGGCGATGCCCACATCTGCGGGAGTTGCCGTAAAGCCGGTGTCATTGTTTGTAAGGTGGATGTATGTAAGCGTATCATCCGAGCCGCAGACGGAAAGCGCCGTAGGCTCCTCGGCAACGTAGCCGTCGATGGCGCCGCTCTTGAGCGCCGTGAGAAGATCCGCAAACTCGGGATATGTAGAAGACTGCACGTCCTCAATCTGGTTCATGGCATCAGCATGGAAGGTGCCTGCCTGTGCCGCGATTTTTGCGCCTTTGAGATCCGCAAGGGACTTTGCGTTTGTAATATCCACACGGTTTGAGCCGCCGCACGCTGTGAGAAGCAGTACGCAAAGGATAGCCGCAAGGGCTGCCGACATAATTCTTGACATGTTCTTCATTTCACCTGTCTCCTTTTGATATAAAAAATTAAGCCTGCGAAACCTTAATAGGTATCGCAGGCTTTTCAAACATTTGAATTGAAAATACAAATATATGATAACGCCGTTGATAGCCCTCCACATATTAAATATGTGACAGTACCGCGCCTGTTCGACGCGATCCCAGCAGCACACCGGCGGCAACCGGGGTGAAGCTTCGGCGGATCAGCCTTTCCTCCGC
>ENA-OUQC01000728-OUQC01000728.1-human-gut-metagenome-genome-assembly--contig:-NODE-728-length-21389-cov-6.339130_pt1 | contig 21389 bp, 17 predicted proteins | sample MGYA00237942_ERZ548815 | MGnify/ENA primary metagenome ERZ548815 (study PRJEB26490, sample SAMN05194722) | human gut metagenome | biome: terrestrial biome; feature: human-associated habitat; material... | reverse complement strand
GGTTAATGAGTGGTATTTAGAGGATATGTCAGAAAACATCCGCAGCGTATTGACTGACCGCCGGAAGAATGGATTTCATATTGGTGCATTTGCTCTTTATGGTTATAAAAAAGACCCCGAACAAAAGGGACACCTGATTATTGACGAAGAAGCTGCTGCTGTTGTCAGAGAAGTTTTTACTTTATTTTCACAGGGATATGGCAAAACAGCGATTGCCCGTATGCTGAATGACCGTGGGATTCCAAACCCTACGGAATATAAACGGCTTCATGGTTTACGCTATAAGCAGCCTACCAGAAAAAATAGTACCTTATGGAAATATTTTGCTATTTCCGATATGCTGACAAATGAAATTTATATCGGAAATATGGTTCAAGGAAAATACGGCAGTGTTTCGTATAAGACAAAACAAAATAAGCCCAGACCTAAAGAGGAATGGTACAGAGTAGAGGGAACACACGAACCGATTATTGACCGTGAACTTTGGGATAGAGTACAATCTATGGTAGCTGAAAAAGCAAAACCATTTACAGTAGGAACCATAGGGCTGTTTGCCAGAAAAGCTCGCTGCATGAACTGTGGCTATACCATGCGTTCTAATAAGCAGACAGATGGAAGACATTATTTACAATGTTCAAATCGCCATGTTGCAAAGGACGCTTGCATAGGCTCATTTATTTCTGTGAAGAAGTTGGAGCAGGCAGTTATTTCTGAACTGAACAAGTTATCACAAGAATATCTTGATAAAGATGAATTGGAACAGAACGTGGAATTTCACTCCAACGTAAAGGAGAAAAAAACTGCTTTAGAAACACAACTTGCTACTTATCAAAAAAAGATTGAAGAAGACGCAAAGGTAATCAGAGAACTTTATCTTGATAAAGTAAAAGGGATTCTTTCCGAAAATGATTTCCTGAATTTGTCAAAAGACTTCACAAATGACAGAGAACGGCTTGAAAAGCTGGTGATTGAAACGCAAAAACAGCTTGATGTAATTGAGAGAAAAATCCAGACAGGCGATAATCGCCGCCAGCTTATTGAGCAATACACAAATCTTGAACATTTAGACAGAGAAACCGTTGAAACTCTAATTGATTATATATTAGTAGGAAAACGGATTCCAGGGACAAGAAATGTCCCGATTGAAATACATTGGAATTTCTAAGTTCTGTAAAATCTGGTGTCTGGCACACCAGATTATATAGAACTTCTACTTAACACTTCTATGTTGCACTTATGCAGTTGCACCATCCGCAGCGAGGTCTTCGAACAAATCTGTCAAAGGATCACCTTTCGACTGGAACTCACAAGAATTAAACGGAACTCCGCCAGCCGCCTGCGGCCAGATGCCAGTTGTGTGGTCTACATAGTAATTGGCAAAACCAGAGTTCTGAATTTCTTCCAGAGAAAGATTGCAGGTGAGCTGATGAACGATCGTTGAAACCATCTCAAGGTGTGCGAGTTCTTCTGTCCCAACATCATTCAACACCCCCGCTACAATTCGGTTCGGTGCTGTGAAACGCTGAGAGAGATACCGCATGGATGCGCCCATCTCTCCATCCGGGCCACCGTACTGACTCATGATAATTTGGGCGATTTTTGGGTTTGGTGTCGTGATGTTTACAGGATACTCGAGGCGTTTTTCATAATTCCACATCCGTCAGCACCCTCCTTTCCGGTTGACTTCCCACGGCCATGGCTGCATAACCCATTCGAAAGAACGGCTCATGCGGTCGTTGGCGGTATCGATCGTGAGCGGGTCGTACTGTTCGGCGTACTGTTTCAGTGCTTCTTTTCGAAGCTCCACTTTTTCCCGGAAAAAGGCAAGTGCATCTTCATCCTCCGGGTGGGTGTCGAGGTAAAGGTTCATTTCAACAACAGCAAAGCTGACCTGATCAATCCAGGCGAGCAGCTTTTCGCGGGATGGCATCTGCGGCATCATAGGCACTGTCCTCCTCCCTTTCCACAGAATGGTTTACAGAGTTCCGGGAATAAGGTTCCATTTTTTAATGCAGCGGAAAGATCATAGATCTGTTCAAACCGCTGCATCGGAACGTACGCCATTGCAGGTATCATATGATCTACATGCTGCATTTTCCGCGGGAAATTCCTTGGTTCCATCTTCAGTTCCATATTGTTTGAAGCGGCGCGGCGGTTCTGCATATTGTTCGCACCGCAGCAGCCGCGATTCATACGGGATGAATCCATACCATGTTCCTCTTTCATTTTCTGTTCTTTATAGAGTATGAAGAAAATAAGAAAGTGTCAAAAAAGGCAGCGGTTTCTCTTCCGCTGCCTTTCTGTCATACTAATGAAATTTTCATCAAAACTGCATCTCATACAAATGCGCATAAATCCCGCCTTTCGCGAGCAGTTCCTTATGTGTGCCTTCCTCCGCAATTCCATTCTCCGTCAGCACCAGAATCCGCTTTGCATTCCGGATTGTGGACAGCCGGTGCGCAATCACGAAGGTTGTCCTGTCTTTCGCCAGAAGTTCCAAAGATTTCTGGACGACTTTTTCGCTTTCGTTGTCGAGCGCTGAGGTTGCCTCGTCGAAAATCAGAATCGGCGGGTTTTTGAGGAATACGCGGGCGATGGAAAGCCGTTGTTTCTGGCCACCGGAAAGTTTTACGCCGCGCTGGCCGATATCGGTGTCGTAGCCGTCCGCCAGCTCCATGATAAATTCATGTGCATTGGCCGCTTTCGCTGCGCGGATGACCTCCTCGTCGGTCGCATCCGGTCTGCCATAGCGGATGTTGTCGATGATCGTTCCCGCAAACAGGTACACATCCTGCTGCACAATACCGATCTCATCGCGCAGATCCTTTAACTTCACATCGCGGATGTCCTTTCCATCCAGCAGAATTCGTCCTTCCGTCACATCGTAAAAACGCGGAATCAGCGAGCAAAGCGTCGTCTTTCCGGCGCCGGAGCTGCCGACCAGTGCCACATAGTCGCCGGCCGGGACATGCAGATTCACATTGCTTAACACGTTTTCCTTCGACTCCTCATAGTGAAACGAAACGTTTTCAAAGGTTACTTCTCCCTGCACATTCTTCAGTGGCAGTGCATCCGGCTTGTCCTGGATGTCCGGTGCGATGCTCATAATTTCCAGGAAACGTTCATAACCGGAATAACCATTCTGGAACTGCTCCGTAAAGTTCACCAGCTTTTTCACCGGATCTGTGCAGTTGTTGATGTACAGAAGAAAGGTAACCAGATCCGCTGCCCCAAGTTTCCCACCTGTCATCAGCAATGCGCCGACAATCAGCGAAATAACGGTAATCAGCGTCGAAAAGGCTCCCATTCCCGAATTGTAAATTCCCATATAGCGGTAGCTGACCTTCTTCGAATCGACAAAACGGTCATTTCCCGCATTGAACTTACGCATCTCTTCTGTTTCATTTCCAAACGATTTGACAACACGGATCCCCGAAAGGCTGTCCTCAATCTGGCTGTTGATATCCGCAATTCTACGACGGTTTTCCTTGAATGCACTCTTCATGCGGCTGTTCATTACCAAGGCAAACAGCAGCATCACCACAATAACCACAAGCGGCACACATGCCAGCATCGGATTTACCACAAACAGGATGATCATCGCACCGATCAGTTTGATAAACGAAATGACAATATTCTCCGGCCCATGATGTAAAAGCTCACTGATATCGAACAGATCGCTTGTAATGCGGGACAGCAGATGGCCGACCTTCTGGTTATCAAAAAAAGCAAACGAAAGCTTCTGATAATGGCCGAAGATCTCGTTCCGCATATCATGCTCAATCCGCGCCCCCATCACATGGCCGTAATAGGCAATATAAAAGTTACAGTACATTTCAACCAGAACCATAGCAATCATCAGAATACCGAGGCGGATAATCTCACCCGTTGCCTGCTCCAGCGGCTTTTCCACAACCGTACTCGTAATATACCGTACAATCAGTGGAATCACCAGTGTAATGGCTGCTCCAAGCATTGCAAAAAACATGTCGGTAAAAAACAATCCCTTATATGGAATGTAATACCGCGCCAGCTGGCGGATTCTTCCCTTCTCTTTTCCGGTTTCTTTTTCTTTACTCATCCTGTCCTCCCTTTCCGTTGGAAACCATTTTGTAATCTTTTCGGAACTCAGACGGTGATACGCCGCATGCCGTTTTAAATGATTTCATGAAATGCTTATCATTTTCAAATCCAACCTGTTTGGCAATTTCCGTAATTTTATCTTCTGTTTGAATCAACAGACGCTTTGCCTCCGCAATGCGGATCTCCTTCAGATAGTTCACAAAATTCACACCGGTATGTTCTTTAAACGCTGCTGAAAACAGCGAATAATTCATGCAAATATGGTTAGATACCATCGCCATATTCAGATCTTTTGCATAATTTTCCCGAATATATGAAATTGCCTCTTCCATTTTTTCTTTTCCGGCCTTCTGACTTTTCAGGCTTTCCCTGTAAACGTGTATCCATTCTTCAAACGCATTCAGAAACAGATCTGCATCACGGTACTGCAGAGGGCGCGGACATTTTTCCTGTTTTTCCGGCACGCGGTAAAAAAGATCCAGCTCTTTACAGATTGCTTCTGTTACTGCCAGAAGCTGATAGGGGGAAACCCTCTGATGCGCTGCCTCAAAATACCAGTTTCGCATTTTTCGCAACATCGCATCCACCCGTTCCGTCGGCACCTGCAGGATAAATTTTTCCTGAAACTGTGCCAGCTCCGTCTTTTCCTCAAAACATTTTTTCTGATATTCTTCCACAGGATTTTTCTGTATAAATGCCATTTCCCGGGCCAGCAGTGCTTCCTGGTATGCCTCTGGAATTTCCATCACAGAACGATGTTCTTTTCCCACTCCGAGACAAAATCTCTCATCTTTTTCTTTCATGATCCGCTCTGCCTCCGGTTCCGGCAAAAGATACAGAACTCCTCCTTCTACGCCTTCCAGCAGAATTCCGCTGCATTTCGAAAACCGTTCCCCATTTGCCTTGCTGGTCAGCAGGATCCGGAAGCTGTCGTTTCCGATGTAGCGCCGGATCCTGCTTTCCATATCCATCCATTCTTTTTCTTCGGCCATTTCTGCATTCATCATCAGATAACGGAGCTGATTTAAAAAGCACCGTTCTTCCTCTTCTTCCGTTTCCCGAGTCTCCGAAAGCTCTCGTTCCAGATTTTCCAGAAGCTGTTCTATCGTCTCCCGCTTGATCGGTTTTAAAATATAGTCCCGAACTCCATGTTTCATCATTTCAACCGCATAGGAAAATTCATCATAGCCGCTTAAAACAATAACAACAGGTTTCTGTGATAACTCCTCCATTTTGTTGACCAGTGTCAGACCATCCATTTTGGGCATACGGATATCAGTGAACATGACGTCCACCCTCTGTTTCCCCAAAATCTCCAATGCCTCTTCTCCGTTTCGACACTCCAGAATCTCCTCCACCGGCACGCTGCTTCGCCGGATCATCGCCACGATTCCCTGTCGAATCAATTTTTCATCTTCTACAACCAGCAGTGTATTCATTTTCTTTTTCTTCCTCTTTCTCGTCACCCTCTTGATCCATCAGAGAATATTTCCCCCTCGTGATGGGAAGATGAATACTCACCTTCGTATAGCAATGCTCTTTTGTATAAACTGACAGTCCATACTCTGTTCCAAATTGAATGTGGATTCTGTCCTGTACATTCCGAAGCCCGATTCCATGTTTCGGCTGTGTATCCGAATTCAGGCGCATTCTTAGTTTACGTCTCAGAATTGCAAGCTGCTTTTCTGACATGCCTGTTCCGGAATCTGTGATTTCAATCTCAAAGCTCTTTTCATGCTCTATTCCTTTGATTTCAATGACAGCGTCTGCATCCAGCTCCTCAATTCCATGTGTAATTGCATTTTCCACAATCGGCTGAAGAGACATCTTCGGGATATCCTGCCGATACAAATTTTCCGGCATCTGAACGGACAGTGTTATTGTGAAATCATACCGCAGATTCATCAGTTCCACATAGTTCTGAATATAATTCATCTCATCCTGAACGGTTACCAGGAATTTATTCCAGCGCATATTGTAGTGCAGCATTTCACCAAGTGCTGTCACTGCATCGGAAATCGTATATTCTTCATTAATCTCAGCCATCATCTTGATGGATTCCAGAACATTATAAATAAAATGAGCGTTAATCTGGTTCTGCATTGCCCGGATTGCCGTATCTTTCAGTGCTGCCTCCCTTTTGATGCTTTCCTCGTTCTGTTTCTGAATTCTCTCCAGCATTCCGTTGATACCATAGCTCATTTCCCGCATTTCTTCTGCGCTGTAACAAACCTTGATCTTTGTTGTTCCATTGTCAATCTGACGCATCTCACCCAGGACGTCATAAAACTCCTTCAGCAGGCCACGCACAATCAGATTGACCACCACAATCAGAAGCAGCCCGAAGCCGGCAAATTCAAGCAGCATTCTCTGCTGCTGTTTGATCATGTTTCCGGTTGCATCATCCAAATTGATCAGTGTTACAAACATTCCATTGAGTTTATCGACTTTCCGAAGCACAATTGCAACGTTTTTCCGGTCAATCACCGCGCTCTGCTGACTCTCTTTTCTGTCACGGATTCCTGCCCGGAACAGAATCAACCCCCGATAGGACTGCCATTTGCAGGCTGCCGCTGTCTTCCCGCAGTCATATAAATTCCAATTTTCATCAACAAAGCAGGCCCAGCTGCTGTCACCGGATCGATAAATTTCGGGAAATATGTCTGCCATACGCATGGATACTTCGATCACTCCAAGCCTTCCTCCGCTTTGATCCCGCAGTTCCCGTACATAAGTCATCAAATGGGAACCTTCTTTTTTTGTACCGGAGATAATATTTTTTTCCTGTATGTCAAAAAACCACTGTCCACCGCCCTGATAGCTTCGGTACCAGGCGCAGTTTTTCATCTTTTCCTTCTGGTACAGGATCGGCTGCTGCTCCAGAAAACCATCTGCCATGGCAAAAATATGGATCTGGTACAGATCTGGCATTGCCTCCTGCATTTTATCGATTATGCTGATGCTGTTGTTCCGAAATTGCTGATAATAGCTCTCCGAGATCTCCTCTCCCCTCCTGAGATGAAGAAGATATTTTTCCAGTGGTTCATACTCCTGCAGCGTATCTACAACCATTGAGCAGGCATTCGCTTTTGCATTCACCTCCGCACAGGTAAGATCTATTGCCGTTACTGCTTCATTTACCCCATGATCTATGGCATTCTTTTTGATACTCCTAAACCCAAAGCACATCATGCCAAAAAGCGGAATAAAAATAAAGATCAACGTTGTTACGGTAAATTTTTGGTTCAGTTTCAGTCCGCGACCCCAGTTTTCTTTTCGGTTCTGTAACCTTACTAATTTTACCAGTTTTTTCTTCAAAAAGCAATTTTTTCAGAAAAATTATTGACAAAAAGAGAAGACGGTACACTTTTTTTCCGTGCACCGTCTCTCTTTTCGCAAGACTCATATATGACGCAAAGCATGATTCCAGGGAAACAGCTTTCGTACCATTGTTATACTGTTGTCAGATCCCACGGTTCATAAATCTTCGGAACATCGCTGATCAGACGTTTGGTATACGCTGCTGTCGGGTGAAGAATTACTTCTTCTGCCGGTCCCGATTCCACAAATTTTCCATGCTCCATAATATAAACATTATCGGATACATAGTAAGCAAGACCAATATCGTGGGTGATGAAGATAATCGTCATATTGATCTCATCACGCAACTTCAGCAGCATATCAAGGATCGTTGCACGTGAGCAGGCATCAATCATGGACGTCGGCTCATCGGCAAGCAGAATCTTTGGTTTCAGAAGGAAAATACGTGCAATCATCAGTCGCTGCATCTGGCCTCCTGACAGCTCAAATGGATATTTGTTTGTCAGTTCTGCGTATTTTAAGTTTACAAAGCTGCAGGCCTCTGTCATCAGACGTTCTTTTTCTTCTTTCGGCAGATTTTTGTCACCGCGCATGTTAATGCAATCCAGCAGAACAGAATCTACACGTTTGAACATATTGTAGGAAGCGAACGGATCCTGGAAAATCGCCTGAATTCCCTTCCAGTACTCTTTTTTCTTCTTTCCGTTCGAGATGTCTCTTGGTTTACCCTGGAAATCAATTTCGCCTTCCGTTACGCTGATCAGCCCGAGCAACATCTTCGAAAGGGTTGTTTTTCCGGATCCGGATTCTCCTACGATAGAAACAAATTCACCTTCATGAAAATCGAAATCCACATGGTCTACAGCGACCGTTTTGGCATCACCAAAACCAAACACTTTCGTCACACCTCTTCCGGAAAGGCATGGTTTTAATTCTTTTCCATCACACATTTGCATACACCTCCCGAATCTTTCTCTCAGACATCAGGCAGCGATACTCTCTTCCGTTTGGCAGCTCGATGACCTCTGGTTTCATACCGCGGCAGGTTGGTTGTGCATAAGGACAGCGGTCTGCAAAGCGGCAGCCCTCCGGCGGATGCTTCAGGTTTGGCGGAGTTCCAGGAATTGCAGTCAGCTTCTGTTCTCTTACACCTTCCTCCGGAACGATGATCGATCCCATCAGACCTTTGGAATATGGATGTAGCGGATCGAATACCATTTCTTTTGCGGTACCTTTTTCTACGATCTGTCCGGCATACATAACCATAATATCGTCAGTTACGTTGTAAAGAAGCGGTAGCTCGTGGGTGATGAAGATCATGGATTTGATAAATCCTTTTTCCATCAGGTCACGCATCATTTTGATAACCATTTTCTGGGAAGTTACATCCAGTGCGGACGACGGCTCATCGGCGATCAGCACCTTTGGAGAAAGAATAGTCGAAATTGCGATAACGGTTCTCTGTTTCATACCTCCGGAAAGCTCAACCGCATGCTTCTGCAGTACCTCCTCCGGCAGGCCTAAGATCTCAAAACGTTCTTTTGCCAGATCATAAATATCCTTTTTCGGCATTTTCGGATCATGCGCATGAATAACGTCTTCTACAAATCGGATGATTTTCTGTGTCGGGTTCAGAGCATTCATTGCTGCCTGCGGAATGTAGGCGATCTCATTGCCCAGAATATTTTTCCGGACATCGTCTGGTTTCATTCCGGAAATTTTTCTTCCATCTACGATAATATCGCCGCTGATGTAGTGAAGCGGTGCGAAATAATAGCCCATCAGGGACAGCGCCAGCGTCGATTTACCACAGCCGGACTCACCCGCTACACCGAGGGATTTTCCCTCCTCAATCTTCAGGGAGACTCCGTCTACGGCGTATACATCTTCATGAAAACGAGTCACATATTTCGTTTTCAGATTGTTTACTTCCAGCATTACTTTTCCCATAGCTGCCTCCTTAGTCTCTTAACTGCGGGTTGAATACCTGGTCAAGACCGGTGTTCATCAGGTTAAGAGAGAATGAAATAAGTGCGATTACAAGAATGACCGGGAAATATGCCCACCATGCACCGTTTAAGTGTGCATTGTACTGGGTTGCCCATTGCATCATAAGACCAAGTGTTGCAGTCTTTGTGGTTGCCGGTCCAAGTCCGATCATAGAAAGCTGTGCCTCTGCCAGAATTCCGGAGGAAATCTGGAGAATGAAAGCCATAACAACGTAGGATGCAACGTACGGAAGGATGTCGGTAAGGACAATCCGCAGCATGCTGTGGCCGGACAGTTTGGAAAGGTTTACATGGTCACGGTTTCGAAGAGAAATAACCTGGGAACGTACGGAACGTGTTGTCCACGGCCATGCTGTAATTCCGATCAGGAGTGCCACCATCATGATTCCCCTCTGAGACTCACCTACGCTGTAGGAGATGAGGATCAAGAGAACGAAGGATGGGATAACGGTGAACAAGTTGGTAAAGAACAGAATCAGGTTGTCCACAAAACCTCCAAGGTAACCTGCAAGAAGTCCGAGGAACAGTCCGATCACGGTTGCAATGATTCCCGCAACCAGACCAATTTTCAGGGATGAACCTGTTGCAGAGATCAGCTCAGTCAAAACATCACGACCAAAGTTATCCGTACCAAGCACGAAAGTCTGACGGTTAATGACATCTTTTTCATTGATGTACTGTTTGCTGTCGATGCTCTGAACCTCTTCCAGCTCACCGGTCTCTTCATTTTTCTCGGCAATAATGGTTGGAACATCCTCTAAAATACCGTCGATTTCGTTGTCGAGACGCTGATATTTTTTCTTTTTTGCTGCGATAAGGCCTTTCTGTTCTGCATTTGGGTCATATTTTTCCTCCCAAAGCGCAATCAGACCTTCTGCGTCGGTAACATCGATTTCACTGGCATCTACACCGCCGTATTTTTCCAGCCATTCTGCCATCATAGAACGGTTGTCCATTGTCAGTTTGCTTTCAACGATGGATGCGGTTGCATCAACATTCATCTTATACGTTTTGCCGGAATTTACGGTGTCCTGAATCGAAAGATAGGTACCCGGTTTGAAAAAGTTTCCGTTTCCGATCATTGCCAGCGGATCTTTTGCCACAACAAACGGATAGATGATAATGGTCAGGAGAATTGCCAAGAAGATTACAAATCCTGTCACGAATTTTCCTGAATGAAAAATCTGTTTGATTGTATTTTTCATAGCGTATTCTCCTTTCTAATCCTGCTGGGATGCTTTGACACGTGGGTCAATGACTGCATACAGAAGTTCAACAAGCAGGTTGGCCAGCAGAACCATGATGGTAATGATTAACGTACAGGCAGAAAGCAGCGGATAATCCTGGCCGGTAACTGCTGAGAGCATCGTTGTTCCAAGTCCCGGGTAACTGAATACCATCTCAGCTACCAGGTTGCCGCCGATCATGGTACCAAGGGACATTGCGAGACCGGTGATCTGCGGAAGCATTGCGTTACGGAACACATATTTCACAATCGTATGATCCTTGATTCCAAGGAAACGACTGTATTTTACATAGTCGGCATTCAATTCATAAATTGACATTGAACGCATACCAATAGCCTGGCCGCCGATCGTGATGATTACGATAGACCAGAATGGCAACTGGTAATGTGAAAGCACAGATTTCATAAAAGCAAGGCTCATATGCGGAATCATACTGCTCGCATAGCCGCCTGCTGCAGGTGCAATATGTAATTTCAGTGAGAAAATGAACAAAAGTACGGTTGCCATACCAAAGGCAGGTACGTTACTGATAAACAGGAATGCCGGAAGGATTGCCTTGTCGAAAACACCTTTCATATAAGCTGCAATTGCACCAAGCAGATTACCAAGAATCCATCCAACAATAATGGCCGGAAGCTGTAAACATATGGTCCACAGAACCGAACTGGAAATAATATCGGATACGGTACGCGGATACTGGCTGAAAGAAATGCCGAAATCACCGCGAAGTGCATTTTTTACCCAGGTAAAAAACTGGACATACATTGGTTTGTTAATACCAAATTTCGCTGCATAGTCTTCATATACTTTCTGAATTGCAGTCGCATCGGTCATACCTTCTACCGATTTGGACGCAATAGTTGAAACCGGATCGCCCGGCATCAGACGCGGAAGAATGAAGTTCAGCAGTACCGCAAAGACTAACGTCAGAAGATACCACAAGATCTTCTGCGTATAATACTTTTTCATTCCTTTCATAGAAGAACCCTCCTTCTGATTTTTAAAAGCGACCGGAGCACCCCGGCTCCGGCCGCCTCTGTTACAATTCAGTATGAACTTTCTTTCTGTTTGGCAAATCAGCCGTCAACCAGTCCCAGATTGTACAGTGCTGCTACGCCATAACCATCGGTGCAGTCCATCGGAGGAACGTTACTTCCATCGTCTTTCTGCGGATAGTTGGTCCATACGGACTCGTTTACTTCGTGGAATACCTGCGGTCTGTACATCAACGGTACACACGGGCACTCTTCCAGCATAATCTTGGAAAGTTCTGTATAGTAATCTTTCAGTTTTGCATCATCGGTCTCATGAGGAATTGCTGCAAGGATTTCATCTACACGGTCGTTCTGATAATGACCGAAGTTACCACTGAAGTTAACCTCAAGATCGTTGTAATCAGAGCTCATGAAGAAACGGCATCTCATGTACGGGTTAGCAACCGATGTACCAGGACCGGACTGCATGGTGATTTCGAAGTTTCCGGTGCTGTAATCAGTGTTGTAGTTTGCTGCTTCCGGGAAGTAGGTCTCAATGTTGATACCAATATTCTTTCCTGCTGCTGCTACGATTTCAAGGGTTGCATTCCAGTCAGACCATCCTGTCGGGCACTCAGCCTTATAGGAAAGGTTCTTTCCGTTGTACTCACGGATTCCGTCTCCGTCGGTGTCTACGATTCCGGCATCGTCCAGAAGCTTCTTAGCACCTTCTACATCGGCATTGGACCACTGATACTCTTTTAAGGCATCCTGATCCACCATAGCCTGCTCACCATCGGTCGGGTTCATGACAGAACGTGGAACATCTGTGAAGGTAGGAGACTGTCCGGACATTGCTGAAGAAATAACCTGATCGTAGTCAACTGCCATAGCGATTGCCTTACGAACAGCTACCTGATCCAGTCCTTCTACTTCTGTATTAAAGAACAGGGTAGGCATTGTCATACACAGCTGATACGGTGCTTCATCAATATAGGTAGAAATCGGAAGATCCTGCTCTAACCACAATTTCTGAAGGTCTGTGATGAATACCTGTGCCACATCGACATCACCATTCTGGAATGCGGTAGTAGCTGCTGCGTTATCTTTAAAGATCGGGTGAGAAATATATTTCGGAACCGGAAGCTTACCCCACATAGAATCTGCCTGTCCCCAATAATTATCATCGCGGATCAGAACTACGTTCTGGTCATTGTCAAAGTATTTTTTGTACGGTCCGGAAGTTACCAGATCGTCCATCTTATCCAGTTTGATTGCTTCAGCATCGTTGTTGTTTCTGTCAGCTACGGTCTTTAAATAATTTTCCTGCATGATGTAGAGCATCGGCAGATATCTTTCCGCAAGAACCGGGTTAACTGCTTCGCCGGAGTCATCGGTTGTCAGTTTGAATACTACGGTACTGTCATCCTGTGCAACAACATCTGCAATGTAGCTCTTCATTTCAGCGCCGGTAGAAGAATTGTAATCTACATGTGCATGATAGGTAGCTGCTACATCTTTTGCAGTAACCGGTGTGCCGTCATTCCATTTTGCGTCAGCTTTGATTTTCACTGTGATCTCGGTACGATTGTCGTTCCATACCGGATCTCCGTCTGCAAGCAACGGATACATTTTTGCATCCAGTGGATTCCACATATAAAGAGTTTCATAAACAAGTACACGTGAAGCATCGCCCTGTGCTATAACCATTGCATTGTTTGAGTTTGCGGACATTGGGTTGTAATCATTGACGGTACCCCACTGCTGTCCTGCGAAGTAAAGAGTTTCATTCCTTGGAAGCTCTCCTACCACATCATCTGAACCTGTGGTATCTTCGCTGGAAGCATCTGCTGTGCTGGAAGATGTTGCTGTGGTATCGCTTGATGCATCTGCTGTTCCGCTGGAGGATGCTGTTGCTCCTCCGCTTGAACTAGTGCTTGTGCTTCCGCTGTCTCCACATCCGGCAAGCATCGTTCCTGCCATTGTCACTGTCATTAACAGTGCAAGGACTTTCATGTTACGCTTTTTCATACTTTTTACCTCCTTAAGGTTTTCGTTCTTGCTTGATGAGTTCATTATACACAAAGACTGTTAGAAAAACAGTGTCTATTTTTTGTTTTTGGTGTTCTTTTTTTGTTTTATGTTGGTTAAATTGCTCATTTTACTCTTTTTAACTCCCTTTGTTCTGCTCATTTTTCACATATTCGTTTTCGCAACATCTGCACTATTTCGTCATTATGATTATTTGTGCTATTTTTCCGTCTTTTCCGACATTTTTCCGTTCGCTTTTTCCATCTCTTTGTGCTATGATGAATATCGTATCAATTTCAGGAGGTTTTTTCTATTATGAATACTGTTTCTCATAAGTACCGACAGTCAGCGCTTCTGCTTCTGACCGCTGCGATCTGGGGTTCTGCCTTTGTCGCACAGCAGACCGGTATGGATTATGTCGGACCTTTTACTTTCAACGCGGCACGAAACCTGCTCGGCGGACTTACGCTTCTTCCGCTGATTGTCTTTTTCTCCTCGTGTAAAAAGCGAACCCTACCGCCGGATGCTTCGTCAGAAAATACCACACAGCCAAAAACGCTCTGGGCGGGCGGTATTCTCTGCGGCATCGCACTGTTTGTCGCCTCAACTCTGCAGCAGATCGGCATCCAGTACACAACCGTCGGAAAGGCCGGTTTTATCACCGCACTTTACATCGTACTTGTTCCGGTCTGCGGCCTGTTCCTCCGAAAACGAGTACAGCCGAAGGTCTGGCTCGCAGTTCTCATTGCCGTCGCCGGTCTCTATCTGCTCTGCATGACAGACGGATCCTTCTCTTTGCAGAAGGGCGATCTTCTTGTGCTTGCCTGTGCACTCGGATTTACCATACATATTCTGGTTATTGATCATTTTTCTCCGCTTGTCGACGGCATCAAAATGTCCTGCATTCAGTTTTTTACCTGTTCGATCCTGTCCGCTGTCTGTATGGTTCTCTTTGAAACTGTAAACTTCTCCGATCTTCTGCACGCCTGGATGCCGATTCTCTATGCCGGAATTCTCTCTTCAGGTATTGGCTATACCCTGCAGATCATCGGGCAGAAAGGATTAAATCCTACCACAGCTTCTCTGCTTATGAGCCTGGAATCCGTTTTTTCTGTTCTTGCCGGTTGGATTCTCCTTCATCAGGCTCTCTCCGCTCGCGAGCTCTCCGGCTGTATTCTGATGTTTGCAGCGATCGTGCTGGTACAGCTTCCGGACTTTCACAAAACCAACGCTGTTTCCTGATGTCATTCCTGTTTTGGTGTAAGAAAGATTCCTGTTTTGCGAGCTTCTTTCTTACGGCAGCTTGCTTTGATGACACAATTCCCCTCCGCCGCAGGTGATCCTGTCCGGAGGGCTTTTTTACGCCATTCGAAAATTTAACCGAATCAAGCAAGTCTCCGGCTTCCATTGCGAACATCCGCTTGCCTAACATTTTCATAGCATAAAAATACAAAATTCTGTATATTGATTGCAGGATTTTTTAATTCGTGCTACACTGTTTTTATTGTACCAATAAGCACTTATTTTATTAGGAGGTTCTGTCATGCCCGTTTTTGATTTCAGCAATTCCCCGGAAAAAGCAAAAGTTTCCGAATGTACGTATACTGTTTTCCGCACAAACGCACCGTTTACTTCTCCGGATCAGCCGATCCTAATTCTGGATACAAAAGAGAAGGCTTTCCCGCATCATCCCTGTGGTATTTTCACAAACCCATCCAAACGGACCTCGTTTGAATTTAAAGAGGAAGAAGAAACCTTTATTGCCGACATTCTTCAGATCGATGCCCGTTTTGTCAGCCTTTTAAAATGGCTCGGTGAAAACCATATCAATGTCCGCCTTTCCGGCACACAAACATCCGACGGTTATGCAGTTTACAAAATCCGCGAGATCGCTTTCGGTGGCGGCGCAAAGCTTTCGGCTGAGGATGGATTTTTACAGTTTATGATCGAACGTCTTCTCGCCAGCAATGCACCGGAAGAAGAAGTTGAGGATGAGGATCAGGAGGAAACCGGTGACAGCATGAAGCTCACCAGCATCCAATCCATCACTGATTTTATGAACTGTGCCGGAAGAACGCTGCCGGACAATATCCGCCTTTGGGCTCGTCGAAACCTCGCTGTTGCCCGTTCCCACGAAGTCTCTCCCGAAGAACGTCGTCACGCACAGCGCGCCCTCTCCATGATGATGAATATTCAATGGAAAAGCAACTATTTTGAAGCCATTGATCCAGTGGAAGCACGCCGGATCCTCGATGAAGAACTGTATGGCATGGAACGCGTGAAGCAGAGAATTATCGAAACCATCATTCAGATTAACCGGACTCATACGCTGCCGGCCTATGGTCTGTTACTGATCGGTCCTGCCGGAACCGGAAAATCGCAGATTGCTTATGCCGTTGCGCGTATCTTAAAATTACCGTGGACAACACTCGATATGAGTTCGATTAATGACCCGGAACAGCTGACCGGAAGTTCCCGCATCTACGCAAACGCAAAACCGGGAATCATCATGGATGCTTTTTCCATGGCTGGTGAATCCAACCTCGTCTTTATCATCAATGAGCTCGACAAGGCTGCCTCCGGCAAAGGAAACGGAAACCCGGCAGATGTTCTGCTGACCCTTCTTGATAATCTTGGTTTTACCGATAACTATATCGAATGTATGATCCCGACCGTCGGTGTATACCCGATTGCAACCGCAAACGACAAGAACCAGATCAGTGCTCCGCTGATGTCCCGCTTCGCTGTGATTGAAATTCCGGACTACACACCGGAAGAAAAGAAAATCATTTTCTCCCGCTATGCACTTCCAAAGGTATTAAAACGCATCGGTATGAAAGAAAATGAATGCATTCTGACACCGGAAGGACTCGATGCCGTAATCTCCTGCCACGAAAACACAAGCGGTATTCGTGATCTTGAGCAGGCTGCTGAGCATATCGCAGCAAATGCGTTATATCAGATAGAAGTCAACCATGTTTCCTCTGTTACCTTTGATGCAGAAATGGTACGTGAACTGCTCTTGTCCTGCTGATCTGCCTTATTTTCTATTTTGAAGGCGTATCAGGGTACGGCGAAAACCAGTGACGCAACAATTCACGCTCTGTGGTGCTGAAATTTTTTGCATTATTTTGGAGTGTGCTGTAAAATAGTTTCCTGTCCCATCAGTCTGTACTTTCGGGCAGGGAACTATTTTATTTCTCCAGATATTTTCATAAAAGAAAGCCCCTGACACTTTCATGTCAGGGGCTTCCTTTCGGTCAATTCAGAAAATTTATTTCTGCGGACCAGCGGAAACAAGTGCTTTACCAGCAGCGTTTCCTTCGTATTTTGCAAAGTTCTTGATGAATCTTTCAGCCAGATCCAGTGCTTTGGTCTCCCACTCGGAAGCATCAGCATAGGTATCGCGAGGATCCAGGATAGCCGGATCAACGCCCGGAAGTTCAGTCGGAACTTCGAAGTTGAAGTACGGAATAGTCTTCGTCGGAGCTTCGTTGATAGCACTGCTTAAGATTGCATCGATGATTCCACGGGTATCACGGATGGAGATACGTTTTCCGGTTCCGTTCCAGCCTGTGTTAACCAGGTATGCTTTTGCTCCGCTCTTCTCCATTTTCTTAACAAGCTCTTCTGCATATTTGGTTGGGTGCAGCTCCAGGAATGCCTGGCCGAAGCATGCAGAGAAGGTAGGAGTCGGCTCGGTAATTCCGCGCTCGGTTCCTGCAAGTTTTGCAGTAAATCCGGACAGGAAGTAGTACTGAGTCTGCTCTGGTGTCAGAACAGATACTGGCGGAAGTACGCCGAATGCATCTGCGGACAGGAAGATAACATTCTTAGCTGCCGGTGCAGAAGAAATCGGGCGAACGATGTTCTCAATGTGGTTGATCGGATAAGATACACGAGTATTCTCGGTTACGCTCTTATCATTGAAGTCAATTTTGCCTTCTGCATCAACAGTAACGTTCTCAAGCAGAGCGTCACGTCTGATTGCGTTGTAGATATCCGGCTCAGACTCTTTGTCCAGGTTGATAACTTTTGCATAGCAGCCGCCCTCGAAGTTGAATACTCCGTTGTCGTCCCAGCCGTGCTCGTCATCACCGATCAGAAGACGTTTCGGGTCTGTGGAAAGTGTTGTTTTTCCTGTTCCGGAAAGTCCAAAGAAAATTGCGGTGTTCTCACCGTTCAGGTCTGTGTTTGCAGAGCAGTGCATGGAAGCGATGCCTTTCAGCGGCAGATAGTAGTTCATCATGGAGAACATACCTTTCTTCATCTCTCCGCCGTACCATGTGTTAATGATAACCTGCTCACGGCTTGTGATGTTGAATACTACTGCTGTCTCAGAGTTCAGACCCAGCTCTTTGTAATTCTCAACTTTTGCTTTGGATGCGTTGTATACAACGAAATCCGGCTCGAAGTTCTCAAGCTCTTCTGCTGTAGGTTTGATGAACATGTTAGTTACGAAATGTGCCTGCCAAGCTACCTCAACGATGAAGCGGATAGCCATACGGGTATCTTTATTTGCGCCGCAGAATGCATCTACAACGAACAGTCTTTTGTTGGAGAGCTCTTTTTTGGCGATCTCTTTTACTGCTGCCCATGCTTCCTGGGTTGCCGGATGGTTATCGTTTTTGTACTCATCAGAAGTCCACCATACAGTGTCTTTCGAGTTCTCGTCCACAACGATGTATTTGTCTTTCGGTGAACGGCCTGTATAGATACCGGTCATAACGTTAACTGCACCAAGCTCTGTCTCCCGGCCTTTTTCATAGCCTTCCAGCTCTGGTTTTGTCTCTTCCTCAAATAACTGCTCATAAGAAGGGTTGTACACAATTTCTGTGGTACCGGTGATGCCATACTTTGTTAAATCGATCTGTGCCATCTTGTAATTAACCTCTTTCCTTTGATAGTAATACTGCTTCATTCTGCAAAATGCAGAAATTTGAAGGTATCCTTTAGAAGAAACCGGACCAGCCGGCCTCTTCTACTCTAATTATACATAAAAGGCCAAAAAAATCAACTGAAAATCTTCCGTTTTTTTACAGAACGTGTCCCAAAATCTGTAAAAATTTTATAAACTTCGATTTTTCGAAGTTTTCTGACAATTGCATTTTTGTACACTCCATCCTGCAAATTGACATTTTTTGATTTTTTATGTTATAATATTAATAATTATGTTCGGAAAGAAGTTTCTTTATGTATTACGATCTGACCCGCGGGAAAATCTCCCGCTCTCTTATCCTGTTTGCCCTGCCGATGATCGCAGGAAATCTGTTGCAGCAGTTTTACAACATTGCCGACACCCTGATCGTCGGACGCGTTCTCGGAAGCAATGCACTCGCCGCCGTCGGCTCCTCCTATACGCTGATGACGTTTCTGACTTCCATTTTTCTCGGCCTGTCGATGGGCGCCGGTGCGCTCTTTTCGATTTATCAGGGACGAAAAGATCTTTCTTCTTTAAAACTTTCGATTCTCCACGCGTTTCTGCTGATCCTTGCCGTTACGCTCGTGCTGAATCTCGCTGTTTATGCAGGCATCGAGCCGATCCTTACGTTTCTTCGCGTCCCGGATGAAGTCCGTCCCGGCATGCGGACGTATCTTCTGATTATCTTTGCCGGCCTTATTGCAACATCCGTATACAATTTCTTTTCCTGTATGCTGCGCGCGCTCGGAAACTCTTCTGTGCCGCTGATTTTTCTCGCTGTCTCTGCTGTGCTGAACATTGCACTGGATCTGCTCTTTGTCGCTGTACTGCCATTCGGCATCGCAGGCGCGGCGCTCGCTACGGTTCTTGCGCAGTATGTGTCCGCCGTCGGTATTCTGCTCTATGTGCTGCTCCGCTGCCGCATGTGGCTGCCGTCAAAAAAAGAATGGCGTTTCAGCCATTCCATTTTAAAAGAGATTCTGAATCTTTCTTCGATGACCTGCATTCAGCAGTCGGTCATGAATTTCGGCATACTCATGGTGCAGGGACTTGTAAACAGCTTCGGGCCGGTAACGATGGCAGCTTTTGCCGCCGCGGTCAAGATTGATACGTTTGCGTACCTGCCAGTGCAGGATTTCGGCAATGCATTTTCGACCTTTGTGGCACAGAATTACGGCGCTGGACAGCATGAAAGAATCAGACGCGGAACCAAAGAAGCCTTCGGCCTTTCGATGGTATTCTGTATCGTTATTTCCGCGGTTGTATTTATTTTTGCAAGACAGCTTATGGGAATATTTGTGAAAGCGGATGAGATTGACGTAATCGCATCCGGCGTAAGATATCTGAGAATAGAAGGAGCCTTCTATATAGGTATCGGCTGGCTTTTCCTGTTATACGGATATTTCAGGGCCATCAAAAAAGCCGGCATGTCAGTTGTACTCACAGTCATATCGCTCGGCACGCGCGTCCTTCTCGCCTATGTATTGGCATATTTTATAGGCGAGACAGGCATCTGGATGTCGATTCCGATCGGCTGGGTACTTGCTGACATCACCGGCATTATATGCATCGGCGCCATCCGCCCTGACGGTAACGGAAATAAGATATCATAAATCCTATCGTCCAGCCAATTCCGCTGGCCCACATGATGACGTATCCCTTCGTGATATCCGCCAGAATGTATACAAGTGCAACCCTGAAAGCAAGATTGATAAGGCTCTGCGCAAGGAACCATTTTTTGTCCCCGGCGCCCCTTAGGATTGCCGCCGTGACATTCATCATTCCCATCATAAAATACTGTAACGAGATAATGGACAGATATTCTTTTCCGACACGAATCGCAGCAGCTCCGTCATCCGCATCCATAAAAAGTCCTATAACGCTCTCGGAGCCGAAATGCAGCCATACCCCGAGTGCGACACCTATTGCCGCCGCCATTATAAGGCCGGTCCTGTATCCCTTCTTAACGCGGTCGAACTGACCCGCTCCGATATTCTGGGCAGTGAATGTGGACACCGCATTACCGACATTTACCATCGGCACGATTACAAGGTTATCGATTTTGATTGCCGCCGTATATCCGGCCAGGAAATCCGAGCCGAAACGGTTGACAACCGACTGTATGAGCAGAAGACCGATTGATACGATTGACTGCTGTATGACCGTAGGAATTGCCATGCTTACCATTTTTTTCAAAAGTCCCGGACTGAATCTGTCATAACGTTCACATTGCATTCCGCGAATCTTATGTATCAATACAATGAATGATATTATCGCCGAAACAGCCTGCGCTATAAGCGTCGCCCATGCCGCACCGGCTACACCCCATCCGAATTTCCACACGAACAGAATATCAAGCCCGATGTTAAGCACCGATGAGAAAATAAGGAACACCAGCGGTTTCGCCGAATCACCGAGCGCATTGAACACCGCGTTGAATGCGTTGTACATAAAAAGAAAAGCGAAACCGAGGAAATATATTTTAAGATATTTATTTGCTTCTTCACATACATCCGACGGTGTGTGCATCCACTTAAGAATATTGCCGGAAAGCATGAATCCTATCGTGCTCAGTATAATGCTGAATACAAATATGGCAATGAGTGCCGTGGAAATAGAACTCTTGACATCTTTCATACGGCCCGCGCCAAACAACTGCGATATGATAACCGAGCATCCTATACCGGTTCCTATCGCCACCATTACAAAAAGAGTGGTGATTGAGTTGGATGCACCTACGGCCGCGAGCGCATCCGGACCTAAGAATTTACCGACGATTACCGAGTCGGCAATATTATAAAAC
>ENA-OUQC01000726-OUQC01000726.1-human-gut-metagenome-genome-assembly--contig:-NODE-726-length-21492-cov-7.617484_pt1 | contig 21492 bp, 16 predicted proteins | sample MGYA00237942_ERZ548815 | MGnify/ENA primary metagenome ERZ548815 (study PRJEB26490, sample SAMN05194722) | human gut metagenome | biome: terrestrial biome; feature: human-associated habitat; material... | reverse complement strand
TTACAATGATCCCGCGCACGAGCGACGGTCAGCTTCTCTTCCTGCTGAACAATGTGGCGAAGATGAAGAAAGACACGCCCCTCGGCAGCCGCATTGCGGAGGTGCATAACGGTTCATCAATCTTCACGGGCGATGCGGGAAGCGGCGAAAGCAACGCCCGCCGTTATATGATCGAGAACGATCTGGTGGAGGCCATTATCGCCGTGCCGGAGAATATGTTTTACAACACGGGCATCGGCACCTTCATTTGGGTGCTTTCCAATAAGAAGGAAGAACGCCGCAAGGGGAAAATTCAACTCATCGACGCAACGGCGATGAAGTCGGCACTGCGCAAGAACATGGGCAAGAAAAACTGCGAATTTACCGAAGAAATCCGCAAAGAGATCGTCCGCATTTTCCTCGCAATGGAGGAGAGCGAAGTCAGCATGATACTGAACAACGAGGACTTCGGCTATTGGAGCGTGACGGTGGAGCGGCCGCTGCGCTTGCGCGTGTATCCTGACAGACCGATTCCGGCGGATACCTTCAGGAATTCGGACGAATACAACAGCGTGATTGCGGCTATTGAAAAGGCTGCAAAAACGGCGCCGTTGGATGACTGGACTGCTTTTGCCAAGGCTACCAAGCTGAAAGCCACCGCATTGAAAAAAGTGCGCCCCTTTATTACGGAAAAAGATCCGACAGCAAAGCCAATCGAAGGCGAGCCGGATGTTGATCTGCGCGACACGGAGAACATTCCGTTTACCTATGAGGGCGGTATTGATGCCTTTATGAAAAACGAGGTTCTGACTTATGCACCGGACGCATGGGTGGACGAAAAGAAAACCCAGATCGGCTATGAAATCAGCTTTACGAAGTATTTTTACAAGCCTGTGGAGCTGCGGGACATGAGTGATATTTTGAGTAGTTTGTCTACCCTTGAGCAGGAAGCCGACGGATTGCTGGCTGGCATCATGGAGGGCGTGCAATGAGCAAATATCAATCATATACAGCCTATGCATCTTTGTGGAACAAATCATTTCCAAGTCATTGGAGTGTATTGCCGATGTATGCGCTTGCGAAAGAAAAGTCCATATGTGGTTGTGTGGATTTGCCTCTTCTTTCTGTTTATTTAGATGTTGGGGTGATTCCATTTTCGGCAAAGGCAGAAAAAAGGACAAATGTAACAAGTAAGGATTTGTCTAAGTACCAGCGTGTTGATTGCGGTGATTTTGTCCTGAATAATCAGCAGGCTTGGCGAGGCTCCGTTGGTATATCATTTGATACAGGAATTGTTAGTCCTGCATACATTGTTCTGAGCATGGATGATATTCTCAACAGCAGATATGCAAACTACCTTCTGCGTTCCCGAATTATGGTAGACCAGTATCTAATTAACTCGAAAAGTGTCGGTTCGATTCAACGAAATATATATTGGCCCGCATTAAAAAGGACATCTGTTCCCGTTCCGCCCCGTGAGGAGCAGGATCAGATTGTGTGCTTTCTGGACTGGAAGGTTTCAAGCATCAACAAGCTGATTAATATTAAGCATAAGGAAATTTCAGAACTTAATGAGAGCTTGAATACGAAATTGGGAGATGTCTTGCTGTCCGTTCCTAATGTAAAAGAAGTACCATTAAAGAGAATTTGCTCGGTTCCCATGACGGATGGGCCTCATGAAACACCTACATTTGTAGATTTTGGAATTCCTTTTGTTTCAGCAGAGGCATCGCATGACGGTCGAATTCATCTCGACGAATGTAGAGGCTTTATAACGAGAGAACAGCACGAAGTGTACTGCCAAAAGGTTAGACCTCACAAAAACGATATCTTTATTGTAAAGTCTGGCTCTACAACAGGAAAAACAGTGATGGTTGATTTTGATGAGGAATTTAGCATATGGTCACCGTTGGCATTGGTCCGTTGTAACAATCTTGCAATGCCGCGATATGTTTTCTTTTATTGCACCAGTGTAATGTTTCAAAAGCAAGTACGGGACAATTGGTCTTTTGGGACGCAACCCAATATAGGTATGGGTGTACTGGAGAATTTGCGCCTGCCTTTACCCGAAATAGAAGAGCAACGAGCAATCGTTGATACTTTGGACGCATACTGGAGTAAGGTATTGCAAGTCAAGTGTAACCTGAAAAAACAAATTGAGGAACTTCAGTCATTAAAGACAAGAATTATTGCTGATGCCGTCACGGGCAAGATCGATGTCCGTTCCATCGAAATTCCCGAATACGAATTTGTGGATGAATACACTGATACGGAGAACGAGGGCGGCGGCGAAGAAGAAATTGAGGAACAGGAGGGTGCGGAGTAATGACTGTTGAAAAGGCGGGCGGCTATATTTCCGAATTAGAGTTTAATACTGGCGAAAAAGTTCAAATAAACCGCAATGATATTGTCGTTTTTGTCGGTCCTAATAATGCAGGAAAAAGTCAGTCGTTGAAAGATATTTATACATTGACCGGTAAGAAATTGCCATCGGTTGTGATATTCAATGTAAAAATAACTAAAAGCAATCTCCCTTTTGAATCTTTGCTGGACTCTGTTTCTGTTGGCAAAAAACAGGGTAGCTATACTACTTACAGCTTTATGGGGCACAACATCAACTATTGGGATACTACAGCGCAAAATTTCCCCAATGAGCCTTGCTTTGGAGATTTCCGAGATTTATTTGTTGCTAATTTACATACCGAAGCCCGATTAAGCATATGTAATGCTGCCTCTTCTATTGCACGAAATGCAGATAAACAGCACCCTATCCATTATGCCGCATTTGAGCCGCGTTACAGAAAGTGGTTGGCTTCAAATTTCAAAAAAGCCTTTGGTACAGAAGTGATTCCCAATACACAATTTGGCGGTCAAATCCCTTTGTGTATTGGTGAACCGGTTAAATTAGAAGGGGAATTCGAAGATGAGCAAGTGCGCCAAGAAGCATATGCCGCAATATTGAACGAGTATAAGCAAGTTCAAAATCAGGGTGATGGAATAAAAAGTTTCACGGGTATTCTCCTGTACCTTATGCTCGATTATTTCTGTACATATTTGATTGATGAACCAGAGTCATTCCTCCGTCCACCCCAGGCTCGTATTATGGGGCAAATTATTGGAGAAACTCTTGGTGATCAACAGCAAGCATTTATTTCGACCCATAGTGAAGAAATAATAAAGGGCTTATTGGATGCCAGTCCCGAACGCATAAAAATCATACGGATAACCAGAAATGGTGACACAAATGCGTTTTCTCTATTGGAAAATCAGAAATTCCAGGAAATCTGGTCAGATCCGCTTCTGAAATATTCTAATATAATGACCAGCCTGTTTCACCAAACTGTGGTGCTATGCGAGAGTGACTCAGATTGCAAAATGTACTCAATCATCGAAAACCATATAAAGCAAAAGCAAGGGAAATATTCAGAAACATTATTTATTCATTGCGGTGGCAAACACCGTATGGCTAAGATAGCAAAAGCACTATGTTCTCTTAATATTAGCATAAGATTAGTCCCGGATATTGATGTCTTGAATGATGAGTCTGTCTTCAAGGGCATTGTTGAAGCTTTTGGAGTAGCTTGGACTTCAGTAAGCACAGATTACAAAATAATAATTTCGAATCTTCATAGCGCAAAAGAGTCTGTTGTCCGCAGCGTTGCGAAATCGGAAATCACACGCATACTGGATGGATCAACAACCAAAGACCTTTCTGGCGGAGAGATTAGTGAGATCCGTAATGTAATAAGCACAGAGTCAAAATGGAAGGTTTTGAAAACATCTGGATTTAGATCACTGCCCGCAGGAGATGCAACCGCAGCATATGGACGACTGAATTCTGCCTTGTGCGAAGCGGGGATACACCTCGTTCCTGTCGGTGAATTGGAATGCTTTATTAAGACGGTAGGTGGTCATGGCCCAGAATGGGTAAATGCAGTTCTGGAAACATATCCCGATTTGAATGATGTAGTGTACACCGATATTCATGATTTTATCGCTGGAATGAACTTGTAAAATGGGGGGGAGGTATGATTATGTTTACCAACACCAAAGAAAGCGGACTTGAAACGCTTATCGTAAAATGGCTTGTTGAGCACAACGGCTATGAGGAAGGCTCCAACGCCGATTACAATAAAGAGTATGCCATAGATGAGACTCGTCTGTTCCGCTTTCTGCAAGATACACAGCGGTCGCAAATGGACAAGCTGGGCGTGTTCAAGTCCGAGCAGAAAAAGCGCCAGTTCCTGAACCGCCTGCAAGGAGAAATTGCAAAGCGCGGTATCATTGATGTGCTGCGTAACGGCATCAAGGTGTATCCGGTCGACCTCATCATGTTTTATCTAACGCCGACCGAGAACAATGCCAAGGCACGGGAGATGTTTGAAAAGAACATTTTCAGCGTGACTCGTCAGCTCCGCTATGCACAGGATGCTGGGAAGCTGGCCCTTGATATGTGCGTTTTTATAAACGGTCTGCCTGTTATCACCTTTGAACTGAAAAACCAACTCACGAAGCAGAATGTTGATGATGCTGTGCAGCAGTACAAAGATGACCGCGATCCCCGTGAGTCGCTGTTCACCTTTAAGCGATGCATGGTGCATTTTGCCGTAGACGATGCCCGTGTCAAGTTCTGCACGAAACTTGCCGGACAAGACAGCTGGTTTCTGCCCTTTGACAAGGGATATAATGATGGTGCAGGAAATCCACCAAATCCCAATGGCATCATGACTGATTATCTTTGGAAGGATATTCTCACCAAGGAAAAGCTGACGCTGATCATAGAAAACTACGCGCAGGTCATCGTCGAGGTGGACGAGGACACCAAAAAGAAAAAGGAAAAGCAGATTTTCCCCCGCTACCATCAGCTCGATGTTGTAACGAAGCTGCTTGCCGATGTGAAAACAAACGGTGTCGGGAAAAAGTATCTTATTCAGCACAGCGCAGGCAGCGGCAAATCCAACTCTATCGCTTGGCTTGCTCATCAACTGATTGGGCTTGAACAGGACGGTCGTCTGATGCTGGATTCCGTTATTGTAGTCACCGACCGCCGGATTCTCGACAAGCAGATTCGGGATACTATCAAGCAGTTCATGCAGGTCGGCAACACGGTCGCATGGGCGGAGCACTCCGGCGATCTTACGAAAGCCATTACAGATGGAAAGCGTATTATCGTGACCACGATTGAGAAGTTCCCGTACATCGTTCCACAGATTGGAGCGGAACACAAGGATAACCATTTCGCCATTATCATCGATGAGGCTCATTCCGGACAGAGCGGAAGAAACTCTGCGCAGATGAACCTTGCACTTTCAGGGCTTGCTTCTGATGACGAGATGGATAACGAGGATAAGATCAACGCCATGATGGAAGGGCGTAAACTGCTGAACAATGCCAGCTACTTTGCGTTTACCGCAACCCCGAAGAATAAAACGCTGGAAACCTTCTGCGTTCCGTATCAGGACGGCGACGATATCAAGCACAGACCTTTCCATGTTTATACGATGAAACAGGCAATCCAAGAAGGGTTCATTCTGGATGTGCTGCAATACTATACGCCTATTGACAGCTTCTATAAGCTGATGAAGACCGTCGAGGATGACCCGATGTTCGATAAGAAGCGGGCGCAGAAGAAGCTGCGCAGCTTTGTGGAAAGCGACAGCTATACCATTGCCAAGAAAGCGGCTATGATGGTAGATCATTTTCACGAACAAGTCATTGCCAAAGGAAAAATCGGCGGGCAGGCTCGCGCTATGGTCGTGACCTCCAGCATTCCTCGCTGTATCGAATATTATTACGCCATCAATAAATGCCTTGCGGATAGGCGCAGTCCATATAAAACGATTATCGCCTTTTCCGGCGAGAACAAGTATCAAGGGCAGGAACCGCCGCTTACCTCTGCCGGATTGAACGGTTTCCCGGACGCTAAGATACCGAAGGAGTTCAAAAAAGACCCGTATCGTATTCTCATTGTTGCGGATATGTTCCAGACAGGCTTTGATGAACCGCTGCTCCACACCATGTATGTGGACAAGGTGCTTTATGACATCAAGGCGGTACAGACGCTCTCCCGCTTGAACCGCTGCTGCCCGAAAAAGTACGATACCTTCGTATTGGACTTTGCAAACAAGCCGGAGATGATTCAGGAATCATTTTCGCGATATTACCGCACCACGATTCTGTCCGGCGAAACCGATCCGAACAAGCTATACAACCTGGTTGCAACAATGGAGGAATACCAGGTGTTCTCCAACGAAGATGTCGAGCGGCTTGTCAATTTGTACTTGGATGGAGCGGATCGCGACAAACTTGATCCCACATTAGATGCCTGTACTGCCGTTTACAAGCAGTTTGACACGGATGATCAGATTAAATTTAAGAGCGCAGCAAAGGCGTTCGTGCGTACATATGGCTTTCTCGGAGCGATTTTGCCGTATGGTAACGCAGACTGGGAACGGTTGTCCATCTTTCTTAATTTGCTGATACCAAAGCTGCCGTCTCCGCGAGAGGACGATCTTTCGCAGGGGATTCTTGAAACGATCGACCTCGAAAGTTACCGCAACGAGGCGCGTGAGGTCATGTCCATTCGCCTGGAAGATACCGATACGGAGGTGGCTCCCGTACCGGCGGGAAAGGTTGGGCATATCGTTGAACCGGAAATGGATTTGTTGTCTGTCATTCTCTCCAATTTCAATGATATGTTTGGTAACATCAATTGGAATGATGCGGATAACGTGCGGCGACAGATCCTTGAGATACCGGCCATGGTCTCTAAGGACGAAAAATATCAGAATGCCATGAGAAACTCTGATGAGCAAAGTGCGCGCTTGGAAAGCGAACGTGCGTTGCAACAGGTCATCTTTTCGATTATGGCGGACAATATGGAGCTGTTCAAGCAGTTTCAGGACAATCCATCATTTAAGAAATGGCTGTCCGACCTTGTATTTAACTTGACCTACAACAAGGACGGAAAGCCTTATGAGGCGCCCAACTCAAATATAGTCCCAAGAGAAAACTAACGTATGTATTGTGAATCGAAAGAATAAGCCTATTTCATCAATTTATGGAGTTGTTCAGAATGTGATGACATAACGTGAGCTTTGGACAGATAACAGCAATATGGTGAGGCAATACAACCTTTCAATCACATAAAACCCCATCGTATATATGGCACAGTTTAGCTCCGTGCCATAGCATTCGGTGGGGTTTTAAGTTTTACATTTGCTGCCGCTTGCTTTATCTTAAACACCTCTTGTTCAACACAACTATCCCTTTCCGTCTGTACTGAGCGGATGATAAAACGGCATTCTTGGGTTTGCATTATGGCTATTGATGCGGGGCAGGCTTTCGAGCGGGATAGCGTAGAACCGTTCTTTGATAAAATTCCCGTTCATGCCGTCGATGATTTTTGCGGACTGTTCTGCGTAAGCGCCGGTTACATCAAATTCCGCAAGGCGGACGATCTGAAAGCGATGCTTTCCGGCGGCGGTATACAGAATCTCTCCGGCTTTTCCGTCGCCGTAAGGCGTATAGGCGTAGGCGGCTGACTGCACTTTTTTCTTGCCTTTTTCGTTTATGACCGTTATACCCGTTTGCTTTAAGAAAACGCCGTCGCAAAAGCCCATGTCGCACAGTTTCTTTGCAAATTTTTCGATTGCCGCTTTGCGTTTTTTCTCAATGCTTTTTTCGCCCGACGCGCCTTGTTTTAACGCAATTTCTGCATAGGTGCTGGGCTTGAAAACGCCGAAGCAGTCAAAACATATGCCGAGGGAAAGAGATAAAATCTGCTTATCCTTAGGTGTGATTTTATCGGCGGCATCGCGGAAATAGGTTCGGTAAATACTTCGCAGCACTTCCTCGAACAGCGATACGGACGGATCTTCAATCAGCTCGTCCGCAACGGTGCCGTCCGCCGCGCTTTCGTTTTCTTCTGCCGGGACATTGCCGATGGGATATTCGCAAGCCTTGCCGACAGCGACAAGCTCGGCAACTTTTTTCTCGGCAAAGCCCGTCTCTTTTACGGCAAGCGCAATACGCGCATCGGCGGAAAGCTCGGGAGCGCTGTTATAAATGCGCATAACCTTACGCAGCTCGGCATACCCGTTTTGCGTCGGCACGGTGCAGGTGTTTTTAGTTGTGCGGATATAATCCATCTGCCGCGCTACCGCAGCTTTTTTCACATACTGCAACAGCGGAAGGGGATCGGCGGCATCATAGCCAAGGAAGGCAAACCACAGGGTCTCCAAAAAGATCTGCTTGATGTCCTCGGTGTCATCCGCAGACAGATTATAATGCGAAACAAACCGTTCGGCGCGGCTTTGCAGCACCGGCTCATAAGCGCGGATGAATGCTTTAAAATAGCCTTTATCCCGGCTCTTGATTGCCTCAACAAAATATGTGTTCAGATCATCGAACCGCACGCCGCTTTTATCGCTTTCGGTAAAGGCAGATGCGCGTTCGATTTTTTCTTTACAGAAATATTTGATACGCAGAATTTCATCGTTGATTTCCCAAAGCCGCAGCTTACCCGAACGGGCAGAAGAAAGAATATCGTTCCATACCGCCGGCTCGTGCAGCCGCTTATCCGTAATGCCGCAAAGCAGTTTTTCGGCAGCCTTTTTGTATTCGGCGTCCATACGCGCACCCCCTTCCCAAAGAAAAATGAATTTATTTTTTGCCCAGTGCCGCTTTTGCCTCTTTGATCAGGTTCCGCAAAACCATATCCTGCTCATACTGATTTTGCGCGTAATCAAAATCGATCTGTGCCTCTTCATAATGCCGCTTGGCAAGCTCGATAGCCTTATCGCACACATCAATATCATATTTGGCGGACGGCAGATTTTTATTGGTTTTGTGCTTTTCGTTGCGCAGAGAATCGTATCTCTTTTTCCAAATCGCATAGCCGAAACCGTCCTTTTTCTTTTGCCTCGGCATATTCAGCTTATTCTTTGCAACGTATGCGCAGGGAACGCCGTACTCCGGATTGACGGTGCTGCAATACAGCTGCTTATGCGCCGTTTGCATAAAGAAAAATCGGTGGCAGATTCCGCACTGCCAAGAGTAATGTCCGGCGGCAAGCCCCTCGAACAGATCGGTGACATAAAAATTGAGCATACGGTCAAAATGGATGCGGCGGCCGAGCATAGCAGAGCCGTTTTTGTTTTCAAGGACAACCGGCGCCATCCAAACGCCAGGCTCAAGCGTAAAATTGTGCGTAATTTCAGTGGCGTTTAGTTCCTCGATCCATTCCGCCACTTCTTCTTTTCCGAAAAATTCTTTTGTAAAACCGGCAAGGAGAACTTTGTCCCGAAATCCGTTCTCGGTGAGGTTTACAAAATACATCATCGCAACCTTATAAAAATTGAAGGTGTCGGCACAAAGGTAAATGTAGGATTTTATGAATTCGGTAAGAACGATAATGTGGTCATGCATAGCCGTGCCTTCGGGAACAAAATTGATATTCGGTATCGGCATGGAAGAAAAGCTGCGCTGCCACTCTTTGATTTTATCATCACCGAGAAGCAAATCAATATGTTCGTACTCTTCGCTGATATTAAAATACGAAAACGGTTTTATTTTCCCGATAATATCAAGTATTTTTTCTACGGTATCCCGAATGCTTGTAAACAGCTCATCGCTGTAATTTTCCGCATTCAGTCGGTTATACAAATCATTGAGTTTATCGCCCGTCTTAAAAATGTAGAGCAGCTTGTCGGCGGGGATGTTTAATATATCGTGCGTGATGATTCCGAGCGGCAAAGTTTTGCCGTCTAAAACAAAATCATCGCCTACAAAATCAACAGAAAATTTATAAAAATTCGCATCGCCCACGGGTTTTGTTTCAATCAGATTCATGCGGCACACCTCGTTTCTTTTATCAGTATACCATAAAACCGTTTCGCTGTCACCGGAAATTACAAAAAAATCAGAAACGAATTTTTGCGCTCACAGCATTTTATGTGATTTTTCTGTTTTCAGCCATTAGATAGATAGGAGAGCGAAAGCATCGGTTCCGCCGCCGCTGCTTTTGCTCTTACTTTTTGCAAGGAGAATTCAGTATGACTGACGAAAAAACGAAACTCGCCGTTATTGATGGCGAAACCTTAATGGACATGAAACTTCCGCCGACAAAGTTTTGTGTCGACACGCTGCTGCCGCAGGGATTGTGCATCCTCGGCGGCGCGTCAAAGATCGGCAAATCGTGGTGGGTGCTGGATCTGTGTGTGCGCATTGCAAAGGGCGAACCAATGTGGGATTTGAAAACGACAGGTGGAACAACGCTGTACCTTTGCTTGGAGGACACGCTGCGCCGCGTGCAGAACCGTCTGCTTTGCATCACCGACGAAGTGCCGCCAAATGCGTTTTTTGCTACCTCTGCCGGAACGCTGTCCGACGGTCTGTGCGAACAGATACGGGATTTTGTGAAAGAGCATCCCGACACGGTTTTTGTTGCCGTGGATACCTTTCAGATCGTGCGCAACAACAGCATCGACACCTCTTACGCAAACGACTATGAGGAAATACGGATATTAAAACGGCTGGCGGACGAGCTTAGTATCTGCCTTCTGCTGGTGCATCACCTGCGCAAACAGGGCGACAGTGATCCGTTCAACAAGCTGACCGGCACCACCGGAATCGTAGGCGCAGTGGATACCGCCTTTGTGCTGGACAAGAGCCGCCGCAATGCCGACAGCGCCACCCTCTACTGCACAGGCCGTGATGTGGAGGATCGCCAGCTTGAATTGCGGTTTTCCAAAGAGGAATTTGTTTGGAAAATGCTCGGCGACAGTATGGAAAATCGGGAAATGCTGCTGCCGAAGGAGATGGAACTGCTGGTTGATTTTATGAGAGTGCAGAAAAAATACAGTGGCAGCAACACGGAGTTTTGCGAACGGTATAACGAATACGCAGGACAGGCGGTATCGACAAGAGGACTGAAACGGCTGATGAATCTTTGGGAATATCGCCTTGCCGATTTCGGCTTGCGCTTTCGCAGCCACCGCAGCAACGGCGCCCGACTGCTGGAAATCGAATATTCCTTTTCTGCCGGTGACGAAAGTGCCGTTGGTGACGGTTAAATCGGTGTACCCCCAATCGGTTCGTCCCAAGCGTTCCTTTCGTCCCTGTCGGCGGTTTACAGGCGATTTGTGCCGCTTTCGGAGGGGAGTAGGGATAAACCGCCGATGCGCCGGAAACAACGCGAATTCGGGGCGTTTGCGGGAGCGTCGGTTTTACCGATTTCCCGGACATCGTCCGGGGCAAGCAGAGCGCCCGGCTGTCCACTCGGCGCAACTCGCCCGTTTTGCTCGTTTTGCCGCAGGCGGCAAAAGCTTCGCTTTTCGGGCGGCAGCCCGAACCCACTGAATTTAGAAACGGAGAGTGATATTTATGAGTAAACAAAGACGGCGTGACACCACGCTGACGATTCGGCTGACCAAAGCCGAAAAAGAACGCATCGAACGCAACGCAAAACGCGCCGGGCGCAGTATCACCGACTATCTCGTTTTGCTGTCATTGGAAACGCCCATTCACGTTGCGGAAGATGTGAAACCCTTGCTGATCGAACTCAAACGCATCGGCAACAACTTAAATCAGATCACGGCAAAGATCAACGCCGGTGCGTTTCGGTCATACAACTTCGAAGATATGATCGACGGGCAGAAGATGATCTACGAGCAGCTGCTTACCATTGCGAGGAAAGGATAATGGCAACGGTCAGTTTTATTCCCGAATCGAGTCAAAGCATCAGCGCGATGAAAGCAGTGATCGAATACTGTTTGCAGCAGAAAAAGGTTGCGGACGCAGACAGCGGTCGCCGATTGGTGAGCGGCGTAAACTGCAACGGCGAAAATGCTTTCACGGAATTTATGGCAACCAAGACTGCACATCACAAAAAAGGCGGAATGAATTTTTATCATTATGTGCAGTCCTTTTCGCCGAGCGAAAGTGTGACCGCCGAGCAGGTACACGAAATCGGTTTGGCGTTTGCGAAAAAAGCGTGGCCGGGGCATGAGGTGCTGGTGACCACCCACACCGATGTTGCACACCTGCACAACCATTTTGTCATCAACTCCGTGCATTACGAAAACGGAATGAAGCTCCGCCAAAACCCCGGTACGCTGACAAAGCTGCGCTCACTCAGCGACGGTATCTGTCAGCAGCATGGGCTGAGCGTTCTCGAACCGTATAAAAAAGACGGTGCAAACATTTCCAGCCGCGAGTACCGCGCCGCGGCAAAGGGCGAGAGCTGGAAGTTCAAGCTGATGTCCGATATTGATTTTGTGATGAACCGCAGCGGCAATCGTGCGGATTTTATACGGGAGATGCAGCGGCTCGGCTACAAAGTCACGTGGACAGACGAGCGAAAATATATTACCTTCACTTGCCCGAACGGAATGAAGTGCAGAGATATCCGCCTGCACGATGAAAAATATTTGAAAGAGGTATTGGAATATGAATTCACAATCAGAAAACAACGCACAGCAGAACTCGGCAATGGATATGCTGAGGAAGAAAAACGCACGGACGCTGTCCGAGCTGGAACAGATCCCGTATCAGCCGCAGGTGTATGCGATCCCGATAGAGCAGCGCAAGCGGGAGAGCAAGCTGCTGGCGGACGTGGTGGAGTTTCAGCCGAAACTGTATCAGATGATCGAACGGCTGGCGACGGCGGAGGAGCTGAGCGACCACTGCATCAATATACAGAATATCGAGGCGGAGTATATGGAAAAGACAGTGCGGGAAGTGGTAACGGAGAACCGCAAAACGGCGGCGCAGATGCAGAACCTCGTCGAACAGGCTGGGAAGAATCAAGAGCAGTTTATTTTGAATTGCTCCGAAACCCTTTCAAAGAGTACAGCGGTACTGGACGGCACGATAGAGAAACTGCGCCGAAAAATATTGAAAATTATGATAGCCACGGCGGTATCGGCAGTGGCGCTGTCGCTACTGGTCTGCGCGGTATTCTGGAAGCTGGCTGTATAATCGACGGCACTGCCGAAGACCCGGAGGAACGCCGAAAGCGCATTGAGGCGCAGGAAAACGCCTCCAACCTCGGTGCCGTTATCGGGCTTGCGGTCGGAATTCTCACCGCCGAAGCCGACAGCGAGGAAGATATGTCCGCAGAGGAAAACGACGTACCTACCATGAAGATGTAGGAGAAAGGAATTGCCTATGACGAAAAAAGAACACGAAAAAGAATTGCGCTGCTATCCGGCGGCGCTGACCGCCGCCGAGGTCGCGGAGATCCTGCGGGTCAGCACCAAGACGGTGTACAAACTGATAAAAGAAAAGGCCCTTCCGGCGGTAAAGGTCGGCAGAGAAAACCGCATTGCCAAATCGCAGCTCATTGACTATCTGCGGCAAAGAGAAGTCCCAAGTTCGAACCCAAATATCTGTTTTCTTGAGAAAACTTCCGAAAAAGTCTGGACTTGTGCGGTGAGTTGTGATATTGTTCGTGTCAGCAAAAATAAAAAAGGAGTGAAAGCAAATGAATGCCATGACTACACTTGCAGCCAGCGTACAGGCTAAGAAAGGCCGTCTCTATGCCGTGATACAGGTAAGAGAAAACGGCAAGACAAAGCCTGTATGGCGCGCGCTGGGGCTGCCCGAAGGCTCGAACAAATCAAAGGTGAACAAAGCCTACCGAGAGGTGGTGCAAGCCTTTGAGCAGTCCTACGCCGAGCAGATTGCGCAAAACAAAAAGCCTGCCTCGGATATCCCGATCTACGATTATATGTGCGCCTACTATAAAAAGATCGAGAAAAACATTCAAAAGAGTACCGCCGAAAGCTACCGCGGAATGATAAACGGTAGAATTCGGCGGTATTTTACTGCCCGAAAGGATTTGACGGTCGACAGCATCACCGCAAAGGACATTGAGGATTTTTATGATTGGATGTTCGAATCAGGCGTAGTCGCCAACACCGTTATCCACTACCACACTGTCCTGCACAGTGCCTTCAAACGGGCTTTCAAGGACGGGCTCATCGACTCGAATCCCTTTGACCGCATCGACCGCCCGAAGAAAAATAAGTTCACGGGTGAGAACTATTCCGAAGAAGAACTGATTGCCATGCTGGGGCTTATTCGCGGGGATATTATCTACCCGGCGGTCATGCTGGCAGGCGGCTTGGGGCTGCGCCGCAGCGAGGCGTTGGGCGCACGGTGGTCGAGAGTAGATTGGGAAAAGAAAACCATACTGCTCGACACCAAAATCATTGAGTATAAGGAAAACGGCAGGGTTATCGTCGAACCCGTGGAGGAAATGAAAAACAAATCCAGCCGCCGCACGCTGCCGCTGCCGGACCCAGTGTATGAAATGCTGTGCGAGGAACGGGAAAAGCAGGACCTGTACCGCCGAATGTTCAAGGGCAGCTACAACCGCAAATACGACGATTATATCTGCGTCGATCAGCTCGGCGGGCTGATACGCCCGAATCGGGTCACGCAGCGGTTCGCCGACCTGATCAAGCAATACGGTCTGCGCAAGATTCGGTTCCACGATCTGCGCCACACCTTCGCCAGCATCCTCATCAATCAGGATGTGCCGCTGCTGAATGTATCGACCTTCCTCGGTCATTCCGATTTGTCCACAACGGCAAATATCTATGCCCATCTGGACAAATCCAAAAAACAGGAAAGCGCCGATGTGATCAGCAGTATCTTTAATAAAGCAAAAGAATGATGCGCCCACGGCGGGCGCATTTTTGCTGACGGAAAGGATGATTTAATATATGGCTGAAAAACAGTTTATGAGCGGGAGCGAGCTTCGGCAGTACCTGCACATCTCCACGCGGAAAATGAAATATCTGATGGACAACAACTATATCCCGCACGAAAACACCGGACACACAACCCATAAGTATCGGGTGCGGACAGAGGATGCGGTGCGGTTCAAGACCCGTATGGATACCGAACCCGGTTTCCTCTCGGAATTGAGCGGCATGTTCTCCAACCGCACCGAATGGCATCCGCTCCCGATGTTTGAAGCCACCCCGGAAAACTGCGAAGCCTTTCGGCGGTGGCTCGATTCGCAGTGGGCAGAGCTGCCGGAGGCTCTGCCTACACAAACGGCGGCGGAACTTGTCGGCCACAGCCCGCAGCGCATCCACGAATGGATACGGGAAGAAACCTTAACCGGCATCAAGCTCGGCGCCATACAGTACTGCGCCAAGGCGGAATTCGTAAGCTTTATGGCGTCACCGCAAAGGCTGGCGCATCCGCGCACGGAAAAATATAAGGAACTCATTCGGGAATTCAAGTACATACAGCGCCGTGAGCGTGAAAACGAACAGCGGCGGCAGAAAAGAAAAATGATGAAAAAAAGTACATAATCTATGCCTCACCGGAAACGGTGGGGCAGCATTTTTTTGTTTCTGACGGGTCGAACTATGAGAACAGCAAAATAAGATTCCCTTATTTTGCACCATATTTTAAGGGAAACGCAATGGAAATAAGGGAAAGCCTTTATTGGGGTCGGTTTTCGCAGTGTCAAAACCGCAGCCCCGAACCTCATTTGAAGGGTCGGGGCTGCGGTGTTCGTTTATAACGATTTTTTAATCGTCCTCGTCTTCATCATCCCATGACGAAATAATGTGAAGCTCTCCGCTGTCCATGTCCATAGCCATATTGTCGCCCATGCGCATCATCATATTGCCGTCGGAGTCAATTGCCATGTTATCGGAAACGGTATACGCAAAATCGCCGTCGTCATAGTCGAAGAAATGCTTACTCATAGATTTGCCTCCTCAATCTTCAATAATCTCGTATTCCACACGGGAGCCTTTGACTCTGCGGGCGTGGTAGTGTGTTCCGTTCGCTTTCCAGTGCGGGAAGTGATCTGCTTTTTCCTCGTTGGTATCACGATGGCAAATGATGATGTTTTCGAGGACATCGCAGCCGCCGGCGGAAAGCGGGCGGATGTGGTCAAGCGTCGGGTGATAATCACTGTTGGGATTCCCGCAGGCTGATTTTTTCATCAGCCGTCCGGTATAATCATACGCCTCCTGCTTCGCACCGAAAATCCTGTTCCACACATCAATGGTCTTATACTTTGACATTTTGAGTACCTCCTTTCAATGATTCTGCCTATATTATAGCGAACCGCTGAAAGGAATGGCAGAGTACAGATGTACCCCCTGGCAAACTTAAAGCAAGTCGGTTGTATTCAGTCCTGTTTTTTCGGCTATTAAAATGATATTTTCAAGCTTTGGGCATCTGAATTTCTTACTATTAATGTTTTTTCTCCAAGATTCAATGGCAGACACACCGAGATTTAATTTCTCTGCGGCTTCGTTAATGCTTACAAAACTACCAAGAACTACATGGTAGCATTGATGAGCTACGGCTTCTTTATCGCATTTTTGATATCGTTCCAAAAGCTCCTGCAAGTCAAATATATCTCCGCCGGTGACTTGTTTCAGAGCATCGTATTTGTTTTCCTGCGTGACGGTTGTACCAACATCCGTCATCGCAACAAAGTGTACGCTTTTCCAATCGCTTGGAATAAGATATGGGCTGTGTGTTGAGTAAATTACCTTGATGCCTCGGCTTTCAAGCTGGAGCAGCTCTTTCAGAACCTCTTTTTGCGCAAGGGGGTGGAGCATAGCTGCAGGCTCATCAATAAAAAACAAATCTCCGGGTTCAAGTGTATTTTTCATAAAATAATATGTGAAATACCACCGTCTGCCGGCGCTTGTCGAATTCAGGTCAACGATTTCACCGCTTTTTTCGTGCAGCAGTATTGCCGGGATTTTCCCGTCGGACTGTTCGACCGAAATGCGGTCATACATGCCGTTTTCAAATTCGGGAATGTGTTCATTGAGGGATTTTTCAAATTCATTCAATGCGGCTTCGGACAGCGAAAAATCTTTATTTTCGCTGATCTGTTTTTGAATTTCATCTTTATCGGGACCGGTATAAACTCGGTTTAGATATGTTTGTAAGATTATATGGGATCTATCGCTCCGGAAATACCCGCGCTCCTGTTTCTCTGTTTTGAAAATGACTTCGCTGCTTTCATTCCGTAAAAAAGCGCATTTTGCGCCGACGCAGTTTCGGACTTCGCGGATAAATTTATAAAACACACCGCTGTTATCGGTAATTATTTGATCGTCAGTTAAGGCGGCTTTCAATCGTTTTGCCCGTTCGTCCAGTTCATGCAGCAAGGCAGTGATTTTCTCGCAGGATGCTTTTGTTGCCTTATTGATTTTTGTGATTTCCCGCTTTATCGCCGTTTCGTTGATTGTGATAAATTTTTCTTCAAAAGGTGCTAAATCTGGTTTTACATAGCGGAGCTTGAAGGACAGGTATTTCGAGTCATTTAAGCCATAATAATAATCGACATATCCGAATTTTAGAAAGCTCTCTTCGGTAGCGAAATTTTCCTTAACAAAGCACGCAAACTTTTCGGCTTCCCGAATCACCATTTCAACCTGCCTTTTGAGGAAATCATAACTTGTCGTTGAATTTTTGAAATTTATGATCTGAAGCCCCTGTAACGAATGTTCGTTTTCACCGTACGCAATTTTGTTCAGCTGCTTTGTATATGTATCGAGAGCGTTTTGCAATTCGCCTGCAAGTTCGGAGATTTCGTCGATTTCCATTCTTAAAAGCGGAATTAGGCATTCCGACTCGATTCGGTTTATCTTGCAGTCTTCTCCGGAACAGGCGACAAATTCGCATTTTTCGTCAATACTTTTGCCGGGGAAAAGCCTCTCGGCATCCTCCTTTTCAAGGCGGATATGCACCTTATAACTCATCGGCAGTTCTCTGCGCGGTCCTAAGTAATTGCCGTTTGCCTCCGTAATGGCACCCAGTGCTTCCAAAATGTTGGTTTTTCCGCTTCCGTTCTTGCCGATCAGCACGGTCGGCAATCCGTTATAAAAGTTTATTTCAACCGGTTCTTTTATCGACTTGTAATTTGTGATTTCGATTTTTGTTATTCTCATATAAACCTCCGTGTGCAATTGAGGCGTGTTTTCATACTTACCACAGATATAACTTTGGGGAACGAATTTGCAATTCACATCAAGACTTATTCCCCAATATAGATAATGCTTAGCGCTCTATGGTTTTCCAACAGCGTTCTTTCATAAAGCCCGCAATTACAGAGGGGTCTTCGCTTTCATAATACTTCACAAGCAGTTTCTTGAACTCCGGAACTTCGCTTTCGGGAATGACCAAAAAACCTCCGCCGTGAGCAATAAGATAATGATTTGCAAAGATAACAGAAGCGCGCTTATTGCCATCCAAGAATATCTGGGTCTTCATGCAGTAAAGACAAAGCCTGATGGCAATACTAACGGCATCGTCCTCTTCCTCGATGATCTCAAGAATTCTGTCTTTCACATCCGATTCATTCGGCAGGGGCGGAACATAAGACGAACCGCCTATGGTAACCGGAACACCGCGGATTCGACCGCCTTCCGCAAAAAAGCCTTCATTGACAAGCCTTGCAATATGACTGAGCATATAATAGTCAGAACGGCTGGCAACTACATCACGGTCCAAAATAAACTCCCATGCGTGTTTCAAATTCAAAATTTTCTGCACGTCGGTAGCTGTCATACCGGATACTTTTCCGTTCTCTATGATCTCTTCCGTTTGAGGAAAAGAAGTTGCAACACCCTCCAAAACAGCCTGATCATAGATATTCATTTTCATATTGGCACGCGCAAAGGCAATGTTATTTATAACATCGGCGGAAAGGGCATCCTCGGAATAACCGACTGCGGCAAGCTGCTTTTCAATGCTGCGGAGCGACCTTCTGATTTCACGGGCTTCTCTGGCATTGCGCAAAAGCAGATTATACAGTTCTTCGGTATATGCACCTACATAAGTAGATGTCTGTTTTCCTGCTACGCGCTTTCTCACATAAAGGTATTTCCCATCGCCGCGCTTTTTGATTTCGGGCGTGCCGTCATAGGGCATTAAGCTCAGTCTGGCATTGAGGTCAGCGCGACTTCTGAGCAATTCCTGTATTTCACTATATTGTACTGCCATTGCAGCTCCTCCTTTTGGGGAACAATTCTTTTAAACATTATATCAGAATGTTCCCCAACAGTCAATAAGCATTGGGGAACAATTTTGAAAAATAATCTTTAACTTTTCTCCCCAATCTTGCAAATACTTAATATAGTATGCCCTGATTTCGGAAGCAGCAGAAAATATGATTCTGTTTAGCAGTTCTAAAACTTTTTGCAGTTTTCCAACGAGGACTTCTTCGGCAGAAAAATAAAAAAGTACGGTATCATAAAACCGTCGATTTTGTAAGATGCGATTACATTACGGCAAGAAACAAAGAGGACGCACAGTACATTTTTCTTTCTGCCGATTTGAACCCTAACCTGTAAAGACCACACATGACTTTTGGTGCGGTTGTCCGCAACCGGGTGTTTTGAAATTTGGCGATTTTTTGTCTGACGGAAATCTTTCTAACGCCGCAAAAAGTATGCAAACCTTAAAAAGCCTTATTTCATGCGGTATTTGGCGGTTTTTAATTCTAATATTCATGGGCGAAAAAGAGCATAAAATCGGCTCGGAAAAGCGGCAGAAACACAAAAAATCAAAGTCGGAATTTTTTTGTCGAATAGAAAGAACCCTTGAAAACACTGGGTTTTCAAGGGTTCCATTGGCGGAGAGGATGGGATTCGAACCCATGTGCGATTGCTCGCAAACTGATTTCGAGTCAGCCCCGTTATGACCACTTCGATACCTCTCCGTATTAATGTGCGCGTGACAGTTCCGCGCCTATTCAGTATATCACACCCGGGCAAATTTTGCAACAGTTTTTTCATGTTTTCAAAGTGCCGCGCGGTGTTTCACGCAAAAAGCGGAGCGGCAGTGCCGCTCCGCTTTGATCTTATCAAACTCAGTGAATGATGAAACGCTCGGTGTCCTTATCGAACAGGTGGATCTTGGAAGCGTCGATAGCTACCTTGATAACGTCGCCTGCGCGCGCCTTGGAGCGGTTGGAGACCTTTGCGGTGAACTTCTGGTTCTCGCATACGAGGTACAGATAGATCTCGGCGCCCATAAGCTCGGTGACTTCTACGTCGCACTCGATTATGCTGCCGGGCATGGAGTCGATAACTTCCTGATCGTCGTGGATGCACTCGGGACGAACGCCCATGATAACTTCCTTGCCAACGTAATCCTTGAGGATGGGGTTATTAGCCTTTTCGGGAGGAAGTTTGATGGAGGAGTTGCCGAAGTTAAGGAACATATCTCCGTGGTCCTCTTCAAGCTCGCACTCTACGAAGTTCATCTGAGGAGTGCCGATAAAGCCCGCAACGAAAAGGTTGATAGGCATATCGTACAGGTTCTGAGGAGTATCTACCTGCTGGATCAGACCGTCCTTCATAACAACGATTCTCGTTGCCATGGTCATAGCCTCGGTCTGGTCATGGGTTACGTAGATAAATGTTGTACCGATTCTCTGGTGGATCTTGGTAAGCTCGGTTCTCATGGTCGCACGGAGCTTTGCGTCAAGGTTTGACAGAGGCTCGTCAAGAAGGAATACCTTGGGGTTACGCACGATGGCGCGACCCAGCGCGACACGCTGCTTCTGACCGCCGGACAGAGCCTTCGGCTTTCTGTCGAGCAGGTGGGTGATATCAAGGATTCTTGCAGCTTCTTCAACACGGCGCTTGATCTCCTCCTTGGGAGTCTTACGCAGCTTAAGACCGAATGCCATGTTATCAAACACTGTCATATGGGGGTACAGAGCGTAGTTCTGGAACACCATTGCGATATCTCTGTCCTTAGGAGCAACATCGTTTGCGAGCTGATCGCCGATGTAAAGCTCACCCTTGCTGATCTCTTCGAGGCCTGCGATCATTCTAAGCGTGGTGGACTTACCGCAGCCGGAAGGACCAACGAGAATGATGAACTCCTTGTCTTCGATGTCCAAGCAGAAATCTGTAACAGCGGTAACGCCGCCGGAATAGATTTTATAGACATTTTTAAGTGTTACACTTGCCATAAGATTTTTCCTCCTGATGATAGGTTGTTATACGTCAGAGCCTGGCAGCCATATGTGACGAACAACGTCTCTTTTCAATGCACTAAGTATAGCAGAAAATCGGGTCTCTGAACAGTCCTTATTTGCCCAAACTTTTTCCTTTGAGTTTAGTTAAAATAAATAAACGGCAAAAATTCTTGATGCTTTTTGTTCAGATTATTTGTGCAGGTTTTTCAAAAACCAACGCTGCGGCGTTCGGATCGAGAATTTTCGCTTCGCCGGGCGTAAGTGTGGGATCGAGCGTTAAAGCGCCGATGGATTCGCGGTGAAGGGCCGTGACGGTCTTGCCGCACGCTGAAAACATACGCTTGACCTGATGGAACTTTCCCTCCCGCAGGGTCACCAGGCACTCCCCCGGCGACAGGATCTCCAGCCCGGCGGGCAGGTCGATGTCCCCGACGTTGGTAAACATGAACGCCCGGTCGCCGATCTTCTTGAGGGTGGACGGCAGGGTCACGCCGGTGATGACCGCGTTTTCCAGGAAGGCGCGG
>ENA-OUQC01000723-OUQC01000723.1-human-gut-metagenome-genome-assembly--contig:-NODE-723-length-21545-cov-4.952443_pt1 | contig 21545 bp, 21 predicted proteins | sample MGYA00237942_ERZ548815 | MGnify/ENA primary metagenome ERZ548815 (study PRJEB26490, sample SAMN05194722) | human gut metagenome | biome: terrestrial biome; feature: human-associated habitat; material... | reverse complement strand
CTTGATTTTCCGGGCTTTTTGAACCATTTTGATATAGTCTGAGCAGTCGATTATCGCTTGCTGAACTGCGGTGCGCGACGAGCTGCTTTGAGACCGTACTTCTTACGCTCTTTCATTCTCGGGTCGCGGGTCAGGAAGCCGGCGGCCTTGAGAGCGGAGCGGTAGTTCTCATCGACGAGGAGCAGCGCGCGGGCGATGCCGTGACGGATGGCGCCGGCCTGACCGGAAACGCCGCCGCCGCAGACGGTGGCCTCTATATCGACCTTGCCGACGGTGCCGGTGGTGACCAGAGGCTGACGGACGATCAGCTTGAGGGTGTCAAGACCGAAGTAGTCGTCTATATCGCGGCCGTTGATGGTGATAACGCCGCTGCCGTTGGGGATGAGGTGAACGCGTGCGACGGAGGACTTCCTGCGTCCGGTGCCGTACATATAGGGCTTCTTGCACTTATAGGTTGCCATATTCTCTTACCTCCTCTTAGCGATCCCAAACTTCGGGCTTCTGGGCCTCATGGTCATGCTCCGCGCCGGCGAAGATGCGCAGACGCTTGAGCTGCCACTCGGCGATGGTGTTCTTCTGGAGCATGCCGCGCACGGCCAGACGCATTGCCAGCTCGGGCTTCTTCTCCATAAGGGTCTTATACTGGGTCTCCTTCAGGCCGCCGGGATAACCGGAGTGAGTGCGGTAGTACTTCTGCTCCAGCTTCTTGCCGGTGAGGACGGCGTCCTTCGCGTTGATGATGATGACGTAGTCGCCGCAGTCAACGTGAGGGGTGTAATCGGTCTTGAGCTTGCCGCGGAGAAGGTCAGCGGCGAGGGCAGCGGTCTTGCCCATGGGCTTGCCGGCTGCATCAAGGATGTACCACTTACGGGTAACGGATTCCTTGGTTGCCATAGTAGTAGACATATCTGTGCCTCCATATAGAATAAATGTTTTGACATTTCAGGGGCGCGCAAGTAGAATATCATTAAATATCCCCAGACGCGCTTTATCTTTATACCACAAGCATTTTACCCTGTCAACACCAAATTTAATTCTGATTTTCAAATCTCGCAAAAGCTTTGAAATACTCGCAAAAGCGCCGGAAAGCTTGAAACGGATTTTTGAATTTTTGAGGGCGGAAAATGGACATAAAAGCACTGAATGATTTCACCGGCTGCGTAAGGCGCGCAGTTGACGATTACGGCATGATAAACAAGGGCGACAGAGTCGCCGTGGGCGTGTCCGGCGGGAAGGACAGCATGCTGCTGCTCGCGGCGCTGCGGCAGCTTCAAAGCTATTACCCCAAGCGCTTCGAGCTGGGCGCGATAACTATAGAGCTGGGCTTCGAGGGGATGGATTTCACGCCGGTGAAGCGCTTCTGCGAGGAGCGCGGGATAGAATACACCTGCGTGAAAACGGACATCAAGGAGGTCGTGTTCGACGTGCGGCAGGAGGATAACCCCTGCTCACTGTGCGCGAAGATGCGCCGCGGCGCGCTGAACAACACCCTCAGGGAGCGGGGCATGAACAAGCTCGCCCTCGGGCACCATTTTGACGATGCGGTGGAGACCTTCATGATGAGCCTGCTTTTTGAAGGGCGGCTGAGCTGCTTTCAGCCTGTGACATATCTTGACCGCTCCGGCGTGACGCAGATACGCCCGCTGATATACGCCGGGGAGCAGCGCATCGCAAACCTTGCCGCGGCGCTGGAGCTGCCCATCGTGGAAAACCCGTGCCCGCAGGACAAGACCAGCAAGCGCTATGAAATAAAGCAGCTGTTGAAGAGCATGTGCGGGGAGTACCCGGACATGAAAACGAAGGTGTTCGGCGCAATGCAGCGCCTGCCGCTGCCGGGCTGGGCGCCGGGCGCGCATGACAGATGAGAAAGGCGGATGAAAACATGCAGGAGCTGAAGCTCAAACGCGTATACAGGCATTTCAAGGGCGACTACTACCTCGTCGAGGACGTGGCGAGAAGCTCGGAGAGCGGGGAGGAGTACGTCGTATACCGCAAGCTGTACGGCGACGGCGGGCTGTGGATAAGGCCGAAGGAGATGTTCCTCAGTGAAGTGGACCGCGAAAAATACCCGGACGCCGGGCAGAAGTACCGCTTTGAATTACAGGAGATAGAAAGCGCGGCAGGGCACTGAAAAAACGCGCGCGGAGGGAAGCGCTTGAAAAACAACATTCTTAAGAAGATATCAAAGCTTATAATAGACAAGCGGCTCATCGTGTTCATCGCGTTCGCCGCGCGGCGTGCGTATACTGCGCGATGTCGATAGGAAGGTGAACGACGACATCACGGCCTTCCTCCCGGCAGACACGGACACGCGCCGGGGCCTGACGGTGATGGAGGAGGAATTCGCCACCTACGCCGACGCGAAGGTGATGCTTGCCAACACGACGTATGAGCGCGCCGAGGCCGTGGCGGAGGAGATACGCGCGCTGGAGCATGTGACGGGTGTGGAGCTGGACGATTCACCGGCGCACTTCGTCAACTCCGCGGCGCTGCTGACGGTCTCCTTCGACACGGAGGCCGACGACCCGCGCGCCGAGGCGGACATGGACGCCATACGGGCTATACCGGCGAGCTCACCGTGCGTATGCGCGCGCCGGAGGGCGGGCGGCTTTACGTGCTGTCGGACGGCGCGGCAGTCTCGCACAGCTTCACGCGCGACGGGAGCTATATCGTGTTTGCTCTGGAAAACGGCGGCTCGGTGATATATGCCGAGACGGAGCGGACGGAGTACCTGTGGCCCGCCATAGGCGGCGGCGCGGCTGTCATAGCCGCCGCGGGGGCATATCTGCTGTTTCGGCGGAAGAAAAAACGGCCCGCCCCCGCGGAAAGCGGAGAGCAGGCCGAATAAGCAAAATACCGCATATGACAATGCCCCTCCGGATTTTCATCCGGAGGGGCAATAGTTTTAAATGTTAAAGGCTGTGCGCGTTTATATTACGCCTCGCCGCGCTCCTTGAGAGCGTCCTTGCGGCTGAGGTCGATGCCCTTGGGGCCGACGTTCATGACCTTGACCCAGGTCATGTCGCCTATCTTCAGCACGTCTTCGACCTTCTCGGTGCGCTTGAACTCAAGATCCTTGATCTTGACGAGGCCGTCCTTGCCGGGGGCGAGCTCGACCCATGCGCCGAAGTCGGAGCGGATGTTGGAGACGCGGCCATAGTAGAGGGCGCCGATCTCCGGCTCAAACACGATATCCTCGATGGTCTTGCGCGCGGCGCGGCAGGCCTCGATATCGGAGCTGGCGATGAAGATGTTGCCGTCGTCGTTGATGTCGATCTTGCAGCCGGTGTCGGCGGTGATCTTCTGGATGACCTTGCCGCCGGAGCCGATGACCTCGCGGATCTTGTCGGGGTTGATCTTCATCTGGATCATCTTGGGCGCGCTCTTGGCAAGCTCACGGCGCGGCTCAGCGATGGCCTTGAGCATTATCGCGTCGAGGATCTGGAAGCGGGCTTCCTTGGTCATTGCGAAGGCTTCCTTGACGATCTCATGCTTGAGGCCGTCGTTCTTGAGGTCCATCTGGATGGCGGTGATGCCCTGCTTGGTGCCGGCCACCTTGAAGTCCATCTCGCCGTGGAAGTCCTCAACGCCCTGAATGTCTATGAACGTGGTGAAATCGTCGCCGTCCTGGATAAGGCCGCAGGAGATACCGGCAACGGGGGCCTTGATGGGCACACCGGCGTCCATGAGCGCAAGCGTCGTGCCGCAGATGGAGCCCTGAGAGGTGGAGCCGTTGGAGGAAAGAACCTCGCTGACGACGCGGATGGCGTAGGGGAAGTCCTCAACCTCGGGGATGACGCACTCAAGCGCCTTCTCCACGAGAGCGCCGTGGCCGTATTCGCGGCGGCCGGTGCTGCGGCTGGCACGCGCCTCGCCGGTGGAGTAGGAGGGCATATTGTAGTGGTGCATGAAGCGCTTCTCGGTCTCTTCCCAGATGGTGTCGAGCTTCTGGCACTCGCTGAGCGGGGCGAGAGTGGCGATGGAGAGCACCTGCGTCTGGCCGCGGGTGAACAGGCCAGAGCCGTGCACCACGGGGATAACGCCGACCTCTGCGCCGAGGGGGCGGATCTCATTCATCTGGCGGCCGTCAACACGCTTGCCGGCAAGCAGCCACTTCTTCACGACCTTCTTCTGCAGCTTGTAAAGGATCTCGTCCATATACTGCATCATGTCGGGGTGCTCCTCGCTGTACTTTTCCTCGACCATGGAGACCCAGTCGTTCACGCGCGCCTCGCGCACGTTCTTGTCGTCGGTGTCCATGCAGTATTCCATGGACTCGAACTCCTTCTCGACCAGCTCGTCAAACAGGGCCTGATCGAATGCGGCGTGCTCATACTCGAACTTCGGCTTGCCGACCTCGGCGACCATCTTGTCAATGAGGTCGAGGACGGGCTGAAGATGCTCATGCGCCTGCACGATGCCCTCGTACATCACGTCGTCCGGGACCTGATCGGCCTCAGACTCGATCATGACTATCTTCTTGTGTGTGGCGGCGATGGTGGTGATCATGCGGTTGCCGTTGTGGCGCTCCTCCTGCGTGGGGTTGAAGAGGAACTTCTCCCCGTCCCAGCCGAGCACGATACCGGCGATGGGGCCGTTGAAGGGAACGTCGGAAATGGAGACGGCGGCGGAAGCGCCGATCATCGCGGTGATCTCCGGGGAGCAGTCGCGGTCAACACTCAGCACCTCGCAGGCGATGACGACGTCATTGCGCAGGTCGGAGGGGAAGAGGGGGCGCATGGGGCGGTCGATAAGGCGGGAGGCCAGAACTGCGGGCAGGCTGGGCTTACCCTCGCGGCGCATGAAGCTGCCGGGGATGCGGCCGACTGCGTAAAGCTTCTCGTTGAAGTCAACGGAGAGGGGGAAGTAATCGATGCCGTCCTTGGGGCGGGCGGAGGCGGTGCAGGTGACGAGCACGGTCGTCTCACCGTATTTGACGAGCACGGCGGCGTTGCACAGCTCCGCCATCTTGCCGACCTCCATGGACAGGGGGCGACCCTCGTACATGATCTCATACTTCTTGTAGTTGGGGAACTGCTTCTGGGTGATTATCATTTGCTTTCTCCTTTTTATTTTCGGCACTTCCCAATGCTTAGCACTTGGACCCCGGCGCGGCGCGCACGCCGCCGTCCAAATACTAAAACATCGGGAAAGTGCAGGGTTTACGACATCATAACTGGCGGAAAAATATATGGAGACAATATTAAATTGTCTCCATACAAAAAACCTTCATAGTCCTCAGACGCCAAGGCGCGATCACTTACGGATGTTCAGCTTGGCGATGATAGCGCGGTAGCGCTCAATGTCCTTCTTCGCAAGGTAGTCCAGCAGACGGCGGCGCTTACCGACCATCTTGTACATGCCCAGACGGCTGTGGTCGTCGTTGGGATGGACCTTCAGGTGAGCGGTCAGCTCGCGGATGCGCTGAGTGAGAATAGCGATCTGAACCTCGGGAGAACCGGTGTCGTTCTCGTGGGTCTTGTTTGCCTCTATAACGGCGGTCTTGGTCTCTTTGGTGATCATAATGATACCCCTTTCATGATTTTTATATACCCAATGGCTAAGTAAAGGGAGGAAAGGTCTCCCGATCACTGAGCACACGGGCTTAGCCTTGTAATATTACCACTTACGGCGGCGTTTGTAAAGAGCTTTTTTCAGTTTGAGAGAAAGCCGTCGCCGCCGGGATTCAGCTCTGCGGTCTTGAAGTACAGGCTCTTCAGGGTGTCCACGCTCGCGCCCTCCGTCATGCCGACAGACCAGCTGCTGCCGTTAAGATACCAGTAAACGATGCCGGCGCCCTTTCCGTCGAGCTTGAATAAGGGGTTTCCCTGCAAAAGCTCCAGGGTCATTGTCGGTTCCTCGGTCCACTCATAGTTCATACCGGAGATGTCCTTCTGTTCATCCGTTTTCTGTGCACGGATGGTGAATGTGCCGTAATCTGCCTGATACAGCGTCTCGTCTCCGTCAATCGTTGTGTACACGGGCGTTTTGCCGTCGATCTCGGGCATGACGATACCGGCGGCCTTAAATTCCTCGGCACTCGATTCATGCACGGGGTTTGCTATCTGGCTGTTATCGTTTTCATTGGTCTTCTTGGCTTTATCGTTTGTCTGTCTGCCGCAGGCGCACAGCGCAAGCACCATTGCAAGGCACAGCGCCGCGCAGACCGTTTTCTTAAAAGCTTTCATATGATAAACGCTCCTTTATTATGCTGATATGATGATCGATCAATGCTTCTATGACGAAGCCGCGCGAAAAAATGTTCCGCAAATATTTGATATTATCCGCGCCTTGTGATACCATTATTTCATTCTAACAGAGGAGAGCGAAAATGGACAGCAATTTTTTTGCGCTGATCTCGCGCATGCGCTACATCGAGCGCTGGAGCCTGATGCGCAATTCGATACATGAAAACATTCAGGAGCACAGCCACATGGTCGCGGTGATCGCGCACGCGCTGGGAGTTATTCGCCGCGACGTTTACGGCATCGACTGCGATCCCGAGGCCTGCGCCGCCGTTGCGCTGTATCACGATGCAAGCGAGATACTCACCGGCGATCTGCCCACGCCGATAAAATATCACGACGACGAGATCATGAGCGCTTACCGCCGCGTAGAGACCATTGCGTCGAAAAAACTGCTGGGCATGCTGCCCGAGGAGCTCCAGCCGGCCTTCGAGCCGATATTGACGGGGCAGACTCAGCGCGAGCTGCACCCGATAGTAAAGGCTGCCGACAAGCTGAGCGCCTACATCAAATGCATTGAAGAGCGCAAGGCCGGCAATAACGAATTTCTAAACGCCGAAAAGCAGACGCTTGAGGCGATACATGCTTACAACATGCCGGAGGCAGAATACTTCATCGAGCATTTCATTCCTGCATTTGAAAAAACTCTTGACGAATTGGGGACGATAAAATAATGGAAAATTCAAAGCTTCAGAGAATAAACGAGCTTGCGCGCATAAAAAAAGAGCGCGAGCTGACCGCCGAAGAAACGGCCGAGCGCGACGCGCTGCGCAAGGAATACCTCGACGAGTGGCGCAAGGGCGCGATCGAGGTGCTTGAGAACACCTACATCCAAACGCCCGACGGCAAAAAGCACAAGCTTCAAAGGAAGGATAATAAATGACTGCCTTTTTCGTTTGCTTAAACGCGGTCGTTCCGATATTTCTCATCATGGCGCTCGGATGCCTTGCAAGGCATCTGGGCGCTATTAAGCGCGAGGACGTTCCCAAGCTCAACAGGCTTTTGTTTCGCTATTTCATGCCGGTGATGCTGTTTTACAACATCTACACCTCGGATCTTTCCGGCGCCGTGCAGCCGAAACTGCTCATATTCGCGGCCGCAGGCGTCCTTGCCGAGTATGCGCTCGCCTTCTGTTACGTCATGCTTACCGAAAAGGGCACCTCCAAGCGCGGCGTTAAGATCCAGGGCATTTACCGCTCGAATTTTGTCATAATCGGTCTGCCGCTTGCGACGGCGCTCGTTCCGGGCGCGGACGCAGGCCCGGTCGTTGTGCTCATCTCCGTCGTCGTTCCGATGTTCAACGCCATCGCAGTGATAACGCTTGAGCTGTTCAGCGGCAAAAGGCTAAACGCCCTCGGCATCATCATAGACGTTTTCAAAAATCCGCTCATCCTCGGCACGATCGTCGGCATTGCGTTCCAGCTGCTCGGCATACGCCTGCCCGAGGCGCTGCTTTCCACCATAAAGCAGATAAGCGCCGCCACCAACCCCATGATGCTGTTCATGCTCGGCGCGTTCTTCCAGTGGGGCGGCATACATAAGTACATCAAGGATCTCGTAGAGGTCTGCCTCGGCAGGCTCGTCGTTATGCCGGGCATCTTCCTCACCGCCGCTTACTTCCTTGGCATACGCGGTATCGCCTTTGCCGGTATGATCGCCATTTTCGGCTCGGCGACCGCCATCGCGTCCTTCACCATGGTCCAGCAGATGGGCGGCGACGATGAGCTTGCCGGAGATATTGTCGTTTCCACCAGCGCCCTGTGCTGCTTCACCATGTTCGCATGGTCATTTATCTTCAAATCCCTCGGAGTTTTTTAGTGGCGCTTTGGGGCACCTACCGATACGCACATTGCGGTTGCCCGGTTCGAGACAATGGTGGAAACCGCGACTGCCACGCAACCCGGCAGTGCGGCGGAGAGCTTGGGATCCCGGTATCGAAAGTGCAGAGGAAACCATAAAACTCTCGCACTACGTTAGTGCGTTGCTGAGTTTTGCACCGCACCCTCATTGGCTCACCTGTCAAGGGGGCAATGGGGGTTGAATTTAAACACCAAACCTATTAACTGTCAGCTATTAGCTCTCCGCTGCGGCCGCAGCCGCTTGTCCCGGTTTCGTCGGCACCCACCGGTCGGGCTGACGCAATAGCTGTATCCGCAGCTGCATCAATGCGCCTCTAAAAAAACTGCATCGCACTGTTGTAGTGCGATGCAGTTATTGCTTTTTTGTTGTTCCGAACCAGGCAAGAAACGCTGTGTCGCACTTGCGTTACGCGAAACGTTACGGTTTCCACCGCAACCTCGACACCGGGCACCGGCAATCACCGTATCCGCAGGTGCGTCAATTTGCCTCTAAAAAATCGCCACTAAAAATCAGTCTTCGGGGATGTGGATCTCGCGGATGAGGAAATCCTTGCCCGAGAGGATGGTTTTTTCAAAGCTGCCGCAGTTCGGGCAGTAGCCCTCGTGCTCAATGACGTTGAACAGCTCGTTGCACTCGTCGCACTCGGCCATGCCGGGGATGATGTTGATGATAAGCTTAGTGTCTTTAAGGAAGGTGTCCTCAACGACGACGGGGTAGATATCCTCAACGTATTTGGGAATGACCAGCGACAGCTCGCCGATGTCAAGGACGATCTCCGTGACCTCGGCGATGTTGTTGGCTTGGGCAAAGTCCGTGACGGTCTTGACCATCGAGCGGACGACGCCTATCTCATGCATGACGCAGCTCCTTTACTTTCTTGCGATCTTCTTAGTGACGAGCTTCGCGACTGCCGCCGGAGCGTTTCCGACCGCGCCGAGCAGCGCCTTGAAGTACGGTGCGCCGACATAGTCGGTGACCTTCTCGAGGTGGATAGCGTCGAACTTGCACTTGGTGGTGCAGATACCGCAGCCCACGCAGAGGCTCTCGTCAACGACCGCAGCGCCGCAGCCGAGGCAGCGTGAGGTCTCGATCTTCATCTGCTCCTCGGTGAGGGTACCGCGCAGATCCTTGAAGGTCTTCTTGGCTTCCTTGGCCGAGCCGTCGTCGGCCTTCTGTCTGGGAGCGGTGTCGAAGCCTGCTACGGAGATCCCTGCCGTTGCGGTGTTCATTGCCTTATAATCGCGTCTGTCGCGGCCGATGACCTGCGACTGGCCGGGATGCACATAGCGGTGGATGGAGACTGCGCCCTCCTTGCCGGCCGCGATAGCGTCGATGGCAAACTTCGGGCCGGTGACAACGTCGCCGCCTGCGAAAACGTCGGCAACGCTGGTCTGGTAGCTGGGCAGGGAGACGTTGACGGTGCCTTTTGCGCCGGTGGCAAAGTCCATGCCGTTAAGGTCGATCTTCTGGCCGATGGCGGAGATGACGGCGGAAACGGGCAGAGTCTCAAACTTGCCGGTGCCTACGGGCTTGCCGGCTTTAAGCTCCATGACCTCGACCTTGAGCGTCTCGGCCTTGCCCTCGCCGGTGATCTCGACGGGAGAAGCGAGGAACATGAACTTCACGCCCTCTGCGATCGCCTCTTCGACCTCGTCGTCTGCTGCCGGCATCGCGTCGCGGTCGCGGCGGTAGACTATCGTGGTCTTTGCGCCGAGGCGGACGGCTGCGCGTGCAACGTCGATGGCAACATTGCCGCCGCCGATAACGGCAACGTTCTTGCCGATAGCGGGCTTCTCGCCGAGGTTGACTTCACGCAGGAAGTCGATGCCGGTCATAACGCCGGGCAGCTCGTCGCCGGGACAGCCGACCTTTGCGCCCTTGGACGCGCCGACTGCGAGGTAGAATGCCTTGAAGCCCTGCTCACGCAGCTTATCAAGGGTGATGTCCTTGCCGACCTCAACGCCGGTCTTGAACTTTACGCCCAGATCCTTGAGAACCTTGATCTCGGCATTGATAACGTCCTTTTCGAGGCGGAAGGATGGGATGCCCATGGTGAGCATGCCGCCGAGCGCCTTTTCCTTTTCATAAACGGTGACGGGGTAGCCCTTGACCGCGAGGTAGTACGCGCAGCTCAGGCCGGCAGGGCCTGCGCCGATGACGGCGATCTTCTCCTCATAGGGCTTGCCGATCTGGTTGACCATCTTGGGAACGAAGCGGTGCTTGGACTCAAGATCCTTCTCGGCGATGAACTTTTTGATATCGTCGATGGCGATGGGCGAGTCGATGTCGCCGCGCGTGCATGCGTCCTCGCATGCCTTGTTGCAGATGCGGCCGCAGACTGCCGGGAACGGGTTTTCTTTCTTTATAAGCTCAAGCGCCTCGGTGTATCTTCCCTGAGCGGCGAGCTTAATATAGCCCTGAACGGGAACGTGCGCCGGGCACTGTGCCTTGCAGGGCGCCGTGCCGGACTCCATGACGTCGGTGCGGGTTGTGCGGTAATCGACGTTGTAGCTGCGCTTATCCCAGGGCACTTCCTTATCCGACTGATATGCGTCGGAGACATGCGGATCGGTGGTGCACAGCTTCTGGCCGAGCTTTACGGCGTTGGTCTGGCAGTTTTCAACGCACTGGCCGCAGGCGACGCACTTGTCCTTATCAACCTTGGCGATGAAGTTCGAGCTTACGCCGTCGGGAGAGCGGAACAGCTCTGCGATGCGCAGCGCATAGCAGGAGCAGCCGCAGCAGTTGCATATGGCGTTTATGCCGTCAAAGCCGAGCGCCTGGTTGACTTCGTGAACAAGGCCGTTATCCTCGGCGCGCTTGAGCACCTCATAAGCCTCCTCCTTGCTGATCAGGCGGTGCTCGCCGTGCTTGGAGAAGTTGATGGCATTGTCATCAAGGTACATGCACATATCCTCTTCAAGATGGCCGCAGCCCTCTCCGATCAGGCGGCGTGAACGGCGGCAGGAGCACGGGCCGACGGAAATTGCCTTTGCCTTCTCTATGATGGTTGCCAGCTCATCGTAGGATGCCGTGCGAGTGTTGCTTTCGATCGCGCTCATAACGGGCATAACGCGCATGAAGTTAACGCCGTTGCCGAGAACCGGGGCAAGCATACCGACGCGGATGCGTGTGTATTCCTCGAAGCATGCTCCCAGATCGGGATACTTATCGCACTGTGCGCGATTGGAGAGGATGCCCTCCATGATGCCGGGCACCCAGATGGGGTAGTAGTAGCAGGGCTCCTCGCCGCGATAGCGCACGCGGATAACGCCCGCATTTACGAGCTTGTCGCACTGCTCCTGAACAAATTCAACGCTCTTTTTGCATTTTTTTGCAAGCTCTGCCGCAGAAAATTCCTTCTCAAGACGCATACGCATCATGACAGAGCACATATCGTCATCGACGATGGGCTCGAGGATCCTGTATTCCGGATCCTTGTAGGTGATGCCGGTGTAGGTCATGCTTTCCAGGCTGATCTTTGAAGCCAGCGCCAGAATGTTAGGTCTGTTTGCCATAGTTTTTCCCCCTGTTTTTTGTTGTTATATTTAAATGTATCTTCTCGCATATTACCCTAAAATATATTATACCACATAGGTATACACATTGTCAATTATTTGGCTTGCCGTTTGGCACGTTAATTAACAACTGCGCACATTTATGTTCGAAAAGCCTGTTAAAAAAGCCGCAAACCCTTGAAACTGCACATTTTTTTGACCAGAACAATTTTTTACCACATCTTTTCTGTATTCATGCAAAAAGACCTGAAAAAATAGCGATTTGATTTAGATGGATTAATTTTTTAAAAAAATTGAACGTTTTTAATTCGTTTTAGTAAAATTGACGAAAATGACCTATTTGTTTGAATTTTGACAGTCGATTTTTATTAAAAATATCGGTTGAAATATTGACGCATTGTAAACTTGCATGTAAAATATGCATGCATTTTGAAAAAGCCATAAATAAAGCGAAGACAATTCCACGGGAGGACAACTCGTCGGAATGCAGCGGATGAAGAAGCCGTCCGCCTGTCTGCCGCGGCAAGATTTTTTCTCTCCATTGAAGCCCTGTTGCCCAAGGAATTGTTTTATCGAAGCGTTCCTTAGGAGCGACGGGGGCTTTGTTTTGGTTTTAACAAGATGCACAGTAAAGAACATTAACCCCAGAGTTTTGCCGGGCGGTTGAGGAGCTGCTCCGCAAAACGGGCAATGTTAAAGAGACATTTTAAAGGAGAATCATTATGAACAACAAAGCAGCCAAGGGCACATGGGCGGCCGCGTTTACGGTCGGTTCTGTGTGGTTCGGCACCCATGTAGGCGGCGGTTTCGCCTCCGGTAACCAGGTAGTAAGTTATTTTGCACAGTACGGCATGTGGGCCGCTGTTCTCCCCCTTCTCGCAATGGGCATACTCGCACTGGTGATGTACACCGTTATGAAGTTTGCAAAGCTCAACGGCTTCACCAATTATAAGGACACCTTCTCGGCTCTGTATCCGAAGCCCTGGATGGAAGTCTTCTTCGAGATTTTCTACATCGTAATTCTTCTGGCGGCAGTTGCGGCAGCAGTCGCGGGCGCAGGCGAGGTTCTTGCAAACTTCTTCGGCGTTGACTATTCCGTCACCGCAAACAAGCTTATCTTCAACCTCATCATCGTTGCAGTGCTCATCATCCTGAGCATCTTCGGCGTAAAGCTCGTTATCGCAGCTTCCACCGTTCTTTCCATCGCAATTCTTATCTCCACCGCAGTCGTCGTTATCGCCGGCTTCGCAGCAGACTTCGACGCAATCAGCGCAAACCTGCTTGCTCAGAACGGCCTCGAGACTGCTCCCTATGTTGACAATGTCGGCGAAGCCATCTGGCGCGGCGTTCTCGTTTACGCAGCATTCCAGTGCGTATCCATCCCTGCAATGATCGCAGCAGGCGAAGGCCTGACCCTCAAGGGCGTAAAGCGCGCAAACATCCTCGGCTGGCTCATGAACGGCCTTGCTCTTGCGGCATCCACCGCAATGCTCTCCCGTTGGTATCCGCTTCTGTCCGCACTCCAGGCAGGCAAGGTTGAGGGCTTCACCACCGCAGCTTCCGGCATCCCCAACCAGACCGTTCTGACCCTCGTCGGCATCAAGTGGCTGATGGCGATCTTCAGTATTCTGCTGTTCAGCGCTTTCGTTTCCACCAGCGTCACCCTCGTATTCACCATGATCCAGCGCTTCCAGGGCGCCTGCTTCCCCAAGACCATCAAGAACGAAAAGGCTCGCGGCGTTATCGTCGGCGTTATCGTCATCGCTATCTGCTTTGCGATCTCCCTGCTCGGCCTCGGCAACATCATCAAGTACGCTTACGGCTACGACGGCTACTACGCAATCCTCGTTATCTTCCTGCCCGTCCTGATCTGGGGTCTTCCCAAGGTCAAGAAGCTTTCCGCAGAGAAGAAGGCAGAGATCGAGTAATTAATCAGAATAATTCAAACACCACCGGTCATCCGGTGGTGTTTGACCAAGGAACAGTGTCAGAAAATGAGAATAGCTATGATCGGCTCCGGCGCTGCCGGCAGCGTTTTTGCTTCATATCTTAATAAAGGCGGCGCAGAGCTTTGGCTCGTTGACCGCTACAAGGCGCACATGGACAAGGTCGCGCAGAGCGGAATGACCTTCGTCACCCCCTCGGGCGAGGAGCTCCTAACCGGATTCCGCACCGCCTATTCAGCCGAGAATATCGGCGTTATGGACATGGTCATACTTATGGTAAAGGCCACGCAAACCGACGGCATCATGCCCTCCGTTATGCCCTGCATCGGCAGCGAAACGGTCGTCGTTTCCCTGCAAAACGGCATCGGCAATGACGATGTGCTCAAAAAATACGTCCCTGCGGACAGGATCCTCTATGGCTTCGGCACGATAGGAACAGAGCTTCCCGAGCCGGGCAAATGCGTTTCAAAGCCCGAAAGCGGCGTTATAATGCGCTTCGGAGCCTCGGAAAACGATCCCGTTTCCGAAAAGGCCGGCAAGGCGCTGGAAAAGTGCTTCTGCGACGGCGGCTGCCTTGCGAGCTTTGAAAAGGATATCCGCCCCTTCGTTTGGAAAAAGGCGATATCAAACAGCGGCTACAACACCCTGTCGGCTCTCACGCGCCTGAAGGTCGGACCCATGCTCGACTGTGAAAGCGGCAGAGAGCTTATAAAAAGCGTATGGGCGGAAGGCTGCGCGGTAGCCAAGGCACTTACGGGCGTCGATCTTTGGGGCGAGATGCTCGAAGAGCTTGAAAGACTCAGAGAGGGCTTTGCAAAATATTATCCCTCCATGGCACAGGATGTTCTCATCCACCAGCGTCAGACCGAGGTCGAACTGCTAAACGGCGCCATCGTGCGCTACGGCTGCGAGCTCGGAATCCCCACCCCCGTCAACGGGGCGCTGACGCTCATGATTCAGACAATACAGCAAAACTACGATAAGCAGTATTGCAAACAATAATAAGTTATCAATTTTTATAAGGAGACGAATAAAAATGAAAATTGCAATGTATGGTTCCGGCGCAGCAGGCAGCGTTTTTGCTTCTTACCTCAAAAAGGGCGGCGCAGACATGATCCTCATCGACCGCTATGAGGCTCACATGAAGAAGGTCGCCGAGGACGGCATGCACTTCACCATCCATCAGGAAGAGAACGGTGCTTACACCGATTATAATTATCAGCTCAAGGGCTTCCGCACCTACACCAGCTCTGCCGCTGCGGAAGAGGCCGAGGGCAAGGTCGACGTCATCATCTATATGACCAAGGCAACTCAGCTCGAGCAGGCAATTCAGGACTCTCTGCCCGTCGTGGGCGACACCACCGTCGCCGTTTCCCTCATAAACGGCCTCGGCAACGATGACAACCTCTTCAAGGTCTTCCCGAAAGAGCGCTGCATCATCGGCTCCGGCGTTCTCGGCACCGCACTGCCCGAACCCGGCCACTGCGTTTCCACTCCTGCCGGCGGCGTTCAGATGAACTTCGGCGGCGCTGTAAGAAGCGAGCTCAACGACGCAGCTTGCGCAGAGATGCTCAAGTGCTACCGCGAAGGCGGCTGCGACGCTTACTGGCGCGACGGCGAGCCGGGCACCGACAACAACATCTACAAATTCATCTGGAAAAAGGTCTGCGTCAACGCAACCGTCAACACCGTCTGCGCAGTTCTGCGTCTGAAGATCGGTGAGGTCGAGGCTGATCCTTGGGGCCAGCAGCTGTTCCACGGCGTAATCCGTGAGACCTGCGCCGTTGCAACCGCAAAGGGTGTTCCCATGAACGCCGACGATTTCATCGCACACGACCATGCCGACATCGTCACCAACATCGGCGACTACTATCCCTCCATGTGCCAGGACGCACTGTTCCATCAGCGTCAGACCGAGATCGACGTCCTCAACGGCAAGATCGCAGAGTACGGCAAAGAGCTGGGCATCCCCACTCCGACCTGCGACATCCTCACCAAGGTCGTCCACTGCATCCAGGACAACTACGCAAACCAGTACTTCCAGGATAAAGACGGCAACGCATTCCACATCGGCAAGTAATTTTAAGCTTAAAAACACCAAAAAACGGAGAACAGTTTTTGCTGTTCTCCGTTCAGGCTGTCGAAAAACTATGCTGCAAAAGAATTTTTTGACACGCTGAAAGCAGCAGCCGGTCGGCTGCTGCTTTTTTTGTCGTTTCGTTGCCGCGTGGGTTTATTCTGCCGACTCGAACTTTTTAATAAGCCGGTCGAACAGCTCGGCGTTGTTTTCGATCGCGATCTCGGGCTCACGCTTGGTCGTGTGCGCAAACACCGGCTCGTTCATCTTTCCGGCGTAAACCGCCTTCTGGATGCGCACGGCGTCCATGCCGCACTTTGCAAAGTGAACCGCCGCGGAGGCAAAGTGTGCAGCGCAGGGGCAGATCTTGTCCGCAACCGGCTCGAGTGTTTCGACGATGCGGATTGACATATAGAATATCTCGTCGATGATGCAGCAGGCAGTGCGGTAAGCGGCCTCAAGCTCGGTATCATCGGCATTTTCCTTCTTCAGCAGCTTCTCAAGCGGCTTTTTGGCCTTGTTCTCTTCGTCGATCAGGTGCAGGAAATAAACGCGCAGCTTTTCCATGTCCTGCTCTGCGTGCAGCATATCGGCATCCTCGGACGCTGTCATCCGCAGGGCGCGCAGCGCCATGGATGCGGCGCACATCGACGACGTTGCAGCCGCCGAGCCGAGGCCGAAAACGCTCTTGGGATCTGCGATCATCCCAGAGTACGATTTAAGGGTCTTGTCCGAATAGCTCTCGACCATAAGGTCTTCGATGTTGATCTTTTCTGCCATAATATATCTTCCTTTCGTTTGACAATTGAAAATTCAGGTCATATAATTTCTCTTGATAAATATACAACAAATATTGTTTATTTACAAGTGATTCTACTACAGGAGCGCACACAGATGAAAATTTTGCTCTGCGGAGATGTTAACTCCGGCAAGTCAACGCTTATACAAAAGCTCGTTTCCGATATCGGCAAAGCGCCGCGCGGCTATATAACCGTGCGCATGCCCGAGGACGAGGCCGGCGTTTCGCACGTCTATCTTTACGATATCTCCTCGCCGCCCGAGCGCATCGAGGATGCGCAGGTGATAATGGAGATATGCGGCGATAAATTCGACCGCAGGCCGGAATACATGAGCAGCATCGCAGCGCCCATTCTTGAGAGCATTCCGGAGGGCAGCCTCGTTGTTTTGGACGAGCTGGGCACGCTTGAGGAGCACGAGGAGCGCTTCAAAAAAGCGGTAATGCGCATCCTGTCAGGACCCTATGATGTCCTGGCCTCGGTCAAGGCGCAGAACACCGGTTTTCTGCGCGATATCCGCCGGCATCCCGACTGCGAGCTTTACATCATAACGCCCGAAAATCGGAACACATTGTATGCCCAGCTCAGGCGTGAATACAACATATAGTACCGCGATTTTGTTCCCTAAAAATTGCACAAAAATCGCGTCGATTTTATGTATGAAAATTTTATAAGTTTTTCGCAGAATTATGTTGACTTAAAGGACACAGGTTGATATCCTGAAAACACAGCGAATTATATCAGGGGGCAGTCATGAAGAAAATTACAGCACTGCTGCTGGCTGTGCTTTGCATGCTTTCGGTCTGCGCATGCAACAACGGCAGCAAAACGGCGGACGTTTCGGCAAAAGACCTTATTGCGGCAACGATGAATTCCGCAAAGCCCGAGAGCGCCGATACGCTCTGCGGTTCGGACGATCAGAGCTTTAAAAACAGATTTTACTATTATTACGGCATCGAGACGGACGCTGTGCGCGACTATGCCATAGCATACTCCTCCGACGCGAAGTCGGACGAGATAAGCGTTCTTGTTGCGGCCAAGGGCACGGATATGAAAACCCTGACCGACGCGCTGGAGGGCAGACGCGAGATGCAGCGCCAGACCTTTGAGCTGTACAGTCCCGAGAGCGTTGAGATGCTCAAAAACGCAGTCATCTTCACTCAGGGCGACTATGCGGTCATGATAGTTGCAAAGGATCCTACGTCGATCGAAAGCCGTGTGAAGGAGCTTCTTTCCGACGCGAGCGCGGTAGAGTCCGAGTCGAAGGCATATTACGATAACGCCGCAGCTCCGGTTGAGACTCCGGAGCCTGCAAAGGCATACGATTACTCGCAGCCCGTTCCGGCATCCGAGGCGAAGGACAACTCTTGGTTCAAGGACGCGGCGTTCGTCGGCGATTCGCGCATGGAAGGCATCATGAACTATGCCGATTTTGAGCATTCCTCGAACTTCTCGCATGTCGGCCTGAACGTTGCCGATGTTTTCACCAAGCCTTATATCGAAACCGAGTCCGGCACCGTCACCGTCGCCGATGCGCTGCACAATGACCTTAAATACGGCAAGGTCTATGTCATGCTCGGCATAAACGAGCTGGGCTGGTACAATCTCGATAAATTCATCGAATACTACGGCAACATCGTCGATCTCCTGCGCGAAACTCACCCCGAGGCGCAGATCTACATCATAAGCATCCTGCCGGTCGGCGCAAAGGCGACCGCGAGCCAGGAGATGCTCAACAACGACCGCGTTCAGATGTTCAACGAGCGCATTCAGGGCATGTGCAGCGAGAAGCAGGTCTATTTCGTCAACGGCTTCGAGGCGCTTGCCGTAAACGGCTCGCTGCCCGACGACGCCTCTCCCGACGGCGTGCATATGCAGCCGAGCTACTGCCACAAGCTCACCGACTATCTGCTGACTCACACCGTTGCGGCATAAAATCAAAAGAGTGCAAGCCAAGCTTGCACTCTTTTTTTCAGAGGCGCTTTTCAGAGGCGCTTTGACGCACCTACCAATACATTTATCTCTGGTAGCCCGGTATCGAAACAATGGTGGAAACCATATTTGCATCGCCATACATTAGTGTGTTGCTGATTTTAGCACCGCACCACGTAGGGAACGGGCTTGCCTGTTCCGTTTTTTCAGAGGCGCATTGAGGCAGATATGAATACGCATATTGCGGTTGCCCGGTTGAGGACGTGTGCAAAACCGTATGTGCCTCGCGCTGCGTTAGTGCGCTGCCGAGTTTTTCGCCGCACCACATTGGCTCACTTGCCAAGGAGAGCAGGCAGCTTTACTGCCGAGGGGTTGAATTAAAGCGCACGTCACAGCTATTAACTATCAGCTGTTAGCTCTCCGCTGCGGCCACAGCCGCTTGTTGCGCCGATGCGCCGGGCGGTGGTATAATATCAAAAAACAACTGGGGTGAACGCCATGACAGAATATACGATAAATTCAAGCGGCACCGTCGTTCCGGCAAAGGGCGGCGCTCAGCCGATACTCATAACTATGACCGCCGACGAGTTCCGCGAGAACAAAGCCGAGTTTACGTTTCACCGCGAGATGCTGCACAGCCTCGGCTCCATACGCTATTGCAAGGCCGAGCTTTACAAGGGCTGCGTCATCGGAACGATGCGCATTCCGCGCAAGGAGGCGCAGCGTGCGCCGGAGCTGTGCTTCGGCTTCTGCCTGACGGATAAAACGCTGCACATCATCGAGGACACCGGCGAGTACAAAGCGCTCGTCGCGCGGCTTGTAAATCACTCGTCGGGCGCGGCGCGCCCCTCGCAGCTCCTGCTGCGCCTGCTCGAGCTCGTACTTGCCCGGCGTCGCCGAGACGTAGATGACCTGATTCTGCTTGGCGGTGAACTCCTCAAACGTCAGCGGGCGGTTGTCCAGCGCGCTGGGCAGCCGGAACCCGTATTCGACAAGCGTCTCCTTCCGGGCGCGGTCGCCGGCATACATACCCCGCACCTGCGGCACAGAGACGTGGGATTCGTCGATGAACATCAGATAATCCTTCGGGAAATAGTCGAGCAGCGTATACGGCGCCGAGCCCGGCGCCCGGTTGGAAAAGATGCGGGAATAGTTTTCGATGCCGCTGCAGAAGCCGATCTGGCCGAGCAGCTCCAGATCGTTCATCGTGCGTTCGCGGATGCGCTGCGCCTCGATGAGCTTGCCGTGGTCTTCAAACCACTTGACGCGGTCCCACATTTCGGCTTCGATCTCCTTGAGCGCGCGCTGTTTTTTCTCGTCCGACGTCGTATGGTGCGACGCCGGATAAATCATGACGTGGTTTAGATCGCGCAGGCGGCTGCCGGTCACGGCGTGGACTTCGCTCAGCCGCTCGACTTCGTCGCCGAAAAGTTCGATGCGGATGACGGTATCCTCGCTCCACGACGGGATGACCTCCACCGTGTCCCCGCGGACGCGGAACGTGCCGCGGGTGAGGTTGATGTCGTTCCGCGTATACTGGATGTCGATCAATCGCCGGATCAGGTTGTCGCGCCCGACTTCCATGCCCGGCCGCAGCGAAACGACGAGCGACGTATAATCCTCCGGGTCGCCGAGACCGTAGATGCAGGAGACGCTGGCGACGATGATGACGTCGCGCCGCTCAAACAGCGCGCACGTCGCAGAGTGGCGCAGCCGGTCAATCTCTTCGTTGCGCTCCGAGTTTTTCTCAATATACATATCATACTGCGGGAGATAAGATTCCGGCTTATAATAATCGAAGTAAGAGACAAAATACTCCACCGCGTTGTGCGGGAAGAACGCCTTGAATTCGGAATACAGCTGCGAAACAAGCGTCTTGTTGTGCGCGAGAATCAGCGTCGGCTTCTGCACGCGCTGAATCACCTGCGCCATCGTATATGTTTTGCCGGACCCGGTCACGCCGAGCAGCGTCTGCTCCGACAGGCCGTTCTCGATGCCCTGCACCAATCCGTCAATCGCTTCCGGCTGATCGCCCGCCGGTGAAAAGTCCGAAACCAGCTCAAATCGCTCCATAAACCCACCTCCGCACGGAAATCACATACCGTATATTATAGCAGAACATTTGTATTCTGTCAAGTGGAACCACCCGTCCAGAATCTGCCGCCCGACCACCTCTTGACGTTCCCGCCCGCTTGTGATATTATCATATGAGCCCCTGCGTCTCCGGCCGGAGATGCCGTTTTGATGCCAATCTGATGTATCCTGTTGTGTGCAGTCTTTTCCCAAAGGAGAAATCGGAATGATCCGGATTTTGATTGTTGAAGATGAAAAACCGATTGCAGAGCTGATCCGCATGAGCCTCCGAAAGGCGGGCTACATCTGTACCTGCGCGGCCGACGGCGCCGCCGCGGCGGATCTGCTGGAATCGAACGCCTATGACCTCATCCTGCTCGACGTCATGCTGCCCAAGATCGACGGGTTTGAGCTGATGGAATACATCCGCCCGACCGGCACCCCCGTGATTTTCATCACGGCGAAAAACGCCGTCAGTGACCGCGTCAAGGGGCTGCGCATGGGCGCGGAGGACTATATCGTCAAGCCGTTTGAGGTGCTGGAGCTGCTGGCGCGCGTCGATGTCGTGCTGCGCCGGTATCAGAAGACCAGCGGCGTGCTGGAAATCGGCGGGCTGACCATCGACACGCGCGCCATGCTCGTCTCCCGCGGGGATGAAATCATCCCGCTCACCAAAAAAGAATACGATCTGCTGCTGCTCTTCGCCCGCAACCCCGGGATCGCCTTATACCGCGAGACGATTTATGAGCGCGTCTGGCACGAAGACTTTCCCTACGGCAGCAAAACCGTCGATCTGCATATCCAGCGGCTTCGGAAAAAAGTCGGCTGGGAAGACCGGCTCGTCGCCGTCAACAAGGTCGGCTACAGGCTCGAGGCATAAGATGACCTTCCGCCTGAAGATCACGCTTTGCATGGTGGGGCTGCTGGCGCTTGTCTTCGGCATTGGCTGCGGCCTGATGGTCTCCCTTTCGTTTCACCGGTCGCTGGAACAAGAGCTGGCCAACGCCCGCAGCGCCTTCCGCATGACGGCGGAGACGCTGCGCCTGATCAACGAAACCGATTCCCCCGAAAGCCTCGACAACATCACCGGCACGCTG
>ENA-OUQC01000721-OUQC01000721.1-human-gut-metagenome-genome-assembly--contig:-NODE-721-length-21561-cov-4.631312_pt1 | contig 21561 bp, 20 predicted proteins | sample MGYA00237942_ERZ548815 | MGnify/ENA primary metagenome ERZ548815 (study PRJEB26490, sample SAMN05194722) | human gut metagenome | biome: terrestrial biome; feature: human-associated habitat; material... | reverse complement strand
GTCGTTGGAGTCCATCACCCGCTCCACCACCGCCTGGTTCTCCCGGTACACCCCGGACTGCTTGAGCATCTCGTCCACCAGGGTGGTCTTGCCGTGGTCAACATGGGCGATGATGGCGATATTGCGCAGATCATTGCGGATCATATGTATCAGCCTCCAAAAGATAATTGATTCGAACAATTTATTTTACTATTCTCCGCGAAGAATGTCAAATAAAATCTCAGGCCGCAGGCGCATTTCTGCGGAAAGGCTTGACTTCAGCGCTTTGGTGCGCTATAGTGATAAAATATCAATCCCCCTCCGGGGAAAAAGGAGATCGTTTCATGGAGAGAGAGAAATTAAGCTCCCGGCTGGGCTTTATCCTGCTTTCGGCCGGGTGCGCCATCGGCTGCGGAAATGTGTGGAAGTTCCCCTGGATGTGCGGACAGTCCGGCGGTGGCGGCTTCGTGCTGGTCTATGTGCTCTGCCTGCTGGTGCTGGGCCTGCCCATCATGACCATGGAGTTCGCCGTGGGCCGCGCCTCCCAGGCCAGCCCCATCCGGATGTATCAGAAGCTGGAAAAGCCCGGCCAGAAGTGGCATATCCACGGCTATCTGGCCTTTTTTGCAAATCTGGCCCTGATGGCCTTTTACACCGTGGTCACCGGCTGGATCATCTATTATTTCGTCAAGTTCCTCACGGGGCAGACGGCGGAGCTGGGCTTCGTTTCCATGATCACCAATCCGGCGGTCAATGTGACCTATCTGGCGATCACTGTGGCGGTGGCCTTTCTGATCCTGTGCTTTGGCCTGCAGGGAGGGCTGGAGCGGGTGACGAAATATCTCATGACCCTGCTGCTCCTGCTGCTGGCGGTGCTGGCCATCCACAGCTTTACCCTCTCCGGCGCCGCCGAGGGCCTGCGGTTTTATCTGATCCCGGATTTTTCCAAGATCAACGGCTCCGTCGTCGTCAGCGCCATGAATCAGGCATTTTTCACTCTTTCCGTGGGCATCGGCTCCATGGCCATCTTCGGCAGCTATATCGGCAAAGAGCGGTCACTGCTGGGGGAATCCGTCAATATCATCGTGCTGGACACCTTCGTGGCCATCGTGGCCGGCCTGATCATTTTTCCGGCCTGCTTCACCTATGGGGTGGAGGTCAACGCCGGCCCCAGCCTGCTCTTTGACACCATGGCCACCGTCTTCCGCAACATGGCCGGCGGTCGCTGGTGGGGGACGCTGTTCTTCCTCTTTATGGTCTTTGCCGCCATGTCCACCGTTCTGGCCGTCTGCGAAAATATTCTGGCCATGGTCCGGGAGGTCACTGGCTGGAAACGCCCGCTTGGTTGCCTGGTGTGCGGGCTTCTGGTGTTTGGACTGGCCCTGACCACGGCCCTTGGCTATAGCGTCTTCCATTTTCAGCCCTTTGCCGAGGGCAGCGCATGGCTGGATTTCTGGGATTTCATCGTATCCAGCAATATCCTGCCCATTGGCTCACTGTTCTTTACCCTGTTCTGCTGCAACCGGTTCGGCTGGGGCTGGGACAACTTCCTTGCCGAGGCCAACGCAGGCAAGGGCCTGAAGGTACAGGCCTGGATGAAGCCCATCTTCCGCTATGTGGTGCCCGTGATCATCCTGTTCCTCTATGTTTACGGGCTGGCCACCTTCCAGTGGAAATGATCCTGATCCGGAAAGTCTCCCGGGCGCTTCGGCGTCCGGGGCTTTTTTGTCCGGGCATATTTTTTCTGAAACCGGCGCAAAAGAGATTGCCAGCGCCGGGGATTTTTGCTATGATAAACAGAATGGAGGGATAACGCTATGAATACCTGGAAACGCCTTTTGTGCGCCGCGCTGGCGCTTTGCATGTTCTGCTGCGGCTGCGCCGCAAGCAGCGGGAAGGAGGAGCCGCCGCAGCTGCAGGACCCGCAGCCCGCCCCGGTGGAGCAGCCGGAGCTTCCGGCGGAGCCCGTTTTGCCGGAGCCGCTGCCCGAACCGGAACCCGAGCCGGAGCCTGTTACCCTGCGGCTCACCGCTGTGGGCGACGATCTGCTCCACAACACCCTTTCCATGGATTCGGAGCAGGCCGACGGCAGCTATTGCTTCGACCCACTTTATGAGCACATCGCCGATATCATTTCCGGCAGCGACATCGCCTTCATTAATCAGGAGGTCATGCTCACAGGCCAGGTCAGCGCCTATCCCAATCTGGCGGCCCCGGCGGAGGTGGCTGATGCGCTGATCAAGGTGGGCTTCAATGTGATCAATCTTGCCACGAACCATTCCCTGGACAAGGGCGTCAAGGGGCTGGAGGCCTGTCTGGAAAATGTCCATGCCCGGCCCTTCGAGGGCATCCTCGGCGCCTTCCGCACGGAGGAGGAAGCGGCCCAGCTGTGCATTCTGGAAAAGCAGGGCGTCCGCTTCGGCTTCCTTTCCTATACCTATGGCCTCAACGGCTACCGTCTGCCGGCGGGGGAGGAATATAAGATCGCCCTCATCGACGAGGATAAGATGCAGCAGGATCTGGCGGCCATCCGTCCTCAGTGCGACTATCTGGTGGTCTCCATGCACTGGGGCAACGAATACCAGCACACCCAGAATCAGTATCAGGAGCAGCTGGCCCAGCTGCTCTGCGACGGCGGGGCAGACCTGATCATCGGGACCCATCCCCATGTGCTGCAGCCGGTGGAATGGATCGAGAGCGACACCGGCCACAGGACCCTCTGCGCCTATTCTCTGGGCAATTTTATCTCCGGCCAGCACAAGCGCCCCACCATGCTGGGAGGCATTTTGGATCTGCGCCTGAAGTTCGACCCGGACGGGACGCTGCTGGAGACCGTCTCCGCCGGCGTGATCCCCACGGTGACCTATTACGGCTCCAAGGGCGGCTATACCGTCTATCCTCTGGAGCAGTTTACCGAGGAGCAAGCGGCGGCTCACGGGGTGAAGAAATATGAAAAGCCCCTGACGCTGGATTATCTCAACGACCTGAAGGACAAGGTCCTTGGAGACTTTGCCGTCACCTGGGAGAGCCTGCAATGACCGCCTTCTGCGGCTTTACGCCGGAAAACCGCTTTTTTCTGGCCCCCATGGCCGGCGTGACCGATGCGGCTTTCCGGATGATCTGCCGGGAGCAGGGGGCGGCCGTCGCCTATACGGAGATGGTCAGCGCAAAGGGCCTGCTCTATGACGACCGGCGGACGGCGGAGCTTTTGATCCATCCGGAGGAAAAGCGGCCCTGCGGCGTGCAGCTCTTTGGCCGGGAACCAGAGGTCATGGCGGAGGCGGCCCGCAGGACGGCGGAGCTTTGCGCGCCGGACTTTATTGATGTCAACATGGGCTGCCCCGTGCCCAAGATCTTCAACAACGGGGAGGGCAGCGCCCTGATGGCCCAGCCGGAGCTGGCGGCGGAGATCGTCTCCGCCATGAAGCGGGCGGTGCCCCTGCCCATTACGGTGAAGTTCCGCGCCGGCATCCGGGAGGAGAGCAAAAACGCCGTGGAGTTTGCCCGGCGGCTGGAAGCGGCGGGGGCCGACGCCCTCTGCATCCACGGCCGCACCCGGGCCCAGCTCTACGGGGGAAAAAGCGACCGGAGCATGATTGCCGCCGTCAAGCGGGCGGTGTCGGTCCCGGTGATCGCCAGCGGCGACGCCTGGCCTGCGGCGGGCTGTCTGGAGCTTCTGGCGGAGACGGGGGCGGATTTTGTCATGATCGCCCGGGGGGCGGAGGGCGACCCCACGATCTTTGCAGACTGTCTTGCGCTCTCCCGAGGAGAGACGCCGCCGGAGCACACGGCGGCGGAGCTTCTTTCGATCCTGCGGCGGCACGCGGCCCTGACCTGCCGTCTGAAGGGGGAGCGCCGGGCCATGCCGGAGCTGCGCAAGCATCTGCTCTGGTATCTGGGCCGCCTTTCCGGGGCGAAGCCCTATAAGAACCAAATGGCCCAGGTAAACACCCTGGCAGAGCTTTCGGCCATCTGCGACAGGCTGGAGCAGGCCGGGCTGAAGCGGAAGGAGGAAGCCTATGACAGAGGAGCAGACGCTGATCCGTCTTGCGCGGGCGGGGGACGGGCCGGCCTTTGAAGCGCTGGTAACGGCCTATGAGACCCGGCTCTATCAGCTGGCCTTCCGCTATCTGGGCCACCGGGAGGATGCGCTGGACGCCGTTCAGGAGACCTTCCTGCGGGTCTATCGCTTTCTGGGGGGCTTTCAGGAGCAGAGCAGCTTTTCCACCTGGATCTACCGGATCGCCATCAATGTCTGCCGGGATCTTTCCCTGCAGCGGAGCCGCCGGGGGGAGCAGCCGCTGGAGCGGGGGGAGGACGGCGAGCCCTCTCCGGCGGAGACCCTGCCGGATCTGCGCTATGCGCCGGAGACCCGGCTGGAGCAGCAGGAGCTGCGCCGGGCGATCCTGCAGGGGCTGCACGCTTTGCCCCGGGCTCAGAAGGAGATCCTGCTGCTGCGGGAGGTGCAGGGCCTGAGCTATGAGGAGATCGGCGCGGCCCTTTCTCTGGGGCCGGGGACGGTGCGCTCCCGGCTTGCCCGGGCCAGAGAAGCGCTGCGAAAAAAATTATTACAAAGCGGGAACATTTTCGATTTTTCCCCGTCTAACCCAATGAAAGGAGGGAAGTCGGAATGAACGGCTGTCAAAAGGCCCGGCTGCAGATGAGCCGGAAGCTGGACGGTGTGCTGCCGCCGGCGGAGGACGCTGCGCTGCAGGCCCATCTTTCCGCCTGCCCCGCCTGCCGGACGGTATGGGAGCAGCTTTGCACGCTTCACCAATGCCTGCAGGAGCCGACACCGACGCCGGCGGAGCTGCATGGAGCGATCATGGCGAAGCTTGCCTGGGCACAGCAGGAGCCGGAGCAAAAGCGCCCCGCCCGAAGCGGCGCTCGCCGGAAGAAATGGATCCCGGCGCTGGCCGGCGTCGCCGCCTGCGGCGTATTGGTGGTGGGCGCTGCTCGGTTCGGCCTGTTCCGGGGCGCTTTCAGCGCGGATAATCTTTCCTGGAGCACCGGCATGGCCATGGCTCCCTCCGCCGCGGATCGGGATGATGATAAGAGCGGTTCCGCCGGCCTGGACGGGCTCTGGCCGGAAGAAAATATGGATGCCCTTGCGCCATCGCCGGAGATGCCGGCAGAGCCGCCGGAGACGGCGGACCGGGAGACGGCTTCCCCGGAGAGCCAGCAGAAAAGCAGCGCGGCCAGCGGGGCAGATTATCTGGCCCAGGGGCCGAAGGCGGCCCTGCCTTTGTGGGCGGCGGCGCTGCTGCAGCCGGCAGAGGAGGGGGAAGGCTATGAATGGCTGGCGCTGGAGCCGGAAAAGCTGGAAGACTTTACAGCAGAGCTTTCCCAACGGGGCTTTACCCTCGAAGCCCTGCGGGAGCCGCCGGCGGAGGGGCCGGTGAAGATCGTGTTCCTCTGGGACTGAGCAAACACAGAAACAAAAAAAGCAAGGCGCGTCATCTGCGGATGACGCGCCATTTTTGACTGCACTTTTAACTGTGCTTCTGACCGGACCTCTGGGTGAACTGCAAGGTGTGCTTTGCTGTCTGCCTGGGAGCGCGCTTTGCAGTGCGCCTGGAGGTCTGCTTTGCCGTCTGCTCCGCCGTCTGCTTCTGCAGCTGCAGGATCTGCAGCAGGCCGCTCTTTGTGCTGCGGATCAGGGCCACCATGGCCCCGGTGACGGTCTTCCGGGTGGGCTCGTCCAGATGGCGGACGGAGGTCAGCACCAGCCGGGCGGTGGAAAAGGGGCTTTCGCTGAGCTCGCCCAGCGTTTTGGCGTTGTTCTGGGTGAGGATGGCGTACATGGTGTCGATAAAGGCCTCCCGCTGATGGGAATCCATGCGGGAGATCCATTCCTTCAGGGTGAAGTCGATGAAGCGGCTGCTGCTGGTGACGGTCTCCAGCTGGGAAAACCGGTCCCGCAGGACCTCCCAGGTGTAGACGGAATGCTGCAGGATGCCGTTGGTCTGGGTGCTGTGGACGATGGTGTATTTTTCCTCGTGGCCCAGCAGCATGCCCACGATGGAGGACTGGGGCACGAAGGTGCTGACCTTATGGCAGACCCGGCGGTAGCCCTCCGTCTGCAAAACGCTCTCGTCAAAGCCCGGCCCGTCAAAATTGTAGGCCGCAAGGATGCGCTCCTCCAGCGCCGGCGGGCAGAAGGCCGCGGCATAGACCGCCAGATTGCCCCCCTTGGAATGGCCCCCCAGCAGCAGCGGGCCGGAAACCTCTCCGGCCACGGCCTCCAGATAGGCCAGAGCAGAGCGCTGGGCCGGGACGGGGCAGGTGAAGGCCATGTTAAAATCCTCCTTCCAGCCCACCAGCGTGTTGTCCGTCCCGCGGAAGGAAAGATAGGTCCGCCCGTCGCCCAGACCGATGGAGACGGCGGAAAACTGGGTCTGGGTCTCCGGGTCGAATTGCTGTTCGTAATGAAACACCGTCATCTCCCGGAAGCGGACGCTCTGGCCCATGGCCGTCAGCAGGCGGGCGTCGCTCCGGCGCAGGACGCGGCTGGAAAAATCCGCCCGGGCGGAAAGCTCTGCCGCCACCTCCCGCAAGGGGGCCGCTTCCCGGCCCAGCGGGCGGGAAAACAGCTCGAAGGGCAGGTAGGAGAGCCGGGCCAGCAAAATGCCGTCCACCGGGTTCAGGGGCGCTGCGGAAAAAGGCAGATCGCCCCGCCAGTCCAGATAATCAAACAGATTTGCCATGAAGACCTCCCTCGCTCCCGCGGTTTTTCCAAAGTAGCTCTATTATACCAGAGCACCGGGAAAAAGCAAGAAAAAGCCCCCGCCCGGCGGGATTTGGCCTTGAAAACAGGATTGTATACAAGTATACAGGAATACAGGAATTCGTGTATTACGAAAAACCGGTATATTTTGCACAAACGGCAAAATAACAGTAGTTTTTTCCTTGCTTTTCTTCGAAATGCTTTCTATAATGAAATTATGTCCTTCTGTATGCTTTTACACGAAGGAACAACTTGACAGGAGCGTGAAAGGATGGAACTTAAAAAGACGGGTATGGCCGGCACGGTAGAGTCCGGCGATATCCTGGTAGAAGTGGAGCAGATCGGCGCCTCCGGCGTGCAGATCGAGCTGGACAGCACGGTGATGGGCCTGTATGGCCGTCAGATCCGTCAGGTCATCGCCGATACCGTGGCCGAATGCGGCGTGGACGGCGTGAAGGTGACGGCCTCTGACAAGGGCGCGCTGGACTGCACGATCCGTGCCCGGGTCAAGACGGCGATCCTGCGGGCCTGCGACAGCAGCGAATACGGCTGGGCCGCAAAGTAAGGGGGCAGAACGATGCACGAAAAACAGAGACTGCGCCGCACGATGATGTTCATCCCGGGCAACAACCCCGGCATGATGCGCGACGCCCATATTTACGGCTCCGATTCCCTGATGTTCGATCTGGAGGATTCCGTCTCCATGGCGGAAAAGGACGCTGCCCGGATGCTGGTCTACAACGCCCTGAAAACCATTGACTACGGCACCACGGAGCTGGTGGTCCGGATCAATCCCCTGGATACGCCCTATGGCCGGGCGGATATCGAGGCCATGGTCTGCGCCGGCGCTCATGTGCTGCGTATGCCCAAGACCGAGAGCGCTCAGGACATCATCGACTGCGAAAAGGTCATCGAGGAGATGGAGATCAAGCACAACATCCCCGTTGGCACCACGCTGATGATGGCCGCCATTGAGGGCGCCATGGGCGTGATCAACGCCTATGCCATCGCCACCGCCTCCAAGCGCCTGATCGGCATCGCTCTGGGCGCGGAGGATTTCTGCGCCAACATGAAGTGCCAGCGCACCACCACCGGGGCCGAGCTTCAGCTGGCCCGGCAGACCATCGTCCTGGCGGCCCGCGCCGCCGGCATCGACGCGCTGGACACGGTCTATTCCGATGTGAACAACGAGGAGCAGCTGCTCTATGAAGCGCGGCTCATCAAGGATCTGGGCTTCGACGGCAAGTCTGTCATCAATCCCCGGCAGATCGCCCCGGTCCATTCCGTCTTCAACCCCACCCAGAAGGACATCGACAAGGCCAAGCGCATCGTGGCCGCCATCAAGGAAGCCGAGGCCCGGGGCAGCGGCGTCATCAGCCTCAACGGCAAGATGGTGGACAAGCCCGTGGTGATCCGCGCCCAGCGCGTCATTGAGCTGGCCCTGGTCTCCGGCATCATTACCAAAGAGGAGGTTGAAGCGCTGTGAAAAACGCCATCGGACACGAGCTTTGCCCGGAAATGCTGAGCAAGCTGGGCCTGGAGGTCCATGAAAACCCCACCGTCAAGGACACGGCCACCCTGCAGGAGCGCCTGCAGCACAACGGAAAGCTGCTGCCTTCGCTGGAAGACGCCATCCGCGCCGCCGGCCTGAAGGACGGCATGACCATTTCCTTCCATCATCATTTCCGCGACGGCGACTATGTTCTGAACAATGTGGTGGCTACCATCGCCAAAATGGGCTATAAGGACATCACCGTGGCGTCCTCCTCCCTGAGCAACGCCCACGCGCCCCTGGTCCAGTATATCAAAGACGGCACCGTCACCGCCCTGCAGTCCTCCGGCTGCCGCGGCAAGCTGGCCGACGCCATCTCCAAGTGCGAGGTGGAGCTGAAGCAGCCGGTGATCTTCCGTTCCCACGGCGGCCGCGCCGCCGCCATCGCCAACGGCACGCTGCATATCGACATCGCCTTTTTGGGCGTGGCCTCCTGCGACGCGCTGGGCAACGCTTCCGGCACCAACGCGGAGGGGACCTCCATGTGCGGCTCTCTGGGCTATGCCCGGGTGGACGCCCGCTATGCGGATAAGGTCGTCCTGCTGACGGAAAAGCTGGCCCCCTATCCCAATCTGCCCGCTTCCATCCCCGCCACGGATGTGGACTATGTGGTGCAGGTAGACGCCATCGGCGACGCCTCCAAGATCTCCTCCGGCGCCACCCGCTATACGAAAAACCCCCGGGATCTGATGATCGCGGAGACCGCCGCCAAGGCCATCATGGCTTCCGGCTATTTTAAGGACGGCTTCTCCATCCAGACCGGCTCCGGCGGCGCGGCTCTGGCCGTGACCCGCTTTATCGAGGGCGAGATGGGCGAAAAGGGCATCACCGCCGACTTCGCTCTGGGCGGCATCACCTCCCAGATCGTCAAGCTCCATGAGCAGGGGCTGGTGAAGAAGGTTCTGGATGTTCAGGGCTTCGACGGCGAGGCCGCCCGCTCCATCCGGGACAACCCCAACCATATCGAGATCGACGGCAATCAGTATGCAAGCCCCTTTAACGAGGGCTCTGCCATCCATCAGCTGGATGTGGTGATCCTCTCCGCCCTGGAGATCGACACCCAGTTCAATGTAAATGTGCTCACCGGCTCCGACGGCATCATCCGCGGCGCCATCGGCGGCCATCCCGATACTGCGGCCTGCGCCGCGCTGACCGTCATCGTCTCTCCGCTGATCCGCGGCCGCATCCCCTGCGTGGTGGATCATGTGGGCTGCCTGGTGACGGAGGGCTCTGTCTGCGATGTGCTGGTGACCGATGTGGGCATCGCCGTCAATCCCAACCGCCCCGAGGTGGAGGCCCGCCTGAAGGCCGCCGGCCTGAAGGTCAAGACCATTCAGCAGCTGCGCGACGAGGCCTATGCCGTCGTGGGCAAGCCCGATGCGCTGGCCTTTGGCGACAAGGTGGTGGCCGTGGTCACCGATCCCTGCGGCAAGGCGCTGGATGTCATCTATAATGTAAAGGCGGAATAAAAAAATCTCCCGGCCCGGGGCAGGGGCTTCGGGCTGGGATCAAAGTGGGAGAAGTCATATGAGAAAAGAGATCAAGACCACGATGGACCAGATCCTGGAGAGCCGCGAAAACCGCGCCGCTCTTCAGAAAACGCTCATGGAGAAATATGAGCGTCCGCTGGTTTGCTTTACGGTCATCATGCCTGGCCGGGTGAAGCGCAACCGCCAGACGGATATTATCTATCGGGCGGGCGTCAAGGCCATCCGGCAGGAGCTTTCCGGCTATATCGTAAACTTTTCCCACAAGGATCTGCTCACCGGACCGGAGGCGTACTTTTCCATCGACGAGATGACCCCGGAATACATCAAAAAGCAGATGATCCGCATCGAGGAGCGGCATTTTCTGGGCAGAGTGATGGATATTGATGTTCTCTCGGCCCCGGGCAAGCCCCTCAGCCGCGCGGATCTTGGGCTGCCGTCCCGGAAATGCCTGTTCTGCGATCAGCCGGCGGCCGTCTGCGTCCGGACCCGCGCCCATCCCGCGGGAGAGCTGCGGGCCTATGTGGAGGATCTGGTGGAGCAGTGGCTGGCTATCCCCCGTGGACAGCGCTGAGCTTGGCGCGCTGGCCCGCCGGGCTTTGGAGCAGGAGGTCCTGCTGACGCCGAAGCCCGGCCTTGTGGACCGGCGCAACAGCGGCGCGCACCGGGATATGACGGCGGAGACCTTTCTCCGCTCTGCCGCGGCGCTGGAGCCGCATTTTGTCCTGCTGGCCCGGGCAGGGGAGGCCCAGGCGGAGCTTCCGCCGGCGGAAACGCTGCCCCCTCTGCGCAGGCTTGGCATGCAGGCGGAGGAGGAGATGCTCCGGGCCACCGGCGGCGTCAATACCCATAAGGGCGCGCTGTTTTCCATCGGCCTGCTCTGCGCCTGCGCCGGAAGGCAGACGGCCCGAAGGCAGCCCCTTTCCCCGGAGACGCTTTGCGCTCTGGCGGCGGAGACGGCTGCGGGCATCTCGGCCCGGGAGCTGGGCGGGAGCGGGACCAACGGTCTCCGCGTCCATGCGTCCACCGGCGCGCGGGGCGTCCGCGGCGAAGCGGAAAGCGGCTTTGCCAGCGTGCGGCAGTATGCGTTGCCCTATCTCCGGGCCGGCTGCAGCGAGCGGGACCAGCTGCTTGCCCTGCTGGCGCTGATGCGCCGGGTGGAAGACACCAATGTGCTCCACCGGGCGGGGCCGGAGGGCCTGCGCTGGCTGCAGCAGCGGGCAGGGGAGACGCTGGAGCGCTTTTCTCCCGCCGCGCTGGAGCAGCTGGACGAGGAATGTATCCGCCGCAATATCAGCCCCGGCGGCTGCGCCGACCTGCTGGCCATCGGCCTGTTTCTGGTGCAGCTGGACCGGGCATGAACCCCCGCGATCTTATTTTTCCCAAGCAAAAGGATCACTTTCCATTTTTTATTTATTCTAACGAGAAAGAAGGAACCCAACCATGGTAGAGGTCATTAAAAAAGGCGCTTATCTGGTAGACGGCAAGATCGTCTACGCGGATCAGGCCAAATCCGTCTCTGCTCCCGACGAAGCCCGGGAGAAGACCATCGCCTATTCCATCCTCCGCAAGCACGATGTGGGCACCGACCCCAAAAAGATGAAAATCAAGTTTGACGCGCTGATCTCCCACGATATCACCTTCGTGGGCATCATCCAGACCGCCAAGGCCTCCGGCCTGAAGGAGTTTCCCATCCCCTACGCCATGACCAACTGCCACAATTCCCTGTGCGCCGTTGGCGGCACCATCAACGAGGATGACCACGCCTTCGGTCTCTCCGCCGCGAAGAAATACGGCGGCATCTATGTCCCCGCCAACCAGGCCGTTATCCACCAGTATGCCCGTGAGCGTCTGGCCGGCTGCGGCAAGATGGTCCTCGGCTCCGACTCCCACACCCGCTACGGCGCTTACGGTACGCTGGGCGTGGGCGAGGGCGGCGGCGAGCTGGTCAAGCAGCTGCTCTGCAACACCTGGGACATCGCGGCTCCCGAGGTGGTCATGGTCTATCTGGACGGCAAGCCCCGCAAGGGCGTCGGCCCCCAGGATGTGGCCATCGCGCTGGTGGGCGCGACCTTCCCCAACGGCGATGTGAAGAATAAGGTTCTGGAGTTCGTCGGCCCCGGCGTGAAGGAGCTTTCCTGCGACTTCCGCATCGGCGTGGATGTCATGACCACCGAGACCTCCTGCCTGACCTCCGTCTGGGTCACCGACGAAAAGGTCAAGGCCTATTATGAAAACATCGGTCGCCCCGAGGATTATCAGGAGCTGCAGCCCGAAAACGGCGCTTATTACGACAGCGTCGTCCACATCGACCTGTCCAAGGTGGAATGTATGATCGCGCTGCCCTTCCATCCCTCCAAGGCTTATACCATCCACGAGCTGCAGAAGGATCCTCATGGCATCTTCGCCAAAATTGAGGAAGACTGCAACAAGCAGCTGGGCGGCAAGGTCAAGATGGACCTGCAGCACACCATCGTCGACGGCAAGGTCACCTGCGATCAGGGCATTATCGTGGGCTGCTCCGGCGGTATGTATGAAAACATCGTGGAGGCTGCTGCCATTCTGAAGGATCAGTCCATCGGCAACGGCTATTTCGACATGAGCGTCTATGCTTCCTCCACGCCCATCAATCTGGCCATCACCAAAAACGGCACTGCCGCCACGCTGATGGAGGCCGGCGCTGTTATGAAGCCCAGCTTCTGCGGCCCCTGCTTCGGCGCAGGCGACACCCCCGCCAACAACGCCCTCTCCATCCGCCACGCCACCCGGAACTTTGCCAACCGGGAAGGCTCCAAGCCCGGCAACGGCCAGATCTCTGCCGTGGCGCTGATGGACGCCCGTTCCATCGCGGCCACTGCCCGCAACGGCGGCGTGCTCACCGCAGCCACCGATATCGACTATGAAGAGCCCACCGCCGAGCAGCTGGAATATCATTACGACGGCTCCGTCTATGCCAAGCGCTGCTACGAGGGCTTTGGCAAGGCCGACCCCACCGCCGAGCTGCGCTACGGCCCCAACATCAAGGATTGGCCCCATATGCCCAAGCTGGAGGACGACCTGCTGGTGAAGCTCTGCGCCGTCATCCATGACCCTGTTACCACCACCGACGAGCTGATCCCCTCCGGCGAGACCTCTTCCTACCGTTCCAACCCCATCGGCCTGTCTGAGTTTGCTCTCAGCCGCCGGGTGCCCGAATATGTGGGCCGCTCCAAGGCCGTCCGCGCCCTGGAAGAAGCCCGCGAGGCCGGCGATGTGCCCGCCGAGGTGAAGGAAGTGCTGGCCAAGGTGGGCGGCGACGCAGCCCATACCACCATCGGCTCCTGCGTCTTTGCCAACAAGCCCGGCGACGGCTCCGCCCGGGAACAGGCCGCTTCCTGCCAGAAGGTTCTGGGCGGCTTCGCCAATGTCTGCTACGAATACGCCACCAAGCGCTACCGTTCCAACTGCATCAACTGGGGCATCGTTCCCTTCACCATGGACAAGGCTCTTGCCTTTGACTATGAAGACGGCGACTGGCTCTACATCCCCGGCATCCGCAAGGCCATTCTGGACGGTCAGGAGGAATTCACTGCCAAGGTCATCACCAAGGACGGCCAGGTCAAGGAGCTGCCCCTCCAGTGCAAGGGTCTCACCGCCGATGAAAAGCTCATCGTTACCGAAGGCTGCCTGATGAATTATTATGCAGCCGGTTACGGCAAAGCCTGATCCTTTCGCCTGCGAACTGCGGTCATTCGGCAGAACCGGGGCAGCGCCGTACACGCGGTACTGTCACTGCCCCAGTTCCTTGCCTGACCTTGTTCTCGGCGAAATGCCGGTTAAGGCAGAGCGGCCGGACACGGTACTGTCACACCGGCGATTCTTTGCCAGCGCGCGGCTTTTGCCGAAATCACCCGCTGCCCCCAGTTCCTTGCCTGACCTTGTTCTCGACGAAATGCCGGTTAAGGCAGAGCGGCCCTGCGCGGGCCGCACACCAACAAAACTGTTTCAATCAAAATCATAAAGGAGCTTCTTACAATGGCTAAAATTCAGATGAAAACGCCGCTGGTCGAGATGGACGGCGACGAGATGACCCGCATCCTCTGGCAGATGATCAAGGACAAGCTGATCACGCCTTATGTGGATCTGAAGACCGAATACTACGACCTGGGCCTGCTGAACCGCAACGCCACCAAGGATCAGGTCACCGTGGACGCCGCCAACGCCAACAAGAAATACGGCGTGGGCGTCAAGTGCGCCACCATCACCCCCAACAAGCAGCGCATGGAGGAATATCCCCAGCTCACCGAGATGTGGAAGAGCCCCAACGGCACCATCCGCTCCATTCTGGACGGCACGGTCTTCCGCACCCCCATCTGCATCCCCGCCATCAAGCCCGTGGTGAAAAACTGGGAGAAGCCCATCACCATCGCCCGTCATGCGTATGGTGATGTATACAAATCTGTGGATATGTATACCACCGAGCCCGGCACCTGCACCATGACCTTCAAGGGCGACGAGACCGGCGAGGAGAAGACGCTGGTGGTCCAGAAGGTCAACGGCCCCGCCGTCTGGCAGGGCGCCCACAATAAGGAGAGCTCCATCCGCTCCTTCGCCCGCTCCTGCTTCCAGTATGCCATCGACACCAAGCAGGATCTGTGGTTCTCCACCAAGGACACCATCGCAAAGATCTACGACGGCGAGTTCAAGAAGGTCTTTGAGGAGGAGTTTGAAAAGGGCGGCTACAAAGAGCAGTTCGAGAAGCTGGGCATCACCTATTTCTACACCCTCATCGACGACGCCGTGGCCCGCGTCATCCGCTCCAAGGGCGGCTATATCTGGGCCTGCAAGAACTACGACGGCGATGTGATGAGCGATATGGTCTCCACGGCCTTCGGCTCTCTGGCCATGATGACCTCCGTGCTGGTCTCTCCCGACGGCAACTACGAGTTTGAAGCTGCCCACGGCACCGTTACCAAGCACTATTACAAGCACCTGAAGGGCGAGAAGACCTCCACCAACTCCATGGCCACCATCTTTGCCTGGTCCGGCGCCTTCAAAAAGCGCGGCGAGCTGGACAACCTGCCCGAGCTGGTCGCCTTCGGCGAGAAGCTGGAGGAAGCCTGCTTCGATACCCTCAACGCCGGCATCATGACCAAGGATCTGGTGGGCCTGGTGGAGCCTGGTTTTGAGGCTCATGCCGTCAACAGCGAGGAGTTCCTGGACGCCATCGCAGAGCGTCTTTCCGCCAAGCTGGCCTAAGCGGCAAAAAGTGCGGAGGGACAGCGACCTTCAACCGATGAAACGCTGCAAAGCCCCGGGTGCTTTATGCACCCGGGGCAACTTTTTACGAATGGTGAGGAAGGACAGCGGCGGCCTTTTGCTCTGCACAGTAAAAAATCATCCCCGCAAAGAAGCTTTGCAGGGATGATCGTAATGAATCAAAGGGTTTTCAGGCAATTAGGCCTTGTGAGTCTCGTTATACTTCTTGATGCCCAGGGCCAGCAGATCCATAGCGCGCTCCAGCTTGTCCTGCTTCAGGACATAGGCGATGCGGATCTCATTCTTGCCCTTGCCGGGCGTGGCGTACATGGGAGCGCCGGGAGCGAACATGACGGTGTCGCCATTGTCGTCAAACTCCTCCAGCAGCCACTGCTGGAACTTGTCGGCGTCGTCCACGGGCAGCGCGGCCATCAGATAGAAGGCGCCCTTGGGACAGTCGAACACCACGCCGGGGATCTCCTTCAGCTTGGCGACCACGGTGTCGCGGCGGCGCTTGTATTCGTCGCGGACGGCGGCAAAATACTCGGGACCCACCTGATACAGGGCGGCGGAAGCCACCTGATCCAGCGTTGCAACGCACAGACGGCACTGGCAATACTTCATGGCGTGGCCCAGCAGCTCGTGGTTGCGGGTCAGGATGCAGCCGATGCGGGCGCCGCAGGCAGAGAAGCGCTTGGAGACGGTGTCGATGACGACCACATTGTCTGCCGCGTCGGCAAACTCGCCCATGGACTGCAGGGGCTCGCCGCCGTAGACGAACTCACGGTAGGCTTCGTCGCCGATGATGAACAGATTGTGCTCCTTGGCGATGTCGCACATCATGCGCATCTCCTCGGGCGTCAGGACAACGCCGGTGGGGTTGCCGGGGTTGGTGACCATGATGGCGCGGGTGTGCTCGTTGATCTCCGCTTCCACCTTGGCCCGGTCAGCATAGTGATAGCCTTCCTCGGGGCAGGTGGGGATGGGATGGATGGAGGCGCCGCAGGTGCGGACCATGGTGTTATAGTTGGGATAGAAGGGCTCGGGGATGAGGATCTCATCGCCGTCGTCCAGGATGCACTGCAGAACGATGGACAGGGCCTCGGAGCCGCCGGTGGTGATCAGGATCTCGCTCTTGTCGAAGTGCATACCCAGATTGTCATAATACTTCTGAATGGCATCGATCAGAACGGGCATACCGGGGGAAGCGGCATATTCCAGAACAGGCTGGTTGAACTCCTTGACGGCATCGAAGAACTGATGGGGAGTCTCCACATCGGGCTGACCGATGTTCAGATGATAGATCTTCTTGCCCTTGGCCTCAGCAGCCACCGCATAGGGGTGGAACTTACGCATGGGGGAAAGGCCGCATTTTTCGATCTTGCTGGAGAATTTCATGTTGCAAGCACCTCTCTGTTTTATTTTCGAATCAGATCAATCTACTTTACTTCTTTTATTTTAAGCCAGAACCCGCCGCCTGTCAACAGGCAAACGGCGCAAAAACCGGAAGAAAGCATGAAAATCCGGGAAAAAGCCGGTTGTTTACAATTTTGTGATGCAATCCTCCGGGGCTTTGTTTATAATATAGGGCATGAAACCAGAAGGATCCGGAAAGGAGACTGTTACCGTTATGGAAAAAACCATTTTGATCGTGGAGGACGACGCCAATATCCGGGAGCTGCTGCATCTTTATCTGGAGCAGGAGGGCTATCACATCGAATCCGCCCAGGACGGCGCCGAGGGCCTGCGGGTGTTTCGCCGGGTGCATCCCGATCTGGTGCTGCTGGACCTGATGATGCCCGTCATGGACGGGACCCAGATGATCCGGGAGCTGCGCACCTTCTCCAAGACGCCGGTGATCGTCCTGACGGCCAAGGGCGAGGTGCTGGACAAGGTGACGCTGCTGGAGCTGGGGGCGGATGATTATATCACAAAGCCCTTTGAGATGCGGGAGGTCATCGCCCGGGTGAGGGCGGTGCTGCGCCGGATGGACAAGAGCGGCGGCGCACACAAGCTGGTCTTTGACAACCTGATCGTAGACAAGCAGTCCTATAACATCATCGTCAAGGGCCAGAAGCTGGAGATCCCCCCCAAGGAGATCGAGCTGCTTTATTTTCTGGCCAGCTCGCCCAACCGGGTCTTCACCCGGGCGCAGCTGCTGGACGATGTTTGGGGCTTTGATTATTTCGGCGACACCCGGACGGTGGATGTCCATGTGAAGCGCCTGCGGGAGAAGCTCCAGGGCGTTTCCGACCAGTGGGAGATCAGCACGGTCTGGGGCGTGGGCTATAAGTTTGAGCTGCAGGAGGGCGCCCTCCATCAGGTCCTTTCCGACTGAGCCGGGGAAGGGGAGCGCCTTTGAACAGCCTTTTTATCCGCAATTTTGTGATCTATGCCCTGGTGATCTGCCTGGGCTTCGGCATTTTGGGCAGCGCCTTTGTCTACCAGGTGAACCGCTTCGCTCTGGAGGAAAAGCAGGCCCAGCTCACCGACGCGGCAGACCGGGCCCTGCAGAGCACCTCCACCTATTTTGAGCTGGAGGGCAGCGACGACTGGAAGGATAAGTTCAACACCAGCTACCGGGTCTCCATGCACATGATCGCCAAGGACTGCGACGGCACCATTCTGGTGGGCAGCCGGGAGGGAGACCTGCTCTTCATCGCCACCCGCGACGGCTGCTACAGCCAGCTGGACAACGGCCTTCAGCTTCCCCCCGCCGCGCTGGAGACGGTTTTGCGGGAGGGGAGCTACACCCAGAGCTCCAATTTCTATGGCTTTCTGGCGGAGGTCAACTATGTCATGGGCCGGACGGTGGAGGAGGACGGCGCGGTTTTGGGCGTGGTGTTCACCTGCGTCCCCGCCCAGTCCACGGAGCAGCTGTTTCTCAACCTCTCCCGGGTCTTTATTTTGATGACGCTGATCGTCCTGCTGCTGACGCTGCTGGCCACCATTCTGGTGACGCGCAGCACCGTCCGCCCCCTGAAGGAGATCGCCTTCGCCGCCCGCCGCTTCACCCAGGGGGATTTTTCCGCCCGGGCAAGGCTGCCCCGCCGGCAGGACGAGCTTTATGACATGACCATCAGCTTCAACCGCATGGCGGAGGCCATGCAGAACACGGAGGAGACCCGCCGGGGCCTGATCGCCAGCGTCTCCCACGATCTCCGCACCCCCATGACCACCATCGCCGGCTTTGTAGACGGCATTCTGGACGGCACCATCAAGCCGGAAAAGCAGGAATATTACCTGCGCATCATTTCCGACGAGGTGAAGCGGCTCTCCCGCCTGGCAAACAGCCTGCTGACCATGTCCCGGCTGGAAAGCGGCGGGGAGGAGCGGACGGTCTTTGATTCCAGCGAGATGATCCGCCGGATCATCATCGGCTTTGAGCAGCAGCTCAAGGAAAAAAAGATCCGGCTGGAGCTGGATCTGCCCGAGACCCTCACCCTCAAGGCGGAGCACGACAGCTTTTTTCAGGCGGTGTATAATCTGGTGGACAACGCCGTCAAGTTCACCCCCGCCGGCGGCTCCATCACCATCTATCTGGAGGAGAAAAACGGCAAGCTCCAGTTCAACATCGTCAACACCGGCAGCGAGATCCCCCGGGAGATGCAGAAGCATATCTTTGACCGGTTTTATAAGGGCGACACCTCCCGCAGCCGCAACAGCACAGGCTCCGGCCTGGGGCTTTACATCACCCGCACGGTGATCCAGCGGCACGGGGGCGATATCTATGTCCGCAGCGGCGAGGGCAGGACGGAGTTCTGCTTCACGGTCCCGCGGAACCTCTGAGGAAAGGAGCGCAGCATGGAGCGCAAGCAGCACGGGGAAGCGCCCTACGAGGAGCCCTTTCCTTATAAAACTTACGACGAGATCCAGCTGGAAAAGATCCGCCGGGTGCGCTTCCGGCAGATCATGGTGGTGGTGGCGGGGGTCTTCCTGCTGTTCAGCACGGTGATCGTGGGCATCAGCCTGATCTGGCGCAGCACCACCAACCAGTTCCCCGCGGGGGAGAGCCTCTCTCCCGGCAGCGCCGGGCCGGAAGCAGGGAGCGATCTGCCCGCGGAGGATCCCGGCCCCTCTCAGGCGGAGGTCCGCCAGAGCCAGAGCCTTCTGGAGGAGAGCCGCGGCATCTATGTGACCGATGTTTCCGGCGCGGTGAAGAAGGCCCGGGCCTTTGTGGCCGCCGTCCGGGCCGAGGATTATTCCACCCGGGAGGGCCGCAGCGGCAGCGGCATCGTCCTTTCGGAAAACGGCTATGTGCTCACCGGGCGCTGCTTTCTGGAGGGCTGCGACAGCATCACCGTCACCCTGGACGGGGGCGAGACCTATGCGGCCTTTATCGTGGGCAGCGACGAATGCAGCGGCCTTGCCGTTTTGAAGATCGGCGCCCACGGCCTGACTGCCCTGAAGCCGGCAGAGCTCAGCGCCGTGGAGCCGGGACAGGCTGCCATCGCCATGGGCGGCGGCACGGAGGATGGCCGGGGCAGCGTGACCTTCGGCGTTGTTTCCGGCATCAACCGGAGCCTGACCGTGGGCACCACGCTGATGGACCTGATCCAGACCGACGCCGCCATCCACAGCGGAAACGCCGGCGGCCCCCTGCTGGACCAGCGGGGCGAGGTTTTGGGCGTCAATGCAGACTGGATCTCCGTCTATGGGATGGAGGGGCAGGGCTTTGCCATCTGCATCGACGAGGCCCGGGCCATCGCCGCTTCCCTGATCCAGAACGGACAGGTGGCGGGGCGGCCCTGCCTTGGCATCCTGGGGACGGACACGGCCCCCGCCGCCCAGGGGATGAATCTGCCCCGGGGCATTCTGGTCTCCGCCGTGGAGGCCGGCAGCGGCGCAGCCCTTGCAGGGCTGAAGGAGGGGGATGTGATTACAGAGCTGGGCGACCGGCCCATCACCTCTCTGGAGGAGGGCTATCTTGCCCGGGAGCAGTATCGGGCGGGGGATTGGCTCAAGGTGACCTACAGCCGCGCCGGCGCGCTGAAGACGGTGGAGCTGCGGCTGGGGGACCAGCTGGAAGCGGGAGAAGGCAATTTCTGACCTGATGATTATTTGGCGAAACTCAATAAAAGGCTTTGTTTTCAAGCCTTTTTACTTCAAAGCGACATCTAAAAACGGACGGTGCCGAAGGCACCGCCCGTTTTTTCGTATCCTGATCCACAAGAAAACGAATAGTTATTTGCTGAGATGCTTCAAAGAGCAGAACCAACATCTCGTGATGAATACGGGTGCTGCTCCGGCCAATGCGCTTGCATTTCAAGATATCCCAGACATTATTACCATTTACTTTTTCTAAATGAAGCATATATCTTTACCTCGCTAAATAACGATTTATCTGATTGATACAGTCCATTCGTCTCCCGAAACCAAATACTGAAATTCTGTCAGCTCCGGCGTGTTCATCACTTTCAGAAGATCATCAAAATCATCCACGGTTTTTACTACAGAAAGGTCACTGTACTTGATCCATTCCATTTGGCCTTCCTCTGATGAGATAAGATCACCCGACCACTGTGTTGCCTTAAACAACAGGACAACATACCTTCCATTCTCTAAGGGAAATTGTTTGACTCCAACCAATCTCGGATTAAGGATCGTTAGACCGGTTTCTTCCTTCATCTCGCGGATCACCGCATCCACAAAAGATTCTCCGGGTTCCACATGCCCGCCCGGCAGTGCGTATCCTCGCCAGTCTTTCTTGACTCTGTTTTGAAGCAGTATTTTGTCGCCGTCTTCGATCAGGCATAAAACTGTCAGTTCAACATTTTCTGTTCTGCTCATCGATTTATCCTCACAAACTACGAAATGATCTGTGCGTAATCATTTATTTATCTTGAAAGTCAGCCCATCATATTTCTGCCCATCAATCTCCAGCGCGCCGATGTCTCTGTCGCATTCTACAAAACCGAGCTTTTCGGCACAGCGGAGCATACGGGCATTGCCCGACCAGGTTTGTGTGTAAAGCTCGTTCATACCGCTCTCAAAACAATAGTTCATAAAGGTACGGAGAATGTTTGTTCCGATGCCGTTACCCCACACATCCGGTTCACAAATATCAATTCCAACGGCATGATAAACAGTTTGACAGTCCTCGGTTTTTCCAACCCATTTGTAGTTTTCGTCAATGCAGTAGGAACTGACCCAGCCAATGTGTCTGCCGTTCCATTCGATTTCAAACTTCCACCGATGTGCATCATCCGGACGATCTTTCACAGATTCATAGTATTCCATCCATCTTTTACGCTCGGTTTCTTTGCAAGTATCCTCTTTTTCCCAGGGAGCATCCCAGTTTTCCCATTCGCGTTCCACCGTGAACCAACGCACATAGTCCTCAATGTCGGACTCAATTATATCCCGCAGGATGATGTTTTCAAATTCAATTCTCATAGTTAACTCCTTCAAGTTTAATCCAAAGGCTTGTACTCAGTAACTGCTTTGAGATACGCCTCCGGGTCGCCATTCAAAACGATGACGGCATACGTCAGCAGGTCATTGTAGATCAGATCGTCAAACGTGCCCACTCGTTCGTGTGTACACACAGTATAACGCAGCAATCATTCTATTTTCAA
>ENA-OUQC01000720-OUQC01000720.1-human-gut-metagenome-genome-assembly--contig:-NODE-720-length-21577-cov-4.886349_pt1 | contig 21577 bp, 14 predicted proteins | sample MGYA00237942_ERZ548815 | MGnify/ENA primary metagenome ERZ548815 (study PRJEB26490, sample SAMN05194722) | human gut metagenome | biome: terrestrial biome; feature: human-associated habitat; material... | reverse complement strand
AACACCCGCTTGCGCGGGCAGTCACGGACTATGCTTCTGAAAAAAGTATTCCGTTCTCCGCACCGAAGGAATTCGAAGCCCTTGCGGGACGCGGTGGGAAAGCGATCGTCGACGGCAAAAGCATTCTTATCGGGAACGAACGACTTTTTTCCGAAACGGAAATCGAATACGATAAAGCCGCACTCGACGAGCTTACTTTGTCCGGCTGCACACCGCTGATGCTTGCCGTTGACGGCATGTACCGCGGAATAATCGGCGTTGCGGATGCAATAAAGCCTTCCTCCGCAAAAGCGGTCCGGACACTTAAAGCACACGGCATCGATGTTTGGCTCGTCACCGGAGACAATGCGCACACGGCCGAAAGCGTTGCAAAGCAAGTCGGCATAGAGCATGTGAAGAGCGGCTGTCTCCCCTCCGACAAAAACGACTGCATTGCAGAACTTCAAAAACAAGGGCACCTTGTTGCAATGGTCGGAGACGGCATAAATGATGCTGCCGCGCTCGCGCTCTCCGACGTCGGCATTGCAATCGGCACCGGCACGGACGTTGCTGCCGCAAGTGCGGATATTGTGCTTGCAAAAGGTGAACTCACCGGAATCAGCGATGCACTTCTGCTCTCCCGCACAACGCTCAGAATCATTAAGGAAAACCTTTTCTGGGCATTCGCTTACAATTGTCTCGGCATTCCCGTTGCGGCGGGTTTGCTGTATGCATTCGGCGGACCGCTGCTTAACCCCATGCTTGCTGCACTTGCAATGAGCCTCAGCTCAGTTACGGTGCTTACAAATGCATTGCGGCTGAAGCGGGCAAAACTGAAGTAGTTTTTTCTCCGTTTTCGCCGAATGCGCAGGCAACACAATAATATTGTGTTTTCGGTATAAAATTGGTATAATATGCTTGGAACAAAATCATGGAGGTTACGGCTTGATAAACAAGAGCATTTCAGAGGCCGTTCTTGAGGCTGCACTCAGGACGGGCGGGGATTTTTCTGAACTTTACATGCAGGATACCGAATTCAACACGGTAAAAATGGTTGACGGAGCAGTTGACAATGCAAGCTATGAGCGCAAAGCCGGCGCAGGCGTGCGTGTCCTCAAAGGCACGCGCAGCGCATATGCATACACTGCGAACACAAGCGAAAGCGCTTTAATTGCAGCTGCAAAGGCGGCGGCATCCGCACTTAACGAAGCAAAGGAATTCGAAGCTAAATCCGTCTGCGTTGAACGCATCGGCGGATACGAGCAAAAAATACCTTTTTCAACCATAAAAAATGCAGATAGAATCGCGCTTTTGCGCAGCGGCACAGCAGCAGCAAAGGCCTATTCAAACGAAGTCACTCAGGTTGTTGCAGCCTATATGGATTGCGACCATCGCATTGCGGTCTGCAACAGCGAGGGCGTTTACGCCGAGGATCGTCGACCGCGAACAAGGCTGATGATTCAATCGGTTGCAATGGCAAACGGCGAAGCGCAAACAGGTTATGAAGGCCCCGGGCTTGGAAAAGGATTCGAAGCTTATCAGCAAATCGACCCGGAAACCGTCGGCAAAGAAGCTTCACGTATTGCGGTAACAATGCTTCACGCACCCGAATGCCCGGCAGGAATGGTTCCCGTTGTTATCGACGGGGGCTTTGGCGGTGTCATTCTGCATGAAGCTTGCGTGCATGGGCTTGAAGCCACCAGCGTCGGCCGCGGGAATTCTGTTTTCTGCAACAAACTCGGTCAAAAAATCGCAAGCGATATCGTGACGGCGGTTGACGACGGGACGATGCCCGGCGAATGGGGCAGCATGTGCTTTGACGATGAGGGCCATCCCGCTCAGCGCAACGTTCTTATTGAAAACGGAGTCCTCAAGAGCTACCTTGTTGACATACTCGGTTCACGCCTTATGAACCACCCTGTCACCGGCAGCGGCAGGCGACAGGATTATACATATGCTCCCACTTCCCGCATGACCAACACTTTCTTCGCCGAAGGCAATGACGATGAAGAGGCCATGCTTGCAACCATGGGCGACGGTTTGTTCGCCGCAAAGATGGGCGGCGGCTCCGTGAACCCTCTCACCGGTGAATTCAATTTCGCCGTTCTTGAAGGTTACTGGGTTAAAAACGGCAAGATTCTTTGCCCTGTCCGCGGTGCAACGCTCATCGGCAAGGGCGCGGACGTTCTTATGAAAATCGACCGCATCGGCAGAAGGATGTGGATGGGTCAGGGCATGTGCGGCTCATCATCCGGCAGCGTTCCGACAAATGTCGGCCAGCCGCGCATTCGCGTAAGTGAAATCACTGTCGGCGGCAAAGGAGGCGCGCTGTAATGACTTTTGAATCCTTTAAAGAAGCCTGCTTTAAGGCGGCACTTGAAAAAGGCTGTGAAGCCGCTGAAGTTTTTTTCCGTGAAGATGAGTCCTTTTCGGTTAATGTGCTGAATTCCGAAATCAGCAAATACACCTCCGCACACGCTTGCGGACTCAATCTGCGTGTCGTTTTCGGCGGCAAAACGGGTTATGCCTACACCGAAGTTTTCGACAACGCCGATGCTCTTGTTGAAAGCGCAATCGACAATGCCCGTGTTATTGAAAACAATGACGAAAACCCCATGCAGAGCAAGTGCGAGTATCCGACAATAAATCAAAAGCAGAACCCTGTTGCGGACATGAGCGAAAGCAAAAAAATCGAGCTTGCATTGAGACTTGAACGCGATACTCTCGATTTTGACGACCGAGTAAACCGTGTTGCTTACTGTGCGGTTGAAACGGGCGTTGAGACCACGCGCATCCATAACACGTACGGACTTTGTGCCGATAAGGAAAACAAATACTCCGTTGCTGTCATTGAACCGATTTTGCGCATCGGTGAAGACGAGCGCGAAAGTTTTGCTTTCAAATTCGGCTCAGGCATGTTGGATTGCGGGGACATTATCAAAGAGAGTGTCGACAATGCACTGATGCAGTTCCATGCTTCTGCCGTTGATTCCGGTGAATATCGTGTCCTTCTGCGCAGCGATGCAGCAACGGATCTGCTTTCCGCTTTTTCGAGCATGTTCTCCGCAGACAGCGTTCAAAAGGGACTTTCCCTGTTGAAAGACAAACTCGGCGAGCGCATAGCAAATCCCTGCATTTCAATCATTGACGATCCGTTCGAGGAGGATAATCCCCGCGCATTCGATGCCGAAGGAACACCTTCCGTAAAAACTGTTGTTGTTGAAGACGGCATACTTAAGAGCTTTCTTCACAATCTTAAAACCGCACGAAAGGCGGGTGTTGCCTCCACCTCCAACGCCGGACGCGCCGGTGTCGCCTCTCCGGTCGGAGTTTCTCCCAGCAACTTTTTCATTGCAAAAGGCGAAAAGAGCTATGATATGCTTGTTTCCGAACTTGACAGCGGAATTGTCGTTACCGAACTCGGCGGCCTTCACAGCGGACTCGATCCCGTCAGCGGCGATTTTTCGTTGATTGCAAAAGGACTGCTTGTCGAACAGGGCAGTGTCATCCGTTCCGTTGACCAGATTACCTGTGCCGGCAATTTCCTCTCGCTTATGAATTCCGTTATCGCCGCAGGCAGCGACCTGCGTTTCGGCTTTCCCGGCGGCGGCAGAGTCGGCTCTCCGAGTCTCCTTGTTGAAAAGCTTATGATTTCAGGTAAATAATCGACTCTTCGTTTGATTGTATTTAAATGCCCCGAACCCGCGCAAATGCGGGAACGGGGCTGTTTAAATTGGTGCTATACCAAAGATGGGGTCAAGAGTTGAGGCAAAACTCTCCGAATTGATGAAGAATACGGCGTAGAAAAACCAAACTCATCAAAGAGGATCGTTATACCGCAACAAGATTATACCGCAAGACTGCTTGACATGTAAGTCGTGAACGTGCCCGCCACCGTTTTCCGGCAATGGCTGCATCCCGCTTGTGTCTGATTATGATTTTCATAACGGTTTTTTGGGAAACCGCCTCTGTCTGCATTCGAAGCGGATCACCTGCATTGAAACCATACGCACGATTCTTTTGCCGGTCAATTCACGTGAAGAAACTTCCAGCAAAGCTTTCCTTGTTAACTTAGCTTAAGTTAACAAGGAATTACAGCAACCGAACCGTTGCGTCCGATTGCCCTGCAGCAATCAACATATACTTCAATGAACGCATATCCGCCGCGCAAGGCTAAGGACCGAGCCTTTTCCAATCCGCCCGGAAGGGCTTTCCCGCCCGGATAGTGCTCAATTATTTGTCCGGTAACATCGAGGGTATGAACTTCATATGGTTTGCCAAGGTAACAAATTGATACAATACCAAGCATAATTCCGTTGATTTCCACTTCAGGAAATTCATTATGAGTGGCGTCAATAATTCTTTTAACTTTTTGTTGATTTTGTACATGGCCACCGATATCTAACTCGCACATTGTCTGTATATAATCTTTAGAACGTTTTTTGCGCAGATATCTATCCAATTCCATTTTATTCATCTGCTGAGTTTGCAACTTTTGCTGCTGAATCGGAGCAGTACTCAATGTTGTTCCCGTCAGATTCCGGGTTTCAGGTCGTGTCAGTAATGGCTTTGGCATTTTGTTACCTCCTCATTTTCTTTTTGTTTATTCCACTTACATGTTTATATTTTTACACTCTTAAGAATAAGAATTAAACCGATAATTATGACGCAAGCAGGCGCAAACGCAACCAATATCATTGATAAGTTGGATAGGCTGTTCGAAATGCTTTCAAAGTTATTTTCTAAAACCCAAATGCCAAAGACATAAATAATTGCCTCCAGAAAGGATGCCCTCAGGATACCGGCAACGCTGCTTTTCGAAAACAGCAGCAATGCTCCGACAAGTCCAACTCGCGCAACACGGTTTGCATTAAGCTGAGATATAACTAAGAATGGTATCGTTCCCGTTGAGAGCAATGCGATGATACTGCCGACAACAGCAACAATCCAGTTATACGTATCCGTTTTCTTGATAACATAATTGAGCAGCAATAATGCGGCAAGAGCAACAACCATTCCGATAAGGATTTTTACCATGAATGTCCTTATCTTGAGCCTGTTTTCTGCAGTTTGACGCGCTCTATACGGCAGTATTTTCGTAATGATTTCAATCAACGCTGAAAGAATTGCTGTATCCATAAATGCAATTGCAGCGGACGATGGGCTTTCCGAGAGAGCATTTTTCAGGGAGCCGTAATCAGTTATTAAACCGCAGAAAGGTATTTCTCCACATATTCCTTCATGGACTTAGGGTCTCAAGACATACATGAATATTTCAGACATTCCGGTGGTTGTGCCGAATGCAAAGCTCGTGACCAAAAAAACGATGGAGGTGGATTTGATGAATAAGTACAAACTCAGTATTTGGGGCAGAAATTTTGAACTCCCCCTTTTGTATGAATGCTATCCCGATGAAGAAGTTATCGAAAGCCAAAGGGAGGCCTTTGCAATGTTTGAAGCTAATTCGGCTGCAGTGGCAGCGTCTTTGGAACACGTCAAGAACTATGTTGAAACCGATGAATTCGCTCGGTTGAACGGAGACAAGATTGAAAACATATTCAAATATGTTATGCCTAAGGAGATCTTTGTGCCGCACACTGAGAAGCATCGCAATGTTGCAATCATGTGCAACTATAAGTTTGATATTGAGCATGGCATTGCAGTTTTATTTGAGAACGGACAGTTTAAAAAAGTCGGACCACAAGATATAGCCTTATAAGTACATGGAGAAAAGGTCCAATGCCGGTAGTTTGGATTTCCTGCTCGGGCAGCCCGCTTTCCGGACCTGCTTTATATCTGTTTTGTGCAAATTAATTATGTGAAAGCCAAAAACCGGGCAACCCTTCTTGAGCTGCCCGGTTTTGTTTTCGGGTCTGTTGCAGCAACCCTTGATTTTCAGGACTGATGCAGCAAACTTTTTTTCGGGGCTGAAGCAGCAGTTTCCGCTGTCTTTCGGCTCCGAACGACCGTGCTTGCAGATACGGTTATGCTGCGCCAATGCTCCTGCGAAGCACAAGAAGCGCATCGAGTGAGTCAGCGCATCCGTTTCCGTCAAAGTCCATAATGAGTTCGTTGCCCTCGGTTTCCAACCCGAGTGCATATCTCATGATCAGCAAGGCATCATATGTTGTGATTTCACCGTCATGGTTCACATCGCCGATCATCCAATAGCACGCCGTAATGGTTCGGTCTTCCGTAACATTGGTGGGATCGCCGTCCCAGCGGTCAAAGATATAGCCGGCGTGTTCGGGCGCATCGGGAAGCACCGCATCCTGGCCATGTGCGACATAAAGAACAGCAATGGGATCTCCGTTAAAGCCGTCAATCAGGGTAACTTCATACACGTTGATCGTGCATGTTGCGTCAACAACCAGATCTTCGGCAGGCATTGTTTCGGGAACACTCCATCCCGAGAATGTGTATCCTTCGGGTACATCATACGCGGGAGTTATAATCGCCGCACCGTATTCATATGTTTGGACGCTGTACCCTTTGCCGTTGACCGTATAGGTTATCGTGTAGGTATTAACGCTCCAAACAGCAGTGACGGTTATATTTGCAGCAGGAAGAACACCGTCTTCGGGCATTCCGTCCCAAGCGTCAAAGGTATAACCGAGCTTTTCCGGATTTTCAGGAACAGTGATAGCATCACCTTCATATCCCGTAAACGTGAAATACGTCTCACCATCAACCATGAAGGATACCGTATACTTTCCATCTTCAACGAGTGTCGCATCAAGCACGATGTTCTCCGCCGGCATGGTGGCGGGAGTATCCCAGCCCGAGAAAGTGAAATGGTCAGGAACGTCATATGCGGGAGCAAAGACTTCTTCCCCGTAAGCATAAACCTGTATTGCGTAAATCTCACCATTGATATTGTAAGTAACGGTGTATTCGTTCACAGTCAGTGCCGCATCAAGAACAAGGTTCTCGGCAGGCATGGTTTCCGGAATGTCCCAACCGGAGAAGGTGTGTCCCTCGGGCACGGTGTATTCGGGTGCGGAAACTGCCGCTCCGAATTCATAGGTCTGAGCGGTGTATTCCTCACCGTTGATTGTGTAAGTGATCGAATAGCTGTTGGCCGAGTATTGAGCGGTAACGGTCATGTCTTCCGTAACGTTTGAGAAGTCCTTATCCCATCCGATGAAGGCATAACCCTCGCGTTCGGGGGCTGTCGGCGCAATTGCGGCGGAACCGTGGGCAACACTCTGAGCGGAAAGAACAGTGCCGTCGTAGTCAACAAAGGTGACCGAGTGGTAAACCTGAGCAGTAATTGAACCGTTGTCGGATGTGAACGGAATGAGGGTAGGAGAAGTTTGCTGCACGGGCATATAGTAGAATTCCCTTATTTCAAGTTCAAGAGGAATCACAGTGCCGAGCTCTACGGATTCATTTACATGAAAATTCATGGTAAATATGGTTCCGTTTCCGCTGAACGGATTGGTCGGCATGATTGCCATGAAGGGAACCTGTCCCGGACGCGTGACAGCATCAGCGACGATCGTGCCGCCGTTGCCGATCATGTTTTGCCAGATGTTTCCCTGAGCAATACCGTTACCGACGACGGAAAGCATATTTGTGTCATACCTCACGAATGCCGTGAGAGCGTGAGATTCATACTCGCCTTCGATATTAAACGCTACCGACACATCTGTGCCGGGAGCTGCCGTGACGTTTTCAACACTGAAAACAACGTCGTTATCGGTTGGTGATCCGGTTTCCGCATATGCAGGGATCGTGATTGTGCTCAGAACAATAGCGACACTGAGCAGCATTGCGAAGAGTTTTTTCATTTTCGTCTCCTTATTTTTTATTTATATCGGGCGGCGTAAAACCGCCCGGTATAGGTTAATTAATTACGTTGTTCGGTTTTCTGCCCGTACGGATTGAATTTTCAGGCGCCTTGCACGGGCTCCTTCACGACGGCTTCGATCAATCCCAGCGAGAATCTCATGATAAGCAGGGTATCGACGGCATTCACTGCGCCGTCCCCGTTGAAGTCTGCGGCGGCGATCTGTTCGGGCGTAAGGCTCTCGGTTGAAACTCCGAGAACGTACCGCATCGCAACAAGGGCATCAACAGCGTTGACCGTGCCGTCTCCGCTGGCATCGCCGGAGTTTGCTATCGGAGCATAAACTGCATAGATAAAGCAATCCGATGTAATGATGCTGAAATCAATGCTCCAGCCTGTAAAGTTCAATCCTTCACGAGCCGGATCAGGCGGTGCAATCGCTGCCTCTCCGTGTTCAACTACCTGTTCGGATATAACGCTTCCGTCCCAATCGCAGAAAACAACAGAGTATTTTTTGATATCATACTGTGCAGTGACCGTTATATTCTCAGTCACGCTGGTAAACTCCACATCCCAGCCTGTAAAGGTATAGCCCTCGCGTTCAGGTGCTTCAGGGGCTGTTGCGGAATTTCCATCGGCAACAACCTGTGTTGAAAGCACAGTTCCATCCCAATCCACAAACGTAACTGTTCGGGCAATAGCATACCGAGCCGTTACAGTCATAGTGTCTGTAATGCAACCAAACTCCTTGTCCCATCCAATAAAGATATATCCTTCCATAGCAGGTGCTTCCGGTGCAACCGCAGCATCGCCATAAGCAATATTCTGGGTTGACAACACTTCTCCATCCATGTTGACGAAGGTAACGGCAAACTTGTACTGTGAATCCGACAAGTCTATCTCGGTTACCGATATGAAGTTGGAATTGTTCGCAATCATGTACTCGTCGTTGTCTGCAACAACTGAGAAGCATAGACTGCTGCTCCCTTCCATCAACGATTTGATGTATGCATCGTAGAACTCCATAACCTGCATCGTCCCTGCATGAATAACTCCCATATCGAACTGTGCAAGAATCTCACCATCTTCAGTATCCCTTCTGATGTATAGGGTTGCATTCGTATCGACAAAACCGATATTCGAGACAGGTACAAGCACTGTTGAAACAGAATCCGACATCAGTTTATGAACATCAATACTCAGATCAGCAAGGAACAGTTCTTTTGCGATGCTGTTATCATCAAGAAGAATTTCTTCACCCGATGATGACGTTACACTGAATATAAATTCTGTGACGGCCGCTGTGTTCGGCAGGACATATTCAATGCTGACTTGCTGAGTATCGCCGGAGTTCAATAGTGTGTCGATTGTGAAGCTCTGCGTCTCAACACCGTTTGCACTGACTGTCACAACAACTCCGGTTTCATCCAACTCACCGTTGTTTTTGACCGTAAAACTAATTGGCAGCGTGCCTCCGAGAGTTATGGAATCTGAATCATACGCAACATCACTCAGGCACAGGTCGTGAGCGGGAGTCATGACAACGGCATAGAGGTCAGTTGAGGTTTCCATGCTGTCAGCAGCCATGGTTACGTCACTTCTCATAAACATTGCAACAACCTTTGTTCCGAGAACTGCGGCAGAGAAGTTTTCCGCATAGCCGGGGGTATTTGTAAGTGCAATGGGTTGTTTCCATGTATCGTTCGATGGATCATAAATTCTCAGATACAGCTGTGAGTTGTCCCCATTGTTTGCATTGTAGAGAAGATATGTTGTGCTACTTCCATCGTTGATTATTGAGTAATCGTTGCCCGGTTCAGTCACAGAATCATACTGCTTAATCGCATTGCCGTCATAAGAGCACAAGATACTGTTATTCATGAAGAAAAGCTTGTTTCCTTCCGAACCGAACCGCATGAAGCTAACCGCTGATGAGTTTGAAGCGCCCTCGGTTATTGCTGCGAAGCTGCCACCAACTGTGCCGAAGTAGGTTTTTACATCATCGACCGTAGCTGCATCACCGTCTTCATCGGAACAATATGCAACGCAGACATTGCCGTTCATGCAGCCGATTGCCAGCGAGCTTATCGGGGTTGCAAGCGAATGCAATTCGGTTTCGCTTCCTGTTTCGGTGCAGTACATTATGGCGTTGGTTCCACTCTGTGCAAGCAGATCGTTAGCCGCATTGCGTATCCATGCGATGTGTACACCGTTTGCATCGACAGCAACGCTGGGCTGGAAATCAAGAGAAGAATTCTCGGTTAATCTGCGCTGCTGCGAGACGGTGCCGTTGCCGTTTTCATCAACGGACAACTTCGCATAGCTTATTTCACACGCTGCCGCCATCTGTTCTGTTGTAACGTTCTCGTCAAAAACCGTATTTGCGTCAGCCCATACAACATAAGCATTTGTGCCGTCGGAAACCATTTGCGGGGTAAAGTCCGCAGTGCCGTCATCCCAAACCGCAGTGGGTGCCGACCAAGTGTTATCCGCTTCATTGTAGAGGGAATAAACAAGCTGTGAGTGGTTGCCGGTTGCTCTTGAACCGTCATCCGCAATCCAAACGGCAATGAGCTTTCCGTTTACATTTGCAAGCATAGGCGATGCAATGCTAAGTACATTTTCCTGCAAAACGCTGGTCTGCTTTGCTCCAACGGCATATTTTGCGGGATTGTCTCCCAACCATCCGGACTGCTCTTTAAGATAATCACGAGAGATCAGGGAGTAACTCATTTCATCAAATGAATGACCGCTTTTAAGATACCCCTCAGCATATCTCCATTGACCGCTGATGAGGCACCATTTGCCTTCCCAGAGCAGCACCTTTGCCGATAGACCGGCTTCGCCTTTGAGTTCGCCGAAATAATAATTTGTCTTGGTATCAAAACCAAGGACATTTTCGGCTTTGCCGTAAACGGAAACATCCGCAACATAGGCAATGCCGATTCCCGCCTTAGGTTTCAGGTTGGGAATGGTCAATTCTACACGGTCATTGACCTTTAAACCATTCTCCCAATCGATCTCAAGCGTATTCTCAAGTTCAAGTCCAACTCCAACCTTGATGACAATCGGGATAACCCAGGCAAACGTTTGCCATTCATGCTCATATTTTATTTTCGCCTGTATAATCATCTCACCTGAGATGACTTCCAAACCGTGCGCTGTTATTTTGCCTTCGGCAAAGCCTATAATCTTCAGGTCAGGCTTCACTTTTCCACCAAGGTCAACAGTACCAAATGCCGTTGCTCCGTATGCAGCAGCCCCCTTCCTTACGGACTCCTTAAGCTTTTCCCACATATCCTTATCTTCCGGGTCGAAAAGGTTATCAGTTCCGAGACCTATTCTGACGGTATCGCCCTTTGACTTAACCTTCACAGGAATGTATCCGAGATCCAAAGATATTACTGAACCGCCCAGAAAAGGAATATCCGAAGGAATTGGCAATTCGAGCTTATCCATAAGCTTGACCTCATCCCCGTCATGAAGGCCGAATACACCGGTGTAGGTGGAAAGTCCCAGCTTGGCGGGCTTACAGTACTTTCCGTCATCCCTTATGCGTATCCAAAGCGGAATATCGGGCTTAAGGTCAGAAACCTTGAGCTTAAATACGCCGTCTGTGCTTGTTTTTATTACGTCACCGTCTTGCAGCAGCTCATATTGACCATCCGTAAGATCGGAGAAACTCTTTGCCGTTATTGTGAATTCAAAATTTGCCTCTTCACTGTTCAGGCGCTTTGTTGCAGCAAGGATATCCAGCGGCGCAGTTGTATTTGCATCCGTATAGGTTACTTCCACGCTGCCGCCCAATGGTGCGCTGTAATCGATCTTGGACAACGCTGCCTCATAGAACTCTCCGTTTTTCAGAATAACGTTTTCCAATGATTTGGGGCAATACCCCTCGCATGAAATTGCTATAGTGTAGGACGAGCTGTCAGGCACGCTGACCTCCACCAAACCCAGAAAGTTCGATATAGCTTCAATCTCGCAGCCATCTGCGGTGCGCACAGTTACCTTTGCGTTCTTAACCGGGTAAAGTGTACCTGTTTCCGCCACGTAGATGCTCTTTTTTGTTATATCTATTTCGGGGAGCTGCTCCACTCCATGACAATTCTGGAAATTATTTATAAGTTTAGGGTAGGGATAACCCGGGTTTCCGTCCATCGTCCAAACGGTTTCAAAGTCAAACCCTTCAAAGCTTTCGGCACGAAGCATTTGTTCGTTTGTCAGTGCAGTGCCGTATGAATTGCTGCTTGCGCAGCAGTCAATGTAATAATAGCAATTGGTGACAATGCCTTTTTCCTTATGACCGACCACGCCGCCGACATAGCTACCGCCGGTTACGCTGCCGATGTTGTAGCAGTCGGTGACAATGCCATCATTACTGCCAATCACGCCGCCGACTTCTTCATCGCCGGTTACATTGCCGGTGTTGTAGCAGTTGGTGACATCGCCGTTATTAAGGCCAACCACGCCGCCAACCACGCCGCCGAGCAAGCCGCCAGAAACTCTTCTTTCGCCGGTTACGCTACCTGTGTTGTAGCAGTTGGTGACGGTGCCGTTATTAAGGCCAACCACGCCGCCGACATATTCTTCGCCGGTTACGCTGCCTTCGTTGTAACAGCCGGTGACAGTGCCTTCATCAGCATTATAGCCGACCACACCGCCGACATAGGTGCCATCTTCTTTGCCGGTTATGCTGCCTTCGTTGTAACAGTCGGTGACAGTGCCTCCATCATTATAGCCGACCACACCACCGACATTTCTCTTGCCGGTTATGCTGCCTTCGTTGTAACAGTCGGTGACAGCGCCCCCACCATAGCCGACCACGCCGCCGACACCGTTACCGCCGGTTATGCTGCCTTCGTTGTAACAGTCGGTGACAGTGCCCCCTTCATTATAGCCGACCACACCACCGACTCTTTCATTGCCGTTCACGATGCCCGTGTTGTAGCAGTTGGCAACAGTAGTGCTGCGATTATAAGCACTACGACTATAGCCGACCACGCCGCCGACATAGTTACTGCCGGTTATGCTGCCTTCGTTGTGACAGTCGGTGATATTGAGACCAGAGCCGACCACACCGCCGACATAGTCACCACCGGCTACGCTGCCGGTATTGTAGCAATTGGTTGTGACAATGTTAGTACCTCCGACAACGCTGCCTTCATCATTATCGCCGACCACGCCGCCGACATAGTTACTGCCGGTTATGCTGCCGGTGTTGTAGCAGTTGGCAACAGTAGTGCTACCATTATAGGCTTTGCTATAGCCGACCACACCGCCGACTCTTTCATTGCCGTTCACGATGCCGATGTTGTAACAGTTGGTAATGACAGTGTTACCAGCGCCGACAACGCCGCCAACATAGTCAACACCGGTTATACTGCCTTCGTTGTAGCAGTCGGCGACAGGGCTGCTAATTGTACCACTGATATTATAGCCGACCACGCCGCCGACATAGTTACCACCAGCTACTACGCTGCCAATGTTGTAACAGTCGGTGATATTGCGAGCATAGCCGGCCACACCGCCGACATAGTCTTTGCCGGTTACGCTGCCTTCGTTGTAACAGCCGGTGATAGAAGAATTATTACGACCGACCACACCGCCGACCCAGGATTCACCGGTTACGTTGCCGGTATTATAGCAGTCAGTGACAGTGCCACCATTATCACCGATCACACCGCCGACATCTTTATTGCCGGTTACGTTGCCGGTATTATAGCAGTTGGTGACAGTACCTTCATTATCACCGACCACACCGCCAACGTGTTCATTGCCGTTTACGTTGCCGGTGTTATAGCAGTTGGTGACAGTACCTTCATTAAAGCCAACCACACTGCCGACATACGTATCTCCGTAAATATAGGACTCCGCAACTCCAAGATTGGCAATTATGGAATCACCACCGCTGCTGCCGAATAGACCTTCGCTGCTGCGGTATAGATAGTTTTCTGGCGTGTTTATATAGATACCGCGAACAGCATAGCCATCACCATTGAACACACCGCAAAAATTATTATAGTATGTTTGTCCCATGACTGTCCATGTGTTTGCCGGAGCATAGCAAACAGTAATCTTAGCAGAAGCAGAAAAGCCTCCGTCCTCGGTGGTAACGGTCACAGTCGCAGTTCCCCCTGAAAGCCCTGTGACAGTTCCCTGGCCGTCAACAGAAATTATCGTTTCGTCACTTACCGACCAGGAAAGGTTTTTATTTGCTGCGTTTGATGGCGTAATCGAGGCGGTAAGCTGAATCGTGTGTCCAATACCAATAGAAGCCGATATAGGCGAAATCCTTACGCTCGTTACCTGCGCAGGCACGGTAATTTCAGCGGAAGCGGTAAAGCCTCCGTCCTCGGTGGTGACGGTCACGGTCGCAGTTCCCGCCAAAAGCCCGGCTACTTTACCGTTTTGATCAACAGAAAGAATGCTCTCATCATCTACGGAGTAGATTACGTTCTTATTTGTTGCATTTTCAGGGAGTACAGTCGTTGTAAGCTGCATTAAATAACCAGCAAGGAGTTCTGCTTCCGAAGGTTCAATCGTCACCCCGGTAACAGCTTGGTTATAAACATTTATTGTGCAGGCTCCGGTAAATCCGCCGTCCTCAGTCGTAACAGTAATGGTGGTTTCACCGGCGGAAACACCGGTTACGACTCCGTTTGCATTAACCGCTGCAATTCCTGCGTCCGCCGACTCAAATGATACATTTTTGTTATATGCGTTTTCCGGAAGCACGCTGTAGGCGACAGTTCCGGTGCCGTTCACAGGGATATCGAGGTGTTCAAGCACCTCAATACCCGTTACAGCGAGAGGAGCACCAATATAGACGTTATCGACCCAGCAGGCATCGCTGTTGCCGTTGACGCTGCTGTCTTTTGCATAACTCCACAGGAAAGTGTATTCGCCATCGGCAGTTGCCTGATAGGAATAGCTGTTCCAAGAAACCAAGCCGCTCTCTGTCAGCACAACGGAATCGTTGACCGAAAACTTGAATTTATCGTAATTGCTTTCTGAGCTTACACAGTACTCAAAGGAAACGATATCGCCTGCCGAAAGTGTCACGGTAGTGCTGAAGGAAGATGTAGAACTGCTTACATTGTGGTTTCCGCTTTGCGCAGCGGTGCGCCCATCGTAGGTGGTTGAATCAACCCGCCACGGATAGCTGCCCGTTGAGACAAAGGTGTTGCTCTGCCCGGCAGCATTCAAAGCGTCCGAAAGAGCGTCCGACTCCAATTCGGTCTTCGGTGCAGGTCTTACCGGAATTGCAATCGGCTCATCCATCTTGTCGCCTTTGTCCTGCTCGGTCGCCCCGATTGCTTCATCGCGTGTATCTGCTTTACCGGCTGAAGAGCTGCCCGTAGTTCCCCAAAGCTCCCAATCCGTTGTATCATTGAGATAGATATCATTCGTGAGCTTGAAGTGAACATTTTCATAACGATTGCCGCTGTTTACCTGCTGAGCAAGATATGCAAGCTCAGAGCCATTTGAGATAAGATACGGATCGTCTTCAGTGCCGCTGCCTCCGGCAAAGCCCGCAGCGATACTGCCGTCCCAAATGGCACTGCGCTTCGGGTTTTCGGTTTTATGCGGTACGATTTCAATCCCGCTGTCCGGTCGGGCAGGACGGGAATCAATCCGCGAGCGTATAAAGCTCGTTCTTGCTTCTGCGAATGCAGAGATGGGGAGCATAGTTACTACAAATGCAATGAGAGCAATCATAGCAAGCGCTCGTCTCAGTCGTGTTTTCATGTGTATACCTCACTTTCGTTTATTTGCAGCCATGAAAAACGGCGCATTAACATTTTAAATACGAGCTTTGAATTTTTGTTGTTTTTTGTTGACGGTCGTGTTTATTTCCTTTGCTGCCCCGATCCTTCGGTTGCTGAATATCGGCTTGAATCTGTCGTTGTCTGCAATCATTTTAACTTGCGTTAGTGATAAGCTTATTGTCGGTACTGCTGCATTGCCGCGCCCTGTGTTAAGCACACACTGACTTTTCTTTGAGGTTCAAAAGGATGCTGCACATAGCTGCCGTATGTATGATAATCATACATTCGCTTTAGTTGAAAACCATATGCGGAGAACGCCGCCGTGAGCGGATTTTGCATCAAATACGAGTGTAGTCAACAGAAAAATCGTTCTTCGTACGTCATTATTGTACACAATTGTGACAATGTTTGTCAACACCGCAAATGCATAAATTTTCATCAGACAAAAAATATATTTCATGTATCGGCACAGCTTTAATGAAGCTTGCACTCGCTTATCTTAAACACCTGCAAAAAAGATATTGCACAGGTACGATGTGCAATATTATATGCTGCGACCCGGAGCTTATGTTACGCATCCGCGAATACATTGAAAGCTGCTTTGAGCGTTGTTCCTCTTCCCAACCGTTCGGGAGGTTGACGAAGCAATGGGGATAACGGTTTCCTCCGTACGCCGATACCTCCGGTCTGACGGTTGCCGGTCACATCGGGACATGGCACACCATTGACCAGCACGAAGTCGGCGGTCGAGGTCAAGGACGCCGGAAGTATAACCGCTTCTGCGTCCGTTGCGTCCACAGCTGCAAGCAGAGCTTCCGTGCGGATCTCATCGCCTGTCCGCACTTCTCCCGGAAGGCTACGCAAAAATGGACAATTAGAGGTCGAAAAAGCCTGTGACTGCAAACCTCAGAGCGATGGAAAATGACCGTCCCGTGTGATTATATTCCCAGCACACTTCCGTCAATAGAGCGCAAATAAGTGTTTGTTTCGGCACTTATTCTAATGCCTATAAAATGAACCAAGGGCCTCTGTCGATGCCCGATTGAAGTGCCCCCTGTCAAGTAGACAGTGAAAAAAACAAAAAGGTTTTATCTGGAATGGGGCTGTTGCAAAATCAAGTCATATTTGCAGCAGCCTCTTTCTTTTTTAGGAGGGCAATCCGTGGAGTGCCGGACATTACATTTTTCGTTTCAAGCGAAGCCGGCTCATGCAGAAAGTGTGATTTTTGTGTACGACAAACAGACTTGCTCAGGTTTTGTTGTTCTCGGAAGGTTATTTCAGGCTGTTTTCGGTTCAAACAGTGCTTTCCCGAATCGTCCGTCAGCAAGCCGACTGCACAGTTTTCGGATATTGAATGCTGTTGCGAGGATAAAAAGGCGGGTTTCGTTGTTGGTCTTCCCTCGGGTGAGGAATCTTCCGAACCCGTAATCCTGTTTTAAAACGCCGAAAGCACCTTCAACTTGGATCGAACGGTTCATTCGGAGAAGAATGCCTTTATCGGTTGAAATGCGTTTTTTGCTTCATTTTTTTGACGACGCATTGTTTTGAAAGTTCTGTTTTACGGTTCTCGTACTGTCCCTTAAAGCAGTTTTCCCTGCGGGAGCAGCCGGAACAGTCCTCACAAACATAATAACTTTTCAATATCATGCAGCCGTTATCAGTCTTTCCGGTTCTGTCATATGCATGAAGCAGTCTTTTGTCATTCGGTCATGTAAAGCTGTCACTCTCCGCATTGTACGGCATATCATCCTTGTGATAGATGTTTTTCTTGAATTTCCTTGTTTTCTTCAGTTCATGATCCGCCGGTTTGATGTATGCATTTTGCTCCATGCTTTCAAGGTAAGTGTAGTTTTCCTCGCTTGCATACCCTGCATCCGCAACGATATTGCCGTGCCTTCGGCCGGTTCCTTCCGCTGTTCGTTCAAGAAATGGTATCAATGTTGTTGTGTCGTTCAGGTTCGAAAATAATCCGAGACTAACTATATACTCGCTTTCAACGCCTATCTGAAGATTGTACCCGGGTTTGAGCTGTCCGTTTCCCATGCGGTCGTCTTTCATTCTCATAAAAGTTGCTTCGCGGTCCGTCTTTGAATAACTCTTCCGATTGCCGCATATGCGGAGTTTTTCTGCGTACTCACTGCGTTTTTTCAAATACCCTTCAAGCTTTTCACAATCTTTTTGAAGCTCGGTCTTCCTCCGGCCTTTGCCGTAAACAAACTCCTCCTGCCTGAAACCGGCAATGGAGTGAAGCCAATCAACAGCCCGTTCAAGATCGATGCATTCGCTGAAACCGTATTTTTCGGACATTGAAATCACCGTCTGTTCTGCCTTTTTATCAAGTTTAACAAGGTTTTTCTCCACTGCCTTTGCCCAAACAAAGCTGTACTTGTTTGCATTGGCTTCAGTTTTTGTTCCGTCAACGAACATTGATTCGAATTCAATCTCGCCGATTTCCGAAAGCTTTTGAACAAGTTGGTAAAAAAGCCCTTCTGCACATCCGTTCATGTTTTTTTCAAGAAATCTTGCTGTCGTGGTATGATCCGGTGCCGGTTCGTATCGCAGCCACATAAACCTGACGTCGGTTTTACACGCTTCTTCTATAGCTCTGTTCGAGAAAATTCCTCGCATGTTTGCATATACAACAATCGGAAACATAACCTCAGGGTCAATCTTTCTCCACCGCCTGATTTTTGCTCGTTTTCATTGTATAATCAGCTCGCTTTCCGTTGGTTTTTGACCAATTTAATTATACACGAAAGCAGCAAACCGGACAACCCTTCTTGAGTTGCCCGGTTTTGTTTTGGGGACTAATGCAACAGCCCCGATGTTGAATAACGGGCTTTTGGTCTTTACAATACGGCATTAATGCTTTATAATGGTTACATCGGCAGGATATGACGATTGATTAAGCGGTATTTGCGGGCGGCAATTCAAGGAGACGCTGCGCTGCATTTGATGCTGATTAATCAGCGTTTACCTAAGGATTTTATGCAAAGCCGCGCATGTATCGGCGCGAGAGGTGCGTATTCTGCGTATCGGGCAGACCAAGGAGGAACACAAATGGGCATAATTCTCGGAATAGACGTTGGAGGTTCAACGACAAAAATTGTCGGACTGACTCCGGGCGGCGAACTGATTTCAACAATGACGGTTCGCGCTTACGATCAAATAACCTCACTTTACGGCGCATTGGGACATTATATCAACGCCAACAAGTTCTCGCTCAGCGATGTTGAACGCATACTTGTGACAGGCGTCGGCTCATCCTATCTTTCGGGCGACATTTACGGCATTCCGACTCAGCGCATTGAGGAATTTTCCGCGATCGCGCGGGGCGGGCTTGCTCTTGCCGGGTTGGATGAAGCGGTTGTTGTGAGCATGGGCACCGGCACAGCGTTTATTCATGCCCACGGCAAGGATTATTCCCACATCGGCGGCAGCGGCGTCGGCGGCGGCACCATCGTCGGCCTCGGCAAAAAGCTTACCGGTGCATCGGATCACGAGAGTCTTTGTGCGCTTGCGGAGCGCGGCAGCCTTTCACACGTTGATCTTACAATCGGCGATATTTCCAAAAATGACATTGAAAAGCTCGGTTCGGAAATCACCGCCGCAAACTTTGCAAACGTAAAGGACAGCGCAACTGATTGTGATCTTGCTCTCGGCGTTGTCAATATGGTGCTGCAAACCATTTTGACACTTGCGGTTTTCGCCTGCAAAAACTCCTCTGTTAAAAAAGTCATTTTGACAGGTGCGCTTACCGGACTGCGTGAGCTTTTGCCAATGATTGAGCTTTTTAAAACGCTTTATCCCGTTGAGTTTATCGTTCCGGAAAATGCAGCATTTGCCACCGCTGTCGGCGCCGCTCTTCACTCCATTGACTGATTGGGCAGTTGTTTCGTATTTTAAACAATCCCTCAAACATTTACAATACACAACCGACTTCCGTCATCTGTCGGAAGCCGGCTGTGTTTACATTCGCTGTGTTTACTTTTTTGTTTTCGGCGTAAAAATCAGTGCAAAAGCGTACCCGAAAAGCACTGCGGCGGCGATACCGCCCGCGGTTGCCTTCACCCCGCCGGTTATTGCACCGAGCAAACCCTCGTTCATTGCGCCGTCAATTGCGCCGTTTGCAAGCGAATACCCAAACCCCGTCAGCGGCACCGTTGCGCCCGCTCCGCCGAGTTCGACAATGGGTTTATACAGTCCGACAGCCGTGAGCACAACCCCCGCCGTAACAAAAATCACAAGGATTCTTGCAGGCGTCAGCCGTGTCAGGCTCATAAGAAGCTGTCCGATGACGCAAATCGCACCTCCGATTGCAAAAACAAGTAAATAATCCGTTATACTGCTCATTTAATTCAACCGTCCAAATTCTTTATGTTTTCAAATCTCAGTTTTTGTTGTTCTGCCGCTTTTTATTCGACCGCCGTTTGGGTCAATCAATATGCTCAATCACAACCGCATGTGCAATTGAAGGAATGCTTTCACCCTGAAGGCTGCTGACAGGACTCATGAGCGCACCCGTTGCAAGGAAAAGAACGCGGCGGATTTCGCCGGATTCAATTTTCGGCAGGAACCAACTGCTCATTATTGTCGCCGCACAGCCGCAGCCGCTCGCACCGCAATTGACATTTTGCTCCGGACTGAACATCAGCTTGCCGCAATCCTCATGCCTGTCGGCAATTTCAATCCCCTCACCGCGCAGCAGTTCATACAGCATATCGCTGCCGAAAATGCCGAGATCCCCTGTTATTATCCTGTCGTAATCCTCCACCCTGCGCGAGTAATCCGAAAGATGAGTCTTAATCGTTTTAAACGCGGCAGGAGCCATCGCCGCCCCCATATTATTTGCATCCGTAATGCCGAAATCCTCCACGCTGCCGATGGTGCCGCCCGTAAGTGCAACATGTTCAAACACATTGCCCGCACCCGGACGGAATTCACCCGCCGCCTGAATGATTATGCTTCCCGCACCCGTGACCGTACGCTGACTGCTCGGAACGGCCTGAACGCCCATTTCCAGCGGATAGCGGAACTGCCTTTCGGCTGCCGAAAAGTGACTGCTTGCGGCACACGCGGCAAGCTCTGCAAAGCCTCCGTCAACAAGCATTCCGCCGAGCATCAGTCCCTCGCTGATGGTTGAACACGCACCGTACAGACCGATGAACGGTGCACGGATCTCCCGTGCCGCAAAGCCGGAGGAGATTATCTGATTCAATAAATCTCCGCCCAAAAGGCAGCTCAAATCATCGCTTTGCCTTTTTATTTTTGCAAGAGCCACGCGAACCGCGCTTTCGAACATTCTGCTTTCCGCCTGCTCCCAAGAGTCAAGCCCAAGGGTATCGTCGCGGCAGATTTTATCAAAGCATTCTCTCAGGGGACCTTTCCCTTCTTTGTCGCCGACATAGCTTGCGGATGAAATTATTCGAGGCCTGCTGCAAAGCTCAAACGAATGCCTTCCGATTATTCCCATATTGCCTCCGATTTTTCTTTTTTCTTCTGCTATTTTGAGCAATTCGGAGGAAAATATGCACAAAATAATGTTGCGCTTTTAATAACGCCGCGGCTGCAGCTTATTTCATGAAAAAACGGAGCTTCGGCGTAACTTGGACTTGAGAAAATTCAATAAAGAAAGACCGCCGCATTCAACTCGCAGCGATCCTTAACAAACAAATTTCGGCGGCCGACAGCAATTATACGGGGGCATATCGTTCTTGCAAAATAAAGCCGCGCTTCCTTATGTATCTCTTAAAAATCCGTTTTCAGAGGTTCTTCAAGCCCTCGTACAGGTCGTTGAATGATTTCTCCCGTTCGCACCTGCCGTAAGAGAATTCCCTATTCTCTCCAAATTCCAGCAAAAAGCATTTCGTCAATTCCTCAACCGTCTGCTCAAGGGTGCAGAAAAACTGTTGATAGGCAAATTTGCTCGCTGCCGATCCGTCCTCGAAGCAGCTCGTTATCAATGATTCCGTCACCTGATCCAGCGGATACATCTTTATATGCATCAGCTCGTGTACAATGACCTCTTCAAGAT
>ENA-OUQC01000717-OUQC01000717.1-human-gut-metagenome-genome-assembly--contig:-NODE-717-length-21641-cov-10.174465_pt1 | contig 21641 bp, 21 predicted proteins | sample MGYA00237942_ERZ548815 | MGnify/ENA primary metagenome ERZ548815 (study PRJEB26490, sample SAMN05194722) | human gut metagenome | biome: terrestrial biome; feature: human-associated habitat; material... | reverse complement strand
CTTCAACCCCGCTGCCGAGCAGAAGTTCACCCTCGACTCCAAGGCGCCCGCCGGCGGCTATCAGGAGTTCCTGATGAACGAGGCCCGTTACAGCCGTCTGACCCGCGAGTTCCCCGAGCGCGCCGACACCCTGTTTGCCCGCAACGAGGAAGCCGCCAAGGAGCGCTACGAGCACCTCGTCAAGCTCATTGATATGTACGACAAGAAGTAAGCAAGGTCCCATTCAGGAGGGCTGCCGAAGGGCAGCCCTCCTTTTTGCGCGGAGAAAGGCAGAGACAGCCTACATTTTTGGCGATTTGTATAAAAAATTTATCTTTACATCACCTATAGAAATGTTCTATAATTAAAAGACAGCGGGCGCGCCGTAGGATGTGCCCGCGTTTTGCGATTCGGAAAGGTGTGAAGGTTTTGTCGAGACTTGACATTATGACGCCGTCGCGCGCCCAGACCGTGATCGACGGACTGTACCGCGACGTGGAGCGGCGCATTGCCGCCAGCCCTCCGGGACTGTGCCCGGTGGATCTTGCGATGAACTTTTTGAACCTCTGCCACGCGCAGACCTGCGGCAAGTGCGTGCCCTGCCGCGTCGGCCTCGGTCAGCTCTCCGATTTGATGGAGAGCGTGCTCGACGGCAAGGCGACGATGGAGACCATCGCGCTCATCGAGCGCACGGCGCGCGTGATCGTCAACAGCGCGGACTGCGCCATCGGGCGCGACGCGGCGCGGCTGGTGCTCGACGGCATCCAGGGCTTCCGCGACGACTATGAAGAGCACGTTCTGCGCCACCGCTGCCTCGGCGGGATGCAGAATCCTGTCCCCTGCGTGGCGCTGTGCCCTGCGGGCGTGGACATTCCGGGCTACACCGTGCTGGTGAAGTATGGCCGCTACGCGGACGCTGTGCGGCTCATCCGGCAGGATAACCCCTTCCCCTCCGCCTGCGCGTACATCTGCGAGCATCCCTGTGAGGCGCGCTGCCGCCGCAACATGATCGACGACGCGGTGAACATTCGCGGACTCAAGCGCTACGCGGTGGACCACGCGGGCTATGTGCCCCATCCCGCCTGCGCTGAGGAGACCGGCAAGACGGTCGCCATCGTCGGCGGCGGGCCGAGCGGTCTTTCCGCGGCGTACTACCTCGCGCTGATGGGCCACAAGGTTACGGTGTATGAAAAGCGGGCGAAGCTCGGCGGTATGCTGCGCTACGGCATTCCCGCCTACCGTCTGCCGCGCGAGATCCTGGACGCGGAGATCGCGTCGCTCCTCTCCGTCGGCATTGATGCGAAGGTCAATGTGGACATCGGAGACGAGATCACCTTCGACGAGCTGCGCAGCCGGTACGACGCGCTCTATCTTGCACTCGGCGCACACACGGATAAAAAGACCGGCATCGAAGGCGAGGACGCCGAGGGCGTCATGTCCGCGGTCGAGATGCTGCGCGAGATCGGCGACGATCACATGCCCGATTTCCGCGGCAAGGAGATCGTGGTCATCGGCGGCGGCAACGTCGCGATGGATGTATGCCGCAGCGCAGTGCGCCTCGGCGCGCGTAAGGTGAGTTGCGTCTATCGCCGCCGCCGGGAGGATATGACCGCGCTGCCCGAGGAGGTCGAGGGCGCGGTCGCCGAGGGCGTGGAGCTGGTCACATTGCAGGCCCCCGTGCGCATCGAGACGAACGGGCAGGGCCATGCGGTCGCGCTCTGGACGCAGCCGCAGATCATCGGCGAGATGGATGATAAGGGCCGGCCCAAGCCGGAGAAGGCAAAGCTCTTTGAAAAGCGCATCGCGGCGGATGGGATCGTAGTCGCCATCGGACAGGGCGTGGAAACACACGGCTTCGAGCAGAGTAAGATCACCATCAAGCGCGGCGCCTTTGTTGCCGAGGCCAGCGGCCAGATCGACAACATGGACGGCGTATTTGCCGGCGGCGACTGCGTCACCGGCCCCGCCACCGCCATCCGCGCCATCGCCGCCGGTAAGGTGGCTGCCGCCAACATCGACGAGTACCTGGGCTTCCACCATGAGATCACCGCCCAGGTGAAGGTCCCGGCGCCCCGCTTCAACGACCTGCGCCCCACCGGCCGGGTCAGCAACGCCGAGCGGGACGCCGACGAGCGCAAGCGGGACTTCCTGTGCATCGAGTGCGGCCTCACCGAGGAGGAGGCCCGGCAGGAGTCCGGCCGCTGTCTCCGCTGCGACGGGGCGAGGCCCGTCGCGCCGGGAGCGGCCGGTCAGGGAAAACGGCAGCCCTCGGAGTGGAAGCTGCCGGAAGAGAAGCTGCCGGAGCGGAAGCCGACGGAGTGGAAGCTGCCCGAGCAGGAGCTGCCGAAGCAGCCGCCTGAGCGGAAGCCGGCGAAGAAGCGGAAGCCCACGAAGAAAAAGCGGCACACGGCGCTGCGGATCGTGCTGGCGGTCATGGCGGTGCTGCTGTTGGCGGCCATCATCGCGGGCGCGGCGCATTTCCGCCTGATCCCGCTGAAAGGCGTGATCCGGGCGACGGAAAAGGTGGAAAACGCGCTGGGCATCACGCCGTATGGGGGCCGGAAGCTCCTGAGCGAGACGGCCTATAACGACGACGGCCAGCTGCTCTGGACCCTCCAATACGCCTACGGCAAGGACGGCAAAATGAGCAGCGTCACCTCCTACGGCGCGGCGGGAGAGCAGACCGGCTATGTGGAGCTTCAATACGACGAAAAGGGCCGCCAGCTGACCAACTGGCGGCAAAAGACCGACGGCAGCGTTTACATGCCCTCCGAGAACCAGTATCTCAGCGACACGGAGCGCAAGGTGATCTACCGTGAAAGTGAGAGCGCCGGTTGGTATGATACTGGCTGGTATGACATCCAGCAGCTGGATCGGAACGGCAACGCCACGCGGGTGGAAGCCTACAACGGGGATGGCATACTGTACGACACGGAGTACCTTGAATATGACGGAGAGGGCCGCCTGAAGGAGAGCCGCCGCGTCTATCCGGCCAACGGGACGCCGATCTGGACGAATCCCTCCCATGTCCTGTGTGAGTACAGCGGCTGGACAGGCACGGAGAAGGTCTATTATACAGAGGGCGAGCCGCAGAAGAGCGGCCTGTACCGGGCGGGCGACAGCTGGCTCCAGCAGCGGTACGACTTCACCTACAACAGCCGCGGCGACATGACGTCGTGGACGGAGTACCAGTGGAGCAAGGACACGGAGGAGATGGAGAAGGCCGGTTCCCGGCAGTTTTCCTTTGACCGGGACGGCACGTGTACCGGCTACGAGGTGTTTGACGGAAGCGACCAGCGGACGATGTACGTGGAGTACGAGCTGCAAACCTTTAAGGAGAGCCTGAAGCCCGGCGCGGCGTCGTCTGGCAAAAAGCCCGCGGGGGCGGACGCGCAGAGCGCCGCCGGAACGCAGAACGGGCCCATTACCCTGCAGCAGGTGATGGACGGCATGGAAGCGGCGGCAGATTTCTATGACGGCTGGTTCTATAATCAAAGGTTTGTGGACAGGAACGACAAGGTCAAGAATGCTGAAGTGACCACCTTCGACTTCTACTTCTACGCTGTCGACTATCATAACGTCCATACGCTGGAGGAGTGGAAAGCGGAAGCGCGAAAGTTCTATACGGAGGATATTGTAAATGAGTTTGCCGCGTGGGACGCGAACCTCGGCGGCGGCTTTCAGGGCTGGCTCGAACGGGACGGAAAGCTGTACATCGCAAGGCCCACCGGACTGGGAGACAATTTTCTGGAGCGGTATCATGTGGAGCTGGTAAGCTCCACGGAAACGCAGGCGGTGGTTTCCGTGTATGATGAAAGTAACATAGACCACAGCCTATCTAAGCCGTATACTGTGACCTGTACGCTGGAAAACGGCAATCTGGTGTTTGATACGATTTTGGATTTCCCCCAGGTGGAGCCGTATTTTGTGGAGTATGATCCACAGAGCCAGTCGTAACGCGGGAGCGAGAGGGTGAACCATGGCAAAATTTTGCGGAAAATGCGGCGCGCAGCTGAATAAGCAGACGGGGCTTTGCCCCGTCTGCGGCAGCGCGCCGGTGAACGAGGAAAAACCGGAGGTATCCCGGAAAGTGGCGCCGGTGGCCAGCCAGCGGCGGTCAAAATTCTGCGGCAAGTGCGGCAGTCCCACCAACCCGCAGACGGGCTTCTGCACTGTCTGCGGCGCGGTGACGCGGTACACGCCGCCAGAGGATCTGGGGAAATGGGAAACGCCCCCCAACACGGAGGAACATCCGAAAGAGAAGCCGCGCCGCACGGCGCTGTGGGTCGTGCTGGCGGCCACGGCGGTGCTGCTGGCGGCGGCTGCCGCCGTGGGCGTGCTGGTGCGTTTCGGTGTTGTGGATATCCCGGTGGTGGCGAAGCTGGAAGAGCGGCTGGGACTGGCGCCCCGCGCGGCGGGCGCGGACAGTCCGGATGGCACGGCGGATGCGTCCGGTGACGCGGACGGCGCGGCAGACAGCCAACCGGAGGAGATCCGCCGGGAGGTGCGGATGAATTGCTACGACGCGAACGATGTGTTACAGTGGTATCATATCTACACGTATGATGAAACCGGGGGACTGGCAAGTGAGACATCCTACGATGCTCAGGGAAATCAGACCGGTTTTATGGATGTGAAAGAAGCGACTCACTGGACATATTCATATGACACTGGTGAGGTGAGCGACAGAGGCGCAACAGTGGTGAGAGAGGGCAATACGGAAACCATTACCTATGAGGATGGCACTCTTGAAATAATACTATACAATGCAGATGACAAACCGATCGAAGAGAAGCGATATGACGAATGGAGTGACAGCTATTATACCTCTTGTGTGTATGAATACAACGCGGACGGCCAAATGATAAAAATTATATGGTATCACCAAGATGGAGAAGTATGCCGCAATATGTTTTATGAATATGACGCAAAAGGACACCGAGTAAAGAGCACCATACGTGACGCATGTGATCCGTTAAGCAATGGCACGATCACCTACATTTACAACGGACAAGGCGATATGACCAGAGAAAACGATTACGACAGCACCGGAGTCTTGGAACGGTATTTCACCTACCAATACGCCGTGGTGGGCACGGCGTCCTGAACCAACCAATACGTGACATAAAGGAGAACGATCATGGCAAAATTCTGTGGAAAATGCGGCGCGGAGCTGAATAAGCAGGGGATGTGCCCCGTTTGCGACAGCGCGCCGGTGAAGCCGGAGGGCAAGGACGATCAGCCCGCCAAGAAGAAAGTGCGGTTCTGCGGCAAGTGCGGCGGGCCGCTGAACCTGCAGACAGGCCGCTGCCCCCGCTGCGACGGGCCGGAGGAGACGTCCGGCGGCGCGACGCCGCCGAAAAAGGGACACCACACGGCGCTGCTGATCGGGACGATCGCGGCGGTGCTGCTGGCGGTGGCGGCCGTTGTGGGCGTGCTGGTACACTTTGGCGTCCTGAACATCCCGGCGGTGGCGAAGCTTGAGGAAAATCTGGGCCTTAATCCCCGCCCGTCGGCGGACAAAACCACTGTGGATCAGCCGGTGGAAGTGAATCTGGTCACGCGGATGAACGCCTATGACGCCGACAACGCGCTGATATGGTATCAGACCTACACCTATGACGATATGGGCCAGCGGGCCAGCGTGACCTCCTATGACAGCGCGGGCAACCAGACCGGCTATGTGGATCTGAGCACGGGGGACAGCTACTGGTACGCCAGCTGCACCGGCGAGGTGGGCGCGCGCCACTGCACCACGGTGAAAGAGGGCGATACGCAGACTGTTACCTTTGAAAACGGCTATCACGAGGTGACGGTGTATGACGCGGATGGCCGCGAGACGATGATCTACCGGTATGCCGCCGACGCGGACGATTACTATGAGTATGCCGTATACGAGTATGACGCGGACGGCCAACTGATGAAGATCAACGACTACCTTGCCGACGGCAGCCTGTGCGCCTATACGGCCTATGAGTACAATGAGCTGGGCCAGCGGGTGCGGTATGAGACCTACGACGGCAAGGGGAGAACGGTCAGCTCGACCACGGCCAGCTATAACGAAGAGGGCGACATCGCGCGGAGCGACTACTTCACCAGCAACGGCCAGCTGGAGTACTACTGCCTCTATGAGTACGCCACGCTGGGCGCGGCGTCCTGACGAAACGGATACGTAGCATAGGAGAGAGAGTATGGCAAAATTTTGTGGAAAATGCGGAAGCCCGCTTGATCCGCAGACGGGGCAGCGCCCCGTCTGCGGCGCGGTATACGCGCCTCCGATCCAGCCCAAGCCTGTCCACCCGCCGGTGAGGGAGGACGTGCCGCCTGTCGTGAAGCCGAAAAAGCGCCATACGGCGCTGTGGATCGTGCTGGGCGCGGTGGCGGCGCTGTTGATAGCAGCCGCTGTTGTGGGCGTGCTGGAGCACTTCCGGATCGTCAATATCCCGGTGGTGAGAAAGCTGGAAGAGCGCATGGGGATCCGTCCGTATGCGGAAGAAATTTATGATGAAAACGGTGTACTGCAAGGGTATGAAGCCCGGAAGGACAACGGCGACTATACCTATGAGTATGATGCCAGGGGATGGAGGATAAAGGTAAACTATTATGCTGACGATGGAACACTGAGAGGCTATGATACTTATGAGTATGATTCCGAGGGCCGGGAGATAAAGGAGTGCTATTATGATGATGGAGCCCTGAGCGGTTATTATACCTATGAGTACGATGCCAAGGGACAAAGGATAGGAATATATGAATATGATGGAAACGGCGTGTTGCAGTATACTTACGACGGCGATTGGAATCTGATTTCCTCATATTGATCCATAGGCGTTGGAGTTCCCGCCGGTAACAGTTCCACGCTGACGATTTTCGTGATAACAGGCCGCGGCGGGGGCCGCGGCAGCCTGACAGGACAGAGATAGAACAAAGGAGAGACGACAATGGAAAAATTTTGCGGAAAGTGCGGCGCGCAGCTGAACAAGCAGGGGATGTGCCCTGTCTGCGACGGCGCGTCAGTGAAAACGGCAGAAACGGCGAAGGCCACGCCGCCGGAACGGCCCGTGCCGCCTGTGGGGCAGAAGCGGACAGCGCGGTTTTGCAGCCAGTGCGGCGGCCCCACCAATCCGCAGACCGGCTATTGTCCTGTCTGCGGCATAGCCTCCCGGTACGCGGCGGAGGAGGATGTGATCCGGACGCCGCCGGAGTTCGTCGATAAGACGCCGCCGGATCTGACCGGTGGGAAGCCGCCGAAGAAGAAGCGCCGCGCGGGACTGTGGATCGTGCTGGGCGTGGTGGTGCTGCTGGTTGTAGCGGCGGTCGCCGTGGGAATGCTGGAGCACTTCCGGATCGTCAGCATCCCGGCGGTGAGAAAGCTGGAGGAGAGCATGGGCATCACCCCGTATGCCGCCGAGGCGATCTATGATGACGACGGCGTACTGCAGGGGTATGAAGTCCGGAAGGACAACGATGACTATCTCCGCTATGACGCCAAGGGAGCGTTGGAGTACTATGAACTGAATGAACGAAATGCCGATGGGCAGCTGATAAAGTGGAGCGCCTATGACGGCGATGGAACGCTGCTGAACTACGATCGCTATGAACGTGACGCCGCGGGGCGGGAGACAAAGTGGAGCAAGTACGACGGCGATGGAACGCTGACTGGCTATGTTGCCTGGGAATATGATGCCGAGGGGCATAATACAAAGCGGAGCGAGTATGACGGCAATGGGACGCTGCTCGCGTATGTGACCCGTGAATACGACGCCGCGGGACAGCAGAAAAGAAGCCTCGCGTATGATGAAAACGGGGTATTGCAGGGCGAATACAACTTATACAGCGACGTGGAACGGCCGATGAAGCTGTACTATTATGATGAAAAGGGCGCTCTGATCTACTATGATCTCCATGAGTACAACGCCGATGGGCAGGAGACAAAGTGCAGCTGGTATGAGGCGGACGGAACGCTGGTCGACTATGACCTCTATGAGTATGACGCTGCGGGACGGAAGATCCGGTATTCTGTGTATGATGACGATGAAACGCTGCTGGTTTACTATCTCTATGAATATAACGCCGAAGGCCGGGAGATAAAGCGGAGCAAGTATCAGGGCGATGGAACGCTGACGGAGTACGATCTCTATGAATACGACGCGGAGGGCCGGGAGATCAGGCAGAGCAGCTATGATGGCGAGGGAACGCTGCTGGGCTATGATATTACCGACTATGATGCCGCGGGGCAGGAAGAAAAGATCCGTGAATATGATGGAGACGGCGTGCTGCAGGCTACCCTTGACAAGGATGGGAACCTCATCGCCTGAGGGCGATCCGTTGATTTTCATGTCCCATGTGCCGCAGCGGGGATCGCGGCGTCCTGACAAGACAAATACATCACATAGGAGAGACAACGATGGAGAGATTTTGTGGAAAATGCGGCGCGCAGCTGCATAAGCAGACGGGGCTGTGCCCTGTTTGCGACGGCGCGCCGGAGAATAAAGAAAAGCCCATGGATATCACGCCGCCGGAACGGCCCGTGCCGCCTGTGGGCCAGAAGCGGACGGCGCGGTTCTGCGGCCGGTGCGGCGGCCCCACCAATCCGCAGACCGGCTATTGTCCTGTCTGCGGCGTGACATCTCGGAACGCGGTAACACCGGCGGAGCAGGTCACGCCCCCAACGCCGACCAACGAAGATATGCCGCCGAAGAAGAAAAAGCGGCGCACGGCGCTGTGGGTGACGCTGGGCGTGGTGCTGCTGGTGGCCGCGGCAGTCGCCGTGGGGGTGCTGGAGCACTTCCGGATCGTCAATATCCCGGCGGTGAGAAAGCTGGAGGAGGGCCTGGGCATTCGCCCGTATGCCGTTGACGCGGTCTATGACGAGGACGGCGCGCTGCAGGGGTATGAAGCCCGTAAGAACAACGGCGATTATCTCTGGTATGACACGGCGGGAGCGCTGGCGCGCTATGAAACGCATGAAAAGGACGCCGACGGACAGGAGATCAAGTGGAGCGTCTATGACGGCGAGGGAACGCTGCTTTCCTATGAGACCTATGAGTATGACGCGGAGGGCCGTCAGGTCAGGCAGAGCGAGTACGACGGCGCGGGAGCGCTGCTGCGCTATGATACCTATGAATACGACGCCAAGGGCCAGCGGACAAAGTGCAGCTATTATGACGGCGACGGAACCCTATCCGGCGCTACCGCCTTTGAATACGATTCCGCGGGCCAGGTGGTAAAACGTCTTGCGTATGATGGCGGCGAGGTATTGCAGGGCGAATACGACGCCGATGGACAGCTGACAAAGCTGTACTATTATGACAGCAACGGCGCACTGGCCGGCTATGATACCTATAAATACGGCGCCGCGGGACAGGAGAAAAAGCAGAGCTATTATGACGCGGAGGGAACGCTGCTTGGCTATAACACCTATGAGTATGACGGCGCGGGGCAGATCGTAAAATACACCGCGTATGATGCCAACGGGGTACTGCGGGGTGAATACGACGCCAAGGGCCAGCCGACAAAATCGTACTATTATGATAACTATGGAAAGCTGCTCCGATATAGCATCAATGAATATGACGCCGAAAGCCAGCTGATAAAGAGCAGCAGGTATGATGCCGGCGGAATGCTGATGGACTATTACATCCGGGAATACAATGCCGCAGAGCGGCGGCTGAAGTGGACCTGGTATGATAGCGAGGGAACGCTGCTGAACTATGATATCTATGAATACGACGCCGAGGATCAGATGATAAGAATCCGCGAATATAACGGAAACGGCGGGCTGCAGGCGACCTACGGCAGCGATGGAAGTCGGGTCAACTGACGCTTGTCCGGCGGCGGCCCGTTGGGGAGATCCCCCTGACGGGGTTCATTCCCGACGGGCCGCCTGACCGGAGCGGTAACACTACACGGAGAGATAGGAGAAGCGACAATGGCGAAATTTTGCAGCAGATGCAGCGCGCCGGTAAGCGGGGGGATACTGCGGGACGTGCCGCTGGAACAGCCGGCGCCCTACGCGCATCAGAAGCGGACGGCGCGGTTCTGCAGCCGGTGCGGCAGCGCCACCGATCCCCAGACGGGCTTTTGCCCCGTCTGCGGCGCGACCTCCCGGTACACGCCGCCGCAGCAGCCCGGCCAGCAGCCGCTGCCGCAGACTCCCGGCCAGCCGCTGCCGCCGCAGAAGAAAAAGTGCGGTCACGCGGCGCTGTGGGTGGTGACGACGGCAGCGGTGCTGCTGGCGGCAGCCGCCATTGTGGGGGTGCTGGAGCACTTCCGCATCGTCAACATCCCGGCGGTGAGAAAGCTGGAGGAGCGCATGGGTATCCATCCGTATGCCGCCGAGGCGATCTATGATGACGATGGCGCGCTACTGGGCTATGAGGCCTATAAGGACAACGGCGACTATTTCCATTATGACGCGGGCGGAGCGCTGGACTACTACACCGTCGGCGAATATAACGCCGACGGCCAGCCGCTGGCGCTGCGCAATTATGACAGCGACGGTGCGCTGACGGGCCGCGAAGCCTACGAATACGATGCCGCGGGACGGGATATCAGGTACAGCTGGTATGACAGCGACGGAACGCTGAATTACTACAATACCTATGAGTACGATGACCGGGGGCGGGACGCGAAGTGGTGCTATCATAGCGGCGATGGCACACTGATCCGCTATACGACATTTGAATACGACGACGCGGGACAACGGGCGAAGATACTCGAATACGATGGAGACGGCGTGCTGCAGGCGACCTACGATAACGACTGGAATGTACGGGAGCGGTTCGCTTATGACTATGACGCGGGCGGAAAGCTGAAGAGCTGCTGGAGCTACGGGTACGATGCGGATGGAACGGAGATCAGCGAGGGCGAGTATGACGGCAACGGCACGCTGCTGCGCTATGAGACCTATGAATACAATTCCGAGGGCCAGAGGATAAAGTGGAACTATTATGATGGCAGCGGGACGCGGACGGGCTATGAGACGTATGAATTCGACGCCAATGGACAGGAGATCAAGGGAAGCTATTATGATGGCAATGGAGCGCTGTCCAGGTATTCGATATCGGAATACGATGCCGCGGGGCAGAAGATAAGACGGGATTATTACGATGGCAATAGAACGCTGAACTACTATGACGTCTATGACTATGACGCCGGCGGGCTGCTGATAAGGCGAAGATCCTATCATGCCGATGGCACGCAGTTTACCGATTATCGCTATGAATATGACGACGCGGGACGGGACATACGGTGGAGCAGCTATGACAGCGATGGCGTCCTGTTCAGCTATACGACGCTGGAATATGATGCCGCCGGGCAGGAGATCAGGCGCAGCAGCTATGACGACGGCGGAACGCTGCTGTACTATTATACCTATGAATATGATGCCGACGGACAGATGACAAGGTGGAACTATTATGACGGCGATGGAAAGCTGATCGAATATATCGCCTGATGCGCCGCGCGGCGGCGTGATAAGACTGCATAACAGGAGAGATGACAATGGCGAATTTTTGCGATAAGTGCGGCGCGGCGCTGGATGAGCGGACGGGGCTTTGCCCCGTCTGCGGCGGCGCGCCGGTCAGCGGGGGGATACTGCGGGACGTGCCGCTGGAACAGCCCGCGCCCTATGTGTGGAAGAAGCGGACGGCGCGGTTTTGCAGCCGGTGCGGCGGCCCCGTCGATCCCCAGACCGGCTTTTGCCCCGCCTGCGGCGTGACCTCCGGGTATACGCCGACCCCGGCGGAGCAGCCCGCGCCCCCGACACCGCAGGCTGAGGAAAAACAGCCGCCGCAGATTGAGGAACAGCAGACGAAGCAGCAGACCCCCGGCCGGCAGATACCGCCGCGGCAGCAAAAAGAAAAAAAGCGCGGCCGCGCGGCGCTGTGGGTGGTGACGATCGCGGCGGTGCTGCTGGCAGTCGCCGCCGTTGTGGGGGTATTGGAGCATTTCCAGCTCGTTTACATCCCGGCTGTGGAAATGCTGGAGGAGCGCATGGGTATTTCACCATATGAGAAAGCAATCTACGATGAAAACGGTGTGCTGCAAGGGTATAAAACCTATGGATATGGTGGATTTTTGGCCCCTGTTGTCTTTGAATATAATACCGAGTGGGAACTGATAAAGGAAAGTCATTATAAAAAAGGGACGCTGAGTTACTACTATACCTATGAACGCGATTCTGCGGGACAGAGGATAAAGAGCAACTATTACGACGGCGATGGAACACTGTCCAGTTATACTACTTACGAATACGATTTTGCAGGTCGGGACATAAGATGGAACGATTATGATAGTGGTGGGACGTTGTACAGCTATACGACATTTGAATACGATTCTAAGGGACAGGAAATAAAGTGGTGCGAGTATGATGGTGATGGAACACCGCGTTACTACCAAACCATGGAATACGATTCTAAGGGGCGAGAAATAAAGTGGTGCGAGTATGACGGCGACGGAACACTGCTTAGCTATGATACCTATGAATATGATTCTGAGGGGCGAGATATAAAGTGGTGCGAGTATGACGGTGATGGAACGCTGCTTGGCTATGAAACCTATGAATATGATTCCGATGGGCAGAGGATAGCGCGCAGAGAGTACGATGGCTATGGAAATCTATTAGATGTTTATTCATATTCGTAACTATTGATTTTGCGGAGAACTTCCCGCTGACGATCCTCATCCCGCGCGCCGCGGCTTTCGCGGCGGCGTGACAAGACTACATAACAGGAGAAATGACAATGGCAAAATTTTGTGGAAAATGCGGCGCGCGGCTGGACGAGCGGACGGGGCTGTGTCCCGTCTGCGACCCTACCGCCGATATCATCAACGCAGTGCGTTCCCGTGCCGAGGAGGAGACCGTCGTGCCGGGCAGCCGTCCGGCGGACTGGCCGGGCGGCCAGCCCACCCGGCGCATGACCTTCTGCACCCGCTGCGGCGCGAGACTGAACGCGCAGGGGTGGTGCCCGGAATGCGGCGCGGGCAGCGCACCCGGCGGGACGCCGAAAAGCCCCTACGCGGAGCCGCCGTATCAGCCGGAGGGGCAGACGCACTACATGGAAATGGAACCGGACGAGGAGGAAAGCGACCGGGGCAAAAAGGTGCTGGTCTGGGCCATCTGCATCGTGGCGGCGCTGATCGTGTTGCTGGCGGTGGGCACAGGCGTGCTGGTGTATCTGGACGTGCTGGACATTCCGCCGGTGGCGAAGTTCTATGACACCATCGGCCTGAAGCCCTATACAAACAGCGAAAACGGCGGAAACGGCGGCGCGCAGGATCAGCCCCGGCAGGACGCCGACAGCGCCGACCCCGCCGGAACGACGCAGGACGACGCGGCGCAGGCGCCCTACACCCAGCAGAAGCTGGAGCTGGTCTCCACGGGCAGCCGGGGTACGCTGACCCTGTCGGAATGGCAGGAGGACGGCACATGGCAGGAGCTGTGCTCGGTGACGGCCTATCTGGGGGAGAACGGCGTGACGTGGAACAAGCGGGACGGCGACAAGGCCACGCCTGCCGGGGAGTATGACATCCTGTACTACATCGGCATCAATGACCGTGGCTCGAAGCTGAAGTATGTGTCCGTCAGCGACGGCGACGTGTGGGTCTGCGACCCGGATTCCCGGTACTACAACACCATGCAGCGAGACAGCGGCGCCAGAGACTGGGATACCGCCCAGGCGGAGAACCTCTACCGCAAGTTCCATGACGACTACTCGGCCGCCTGCATCATGTTCAACTACAACGGCGACGGCCTGCAAAGCGGCACGGCGGTTTCCGGGAAAGGCTCGGATATCTTTATCGACGGCGTTGGCTCCAAGGGCAGCCTGACCTCCGGCTACGGCGATATCAAGATCGCCGCCAACGACATGCTGAAGCTGCTGGGCTATCTGGATTCCGACAAGCACCCGACGCTGACGGTGGGCTGACATGAGGAAAGCGCGATGGATAGCGGCGCTGCTGGCGGCGGCACTGCTGGCAGGCTGCGGACAGACGGCGGACAGCGAGCCGGCGGAGCCGGAGGATGTGCCGTCCCCGCCGGTACAGGAGGAACCCGCCCCGCCGCAGCCGGTGCTTCCGGAGGGATTGCAGGCGGCGCTGGAGCGCGCCGGGGTCTCGGCGGAGGACATCGCCGGGCGGCAGCTGATCGTGGTCTGCGCCGACGGCAATGTGGGGCAGCTGCTCCGGTTCGAGGCGGACGGGCAGCTGGTCTGGACGCGGGTGGGCGACGCGGTGGAGGCCAAAGTGGGCCAGAACGGCGTTTCCTCCGACAAGGCGGAGGGCGACCGGAAAACGCCCCAGGGGCTGTTTTTCCTGGGCTATGCCTTCGGCTGCGAGGAGCCGCCCGCGGATATCGCCATAGGCTTCCGACGGGTGACGCCGGACAGCTATTGGGTGGATGACAGCGATTCCGCCTACTATAACCAGTGGGTGGAGGGCACAGACTACAGGGATTGGGCCAGCGCTGAGCATCTGGCGGACTATCCCACCCAGTACGCGCTGGCGGTGGTGGTGCAGTATAACAACGATCCGCCCCAGCCGGGCGCGGGTTCGGCCATTTTCCTGCACTGCGGGGAGCGGCCCACCATGGGCTGCATCGCCATCGCCCACGACCGCATGGCGGAGGTGCTGTCCTGGCTGCGGCCGGAGGAGACGCCGATGATCCTGATCGAGACGTGAAACGCACCGTCAAAGCCTCCCTCTGACATGGATGAAATGATCCCCGCGGAGCGTATCGGCTCCGCGGGGATCATTTTGCCGCCGGGTCATTGCAGGCTGCCGTCGCCGCCCATGAGGGCGGTCATCTCCTCGATGCGTTCCAGCGGGAACGGCGGCTGGCACAGGGGCTTCATGGCGATGGACATGAGCTTCATGGGGTTGTCGTCCGCCGCCGACCAGTTGGAGCTGAGAGCGCCGCAGCGCTTGCAGCGGTGGATGATGGCCCATTCGCCGTTTTTGCGCACCCAGACGGCGATGGGCTCCATGATGCCGCCGCAGTCGGCGGCCCGGTCGCCCGGCTCGCTATCCACGTGCAGGCTGGAAAGGCAGTTGGGGCAGTGGTTGCGGTGGTCGCTGCCGGCATTCTGCGGGGGGCAGAGTCTGCCGCAGACCCTGCAGGTAAAGCTGTCGCGGCAGGCGTGGGTCTTATAATAGCCTTTTTCAAAGGTTTTCCGCTTGTTTTCGCGGTTCATAGCAGTATCCTCCTGAAGATATGTGTCGGTGTTCTTCGGGAGGAGTGGCGTGTGTTGGAATTTGCCAGACCTCCCGGTCAGGCCACACGCTCCAGTGATAATGTGGTAAGCTTCAAAAATTTCTCCTTAAAGATCAGATTGTTTCCGGGGTGATGGGCGGCGTCAGCGGAGCAGAAGCCTTGCAATCTCCATGGTCACGATCTTCATCACCGCGCCGCCGGACATTACGTAGAACCAGACCTGCCGCGCCTGCTGAGAGCGGGCGATGGGGGTGGCGATGGCGGCAATGACGATCAGCGCCGCGCCGGCGCAGCCCACAAGGGTGGGCACGCTGACCAGCGGGAACAGGCCGGGCGCGCAGCTGCCGTCGATGGCGGACTGGATGGTTTTGTCAAGGCCGTCCCGGGCCGCCGCGAAGCAGCAGACCACCAGCCCGAACACCAGCAGGATGGCGCTTCTGCGGCCCCAATACTGGATGCTGGCGTGGTTGACGGCGGAATAGCCGATAAAGCCCAGCAGGGCCAGGATCATCAGGGTGGTGGCAGTGGTCACGGCGCTGCCAAAATAGAGCTTCATATAGGATACGCTTCTTTCTCTTGATTTGCTGCATGTGCGGGAGCTTTCGTCCCGTTTTTCTCAAAGAACAGGTGCAGTCCCAGCGCCGCGTTGAAGCCAGTGGCGGCAAACACGCTGAACCGCTCCACCACGCCGAAATACGCGGCGGGCACCAGCCGCATCCCCAGCGCGCCCACCAGCATCATGGCCAGCGCGATCCCGGCGCAGACGCCGTAGGAGCGGCAGCTTTTGTCCTTTGCCCCGGCGATGATAATGACCGTCAGCGACGCGATGGACAGCGCTACCACCAGCGCCGTGGTGATAAGGTGCATCTGATCCTGCCATGCGCCGGCATAGCCACTGTCGCTGAGGGGGAACATGCGGAACCCCACGGCGGATACCCACTCCATGGCGGCGAACAGGTAGATGCCGACACGCAGCAGTTTGGTTTTTTGCCCCTGTATCCCCACGCAGACCATCATGACGCACAGCAGCTCGCAGACATTGTACAGGCTGCTCAGCTGGTTCCACAGAGCCAGCGACGGCGCGTTGGCGGCGCTCAGGTCGCTGACCGCCTGCGCCATCCAGTCATAGCCGGGATAGGCCAGCGGCGCGAACACCACCGCCGCCGTGTAGGAGAGAAAGCTGACAAGGCCCAGCAGCCCCAGCTTTTGCGTGATTGTTTTCTTCACCGGTGTCACCTCCTGTTGAAACGCGCGGAAGGAGGGCCGGATCCGGCCCGTTCGCATCCGGGCTGTTCGGCGCTTCGTGTGACTGACTGCCACGGCCCCGGTGAGGAGGGCCGCGGCAACGCGGCCGCCTGTTTGCGGAAATGGAAACTGCTAACTAATATTAGTTAGCGATATTGTAATGCGAACCGGGAAATTTGTCAATAGGAAAACCCAAATTTTGCGGGTGCGCGAAAGAACTGCCGCCGCCCTATTGGAAAACGCCCACAGTCTTACGACTGTGGGCGTTTTCGTGATTATTATGTGCGGTCGCGTTATCAGGCGGGTGACGCGCCTCCTGCCACCGTCATCAGACCCAGAATGATCTGCAGCAGCGCGAAGGCCAGCAGCAATACGCCTGCCACCTTGCGGGATTTTTCCTTCTGGGCGATGTAGCCCATGCCCAGCAGACCCATGGAGACCGCCAGCGAGAGAGCCGCCACCATCAGCCCCCAGTTCGCCGTCAGCACGCCGAACTTGCGCAGGCCCCAGAACACCACGGCGATCACCAGCAGGATCAGCTCCATCAAAGTCTTGCCGTCCATTTTTTTCATATGCGTTTCCTCCCCTTGTTTCTTCTCTCTATCCTACCGCAAACGGCGGCAAAAGGCAAGAATTTTTCGTCACAGGCCCAGCAGCTTCGCTTTCAGCACGGCGCACACCGTTTTGGCGTCCGCCACCTCGCCCTCCAGACACAGACGGGCCAGCTGATCCAGCGGCATCCGCTCCACCGCCAGGAATTCGTCCTCGTCCGGGTCGGTGGCCCCGTAGTGCAGATCCTGCGCCAGATAGAGGTACAGCACCTCGTCATAGCAGCCCGGCGAGGCGATCAGGCTGCCCAGCGGCGTCCAGGATTCGGCGATAGCGCCGGTCTCCTCCCGCAGCTCGCGGCGGGCGGTGACGAAGGGCTCCTCGCCCGGCTCCCGCTTTCCCGCGGGGATCTCCAGCAGCGTGCGGCCGAAGGCATAGCGGTATTGCCGCACCAGCAGCACCGTGCCGTCGGCCTCCAGCGCCAGAATGCCCACGCCGCCGGGATGCTCCACGACCTCGCGGGTGGAGGTGTGGCCGTTGGGCAGCAGCACCTTGTCCCGCCGCACGTGGATGATGGCGCCGTCGTATATTTTCTCAGAAGAGAGCGTCTTTTCCGTCAGATCCATGGGGAGCCTCCTTGGTAATGGTTAGGTAAAGCAGGTAAAGAATGTTAATAGTATAACATATGCCGCCGCTGGCGGCAAGTATTTTCCGCCGGCTGTTGCCCGCCCATAGGCAACGGCTCCTTTTCTTTTTGCCAGGGGTAGAAGGGCGGCGATCCCGTCCTTTTATTCATGAAAGGAGGAAATCACATGAGCAACATTCACATTGCCGTCAGCGGCGCGGACGCGGCGGTGACGCGGCCCGCCACGCTGACGGCGGGCATGGTGGGCGCGGCGGCGACGTTTACGTTTTCCGATGAAGCGTGGGCGGCGCTGGAGAAGATCGCCGTGTTCCGGGCGGGGAATGTCCGCCGGGACGTGACCGCCTGGGAGAACGGCACCTGCGCCATCCCCTGGGAGTGCCTGCGGACGCCCGGCGAGCATCTGCTGGCGGGCGTGTACGGCGCGGACGGCGACGGCACGATGGTGATCCCCACGGTGTACGCCGACTGCGGCGTGATCCAGCCGGGCGCAGACCCCACCGGCGACCCTGCCGCCGATCCCGACACGCCGTTTTTCACCCCCATGCTGGAGCGTGCCCTGGCGGAGGCCAAGGCCTCCGGCCTGTTTGACGGCCCGGCAGGCCCCGCCGGGCCTGCCGGTGAGCAGGGGGAGAAAGGCGAGCGGGGCGACGCCTTCACCTACGCCGACTTTACGGCGGAGCAGCTGGCGGCGCTGCAGGGCCCTCCGGGCGAAAAGGGAGACAAGGGCGACAAAGGCGAAAAGGGCGCGTCCGGCGACAGCTACTCCGTGCTGGGGCTGTATGACACGCTGGCGGCGTTGGAGGCCGCCCATCCCACCGGCAGCGCCGGGCAGGCGTGGTTCGTAGGCACGGCGGACAGCAACGCCGTGTATCAGTGGGACGTGGACGCCGCCGCGTGGGTCAACGTCGGCCCGCTGAAAGGCCCCAAAGGCGACACCGGGGCGCAAGGCCCTCAGGGAGTGCAGGGGCCCCAAGGGGAACAGGGCCCTGCGGGAGAGCAGGGCCAGACCGGCGCGACGGGAGCGCAGGGCCCCAAAGGGGAGCCAGGGCAGGACGGCGCGGCAGGCCCCAAGGGCGACCCCGGCGCGGATGGCGCGCCCGGTGCGGACGGCAAGTCCGCCTACGAAGCCGCGCAGGACGGCGGCTACACCGGCACGGAGGCGGCGTTCAACGCCGCGCTGGCCGGTGTGGAGGACAAGGCCGACAAGTCTGTGTCCGCCGCGGTGGCGCTGACGGCGGCGGGGTGGAGCAACGGCGTGCAGACGCTGGCGGTCTCCAGCGTTACGGCAAGCAACAACGGCAGCCTGCGCATTGCCCAGAGCGCCACCGATGAGCAGTTTGCCGCGTGGGGCGCGGCACAGCCCCGCGTCACGGCGCAGGCGGCGGGTACGCTGACGGTCAAGGCGGCGGGCGCAGTGCCCACGGTGGATATTCCGGTGGAGGTGGTGATCGTATGATCCAGACGGAGGGTATTTTCAGCGGCGGCGGCTCCATTACCGCGCCTATCCTCGGCACGGATTTTCTCTGGAGCGGTGACTCTGACACGCTTCAGGTCATTGATGGCGATCCGTGGCGTATCAAATTCTTGAGTTCTGGTTCTTTCACCCCCTTGCGGGATATGGTTATCGACGCCTTTCTGGTGGGCGCTGGCGGAGGCAAGGGCTACTGGTATTGCGGCGCTGGCGGCAGCGGCTATACCACTACGGTGCGGTCTGTCGTGCTGGCGGCCAATACCGCCTACTCCATCGTCGTTGGCGCGGCGGGGACAAATGGCAGCAGCAACCGCAAAAACGGGACAAACGGCGGCGCGACGTCGGCCTTTGCCGCATCCGCGTTGGGCGGCAACGGCTCTACGGGCGGCGGGACTGCGAAGTCATATCCCGGTGCGGACGGTGGCTCCGGCGGCGGTGGCTACAACAAGAGCGGCAGCCACGCGACCCTCAGCGCGGCCGATGGCGGCACGGACGGCGCGGATGGCACTACCGTCACCAGTGCGGGCGGCACGGGCCAGGGAACCACCACCCGTGAGTTCGGCGAGGCGGACGGCGAGCTGTACGCTTCCGGCGGCGGCGACAACCTGACCGCCACCGTGCCCAACTCCGGCAACGGCGGCGCTTATAACATTGCTCCGGCGGACGGCATTGTGGTCATCCGCCAGCACAAGGAGGCGGCGGCATGAGATACGCAATCGTGACAGCGGGGCTGGTCAGCAACATCATTGCCCTGCGGCCTGCCAATGCGGGAGAGTTTCCCGGCGCGGTGGCGCTCCACGACCGCCCGGTGGGGATCGGGGACAGCTATCAGAACGGAAAGTTCTTCCGCGACGGGGAGGAAGTCCTGACGGCTGCCGAGGAGATCGTCGCCATGCAGACGGCGGCGGTGGCGGCGCTGCGGTTCGTGACCGTGGACAATGATCGCCTGGCCGCCAGTGCTCTGTATCCCAAGTGGGAGGAGGGACAGCATGAGACGGGCGATATCTACACCGCCCGCGGGCAGGTGTGGGAATGCATCCAGGCCTACGACAACGCGGTGTATCCGGATATCGTGCCCGGAAATGTTGCATGGGGCACGTTCCACCGGCCCCTGCACGCCACCAGTCCCGACACGGCAAGGCCGTGGGTGTCGCCTACCGGAGCGCATGACCAGTACAAGGCGGGCGAGTACATGACGCTGGACGGGACGCTCTACAAGTGCCTGACAGACACAGCGTACTCACCAACAGAATACGCCGACGCATGGGAGGCGGTCGTATGACGGAAGCCATCATTGTGGCGGTGCTGGGGCTGGTAGGGACGCTGGCTGGCAGCTACCTTGCCAACCGCAAGAGTACCGCCCTGATCGCCTACCGGTTGGAGCAGCTGGAGCAGAAGGTCAGCAAGCACAACAATCTGGTGGAGCGCACCTACGCACTGGAGGAGAGCGTGGCGCTGATGGACGAGCGGGTGCGGGTGGCCAACCACCGCATCGCCGATCTGGAAGGACACGCATAGGATAGGATAGAACCGAAAAAAGGAGGAATCGCATATGAAAACGAAAACCAATTGGAAGCTCTGGTTCAAGGCGGCGGGCATCCGCGCCCTGCGCACCATGGCACAGACGGCGGCGGCCACCATCGGCACCACTGCCGTGCTGTGTGAGGTCAACTGGCTGGCGGTGGTCAGCTCCACGGTGCTGGCGGGCATTTTGAGCTTGCTGACCTCGCTGGCGGGCCTGCCGGAGCTGGAGGAGTGAGCCATGCCCAACATCTATCTCAGCCCCGAGGACAGAGCCAGCAACACCTACGCGCCGTCGGCGCTGTGGAACGGAAAGCCCACCAATGAGAAGGAGCAGATGGGCCGCTGCGCCGACCTGCTGGAGACGGCGCTGACGCGCTGCGGCTTCACGGTGCGGAACGTCCAGCGGGGCAACATGTATGATCGGGTGCGGGAGTCCAACGACTGGCCCGCCGCGCTGCACATCGCCCTGCACACCAACGGCTTCAACGGCAAGGCGTCCGGCACGCGGGTGCACTGCTATCCCTCGGAGGAGAGCCGCCGCATCGGGCGGCTGATCCAGGATCGCATCGCGCCGCTGTCGCCCGGCGGGCCGGATAAGCTGGTGGAGAGCGCGGGGCTCTACGAGCTGCGGGCCACCCACATGCCCGCCGTGCTGCCGGAGTTCGGCTTTCACGATGAGCCGGAGGAGGCCCAGTGGCTCATCGACAGCATGTCCCAGATCGCGGAGGAGACCTGCAAGGCGGTGTGCGAGTTTTTCGGCATGGCCTACGTGGCGCCGGAGACGGAGCCTGCGGAAACGCCGGAGCCGCCGGTGGAGGACACGCCGCTGTACCGGGTGCAGGTGGGCGCCTTCCGCTTCCGCCGCAACGCGGAGGAGTACTGCGGAAAGGTGAAGGCCGCCGGTTTCCCGGAGGCCTTCGTGACGGGGTAAGGGGGAGGTTGAACGGTGTAGGGGCGGCCCTTGCCTCTCCCTTTGGGAGAGGTGGCCGAGCGCAGCGAGGACGGAGAGGGTC